>JACCDV011234088.1_pt1 | contig 31252 bp, 34 predicted proteins | sample 7446131 | NCBI WGS metagenome assembly JACCDV01 (sample SAMN15323448, study PRJNA562643) | freshwater metagenome | isolation source: river surface water | place: USA:Blue River Watershed | collected 2017-08-17 | reverse complement strand
TTTTTTAGTTTTATCTGATAACTTTATTGTGGTGGTTGTATCGGCAATATCTGATACATCATCATATTTTTGTTTTTCAGACCTAACATCTTCCATCAAAGAGGATATAAAGGCCTTTGTAGTTTTATCTAGCGAAGAGATTTTATTTATTCCATCATTAGCATCAATCTCTATCGACTCCGCGTCCTCATATATGTATCCACTAAGACCTAGTCCATCTGGTGTAAGAGACTTAGCCTTTATGGAAGATTTACCTGCTTTTACTTGGTTTATTATACTAAGTTTTGTGCCTTTATTTATGACATTACCTTCTTCATCTTTTACACTTTTACCTAAGGTAAATACCATTGTATCATAGGAGTCAGATCTTGCACCTTTTGCTATTTCTCCAGGTGCCACTATTTCCATTTTAGCTCCTGGTAAATATGATTTTATATCTTTTTCTATATTTTGATCGAATACCCCTCTTATATGTGGACCACCATTTTTATTTAGTCTTTTAGTATCAATACCATGGGTTGATAACATAGATACTATATAGCCTATCAATGCTTCTTCATCCGATTTCTTGGCCTCAAGAAGCATTTTTACTAGCCTTCTTTGGAATGCCTCTTCCAGCTCTTCTGCCCCTGCTGTTGTATCTACTGGACCAGCTTCTTCACCTCCTCCACCTTCGTCTTCTGGACGAGTGTCTTGTTCTGCACCTTCTGGACCTTTTGTTTTTAGTGGAGAACCGTATCTTAGGAGACGGGAGATGGCGACCATTGCACGCTCTTTCTCGCCGATCTCCGTAAGATAATAGTTTCTGCCTTCTATTGTTGATTGATAGGCTTTTCCTAGATAAGTCAAAAAGAAGTATTGACCATTATGTAATAAGACCTTGAAAGTAGTAGGTTTAGGGGCCACTATAAATATCCCATCAACATATTCTTTGAAGTCAGGCGTCATCAACTCTTCCATCATCTGATTTAGAGTGACATACTTTTTGAGAATAAACGACATTGGATCGTCTTCAAACGTTCCAGGTTTTGGCGCAGGAGGTTCGGCTTTTGGAGCCTCTTCTTCTGGTGTCTCTTCTTCTGAAGCATCCTCTTCTTCGGCACCTTCGGTAGTGTCTACCTCGTCACCTTCTGCTTCCAAAAGGATTAGTCTCTTTAGTATTTCTAAATCAGTTGGCATATTATGATAATAGTTTGTAATATTCGTTGAAGTGTTTCAAGCGATCGGCCAATCCTATAGTTCCGCCATTTACCCTTTTAGTCACTTTGGTTACTACCGCTTCTGAAGCACCTTCATCTGCAATTTTATGTAAACCATTCTTATGGAAAAACCATGCAGCTGAGAGTAAAGGATATTTTGTTGCAACGAGGTCAGGAGTTTCTACTATATTCTCTGCAACTACTGCATCAAATGCTTTATAGTTATCCTTTCCAGTGAGTTGGATATATCCACGGCCTCTAAACTTATAACCTTCACCACTACCTTCAGGGCCATTACCCATACGACCACCATAAACAAGATTTGCAATCTTTTGAGGATTTCTTTCGTATAGTTTTGCCTTCTCTTCTGTTGGGAAGTATTTTTTGAATATACCTAATAGGCCTTTTGCTCCATAGTTTAGGTTTTCATTCACTGCTTTGAAACCACCACTCTCATGACCTGCTTGTGCTAAGAAATGCGCAAGTCTAAGAGGAGTATTGAGTTCGAATTTTGCTACAGTGTCTGGCAACTGAGCAATTACTGCATCGGGAACATGTCCTTTTAATTTACTTAGGTCCATTTGTTATTGTTTTGTTATTGATTAAAATCTCTTAGGTCTTTTTTGAGATGGCATAGGTAATACATCTAATCCTTTAGCTAACTCTTTAGCCTTATCTTGATCGCTTGCCTCTAATTTATTATACGCAGTGATAAGTTGAGACTTGATAATATTACCATCCTTATATTGTTTTAGTGACTTTTTAAAATCGTCAAAGCTAAACTCATTTTCATTTATAGAATTATCAGGCATATCCTCTTCATCACCATCTCCATATTCATGGTAATTCTTTGACGCTTGGTTGATATAATTCTCTGCGTTAGTGATATGGTCTTGTATCCAAGCAGGGATATCTTTCTCTTCTTGGCCTATCTTATTCATCAATTGGGTTGCACTTGAGACTATTGACTGTAGACTAGCGATCGCCATTGAAACTTCATGGTCTTCTCCTTCTTTTTTTACATCTTGCATAGCTCTAAAATCGGCTCCAGTTATTTCATCTTCTGGAGGAGCAGCACTTGCAATTTTTTGTTGACCCTTGCTTAATTCGTTCTCAAAGAGATATTTATTTCTCCACTGATGTAAATTGAATTCTGACATGTTATTTTTTTATAAATATATTCCTGCCCTTCTCTGTAGTTTTCGTATTTCTTGTATTGCTGGAAGAACTTTTCCAAATTCTGTGTCAAATCCAATATTTAATTTTTCTTTAAAGTATTTTACAAAAGGTTGTAGTAATTTATACGCTTCTTTAGCTACTCCTACAACTTGTCCAAATATTCCAAAATAATCTGTAACATTTTCTAAAATAGACTCAATAACATTTTGAATATTATCTAATGATGTTTTTCCAATTAAGTCTTTTAATTTATCAAAACTAAATGATTTTGCATATTCAGTTATATAATTTACTGTTGCGATTACAAATACTCCTAAGAGAAATTTTTTCCATCCTTCCTGTAGTGAATTATATCCTTTTTTTATTTTTTCTATAATCCCTGTTATATACTCTTTTACTCTATCACCTTTTATATATTTAGAAACTGTGTTTATTATCCCTTGTAGTTTTGTATTTATGGCGTCGTTTACCCATTCTACAGATTGTTTTACAGCTTCTTTATTTGATAAGAGTTTTGAAAATACTATTTTAAAATCTGTTAAATCATTTATAGTATTTACAACTTTTTCACCTGTATCTGAAATTGTTTTCTTGACACTATCTATTAAGTCTGTTAAGAAACTTTCATATATTAATTGTCTCTCTAATATTAATTTATATGTAGACTGATGTAGGGAGATGGACTCATTAAGAGGAACATCTATTCCTAGAATATATTTTATATGTTCCCTAGATAATGAGTTATTTGTTATCATTTCCTCCTGTTAAAGACTGAGATAGATTATCTAAATACTTTTGTAATCTATCGAATGTGGGACCAGCGCTTGATTGGTTCGCTAAATTCGCTAGTTTATCTAATATCTTACTCGTTAATTGTATTTCTTTGGTATCTAATTTTATTTTTCCATTAGATATCATTGTTCTAATATTGTTTAGTTGTTTTATAAACTCTCCAGCGGTATCTATTTTACTTCCAGTAGATTTTTCTTCTCCTCCTTTAGGTTTTGAATTAGTTTGATTGTCACTACCACCTTCTCCACCACTTCCAGGGACTAATCCTATAGCTTCTTCTAGTCCCGCTTTTGTAAGTTTATCGTAATATTTAGAGTCTTCCTTTAGGTGGTCTAACGCTATTTTTAGTGCGGTTTTAATCGCCTCTTTTTTTGGTAAGTGACGTGTATGTTCTTGTTCTACACCAATGCCTTTAATGATTTGATCTAGATGAGGAGGAGGATTTACCATTATTTGAGATTTTTCAACTTATATTTTGTCGATTCGATTAGGTTTACGACATTGTCTATTTCATTCTGAATATAACTATCTTGTGGACATTGTTCGCGAACCTTTTCAACGAACTTTGACAACGCATCAAAATACATGTAAGATGCGTTATCCTCTTTTATTACTCCAGTCATTATATATCCTGTTAGGATACCATAACGACCTTGATAACTCTCAACTATACCATCTATGAGATCCACTATACCCTCATAATAAGCCTGTAGGGCCACATGCGCTGCATATGACCCTTCTCCAGTGACTTGTAAATGATATATATGGGCTTGTGTTCTACTTTGCATCAATGTGCCCATCAATAACCCTAGTTGGTTCATCCTTTTTTATTTTTTTATACCTTTTTTCGCGTCTTTTCCTTCTTTATTTTTGAGTTGTTTCTTTGACATTTCAATAGTCTCAAGTTTCATCATAAGTTCGTCTATTTTTCCTGTCAATTCTGCAACTTTTTGTTTATGAGGACCAGCTTCTTTTGGATTTTCTTTTATAATACCCATTGACGCGCTCCTCATTTTTTCTAATTCTGTTACAGCCTTCTTTAGTTTCTCTGTTACAGCGATTTTCTTTTCTTCAAGTGCCTGTTCTGCTGCACAATGGGCCTCGTAAAGTTCGTTTGCCACTGACATTGCCATATCTTTGTCTGGATACACACCATGCACTTGGTCATGTGGCATTTGGTCCATTGATATTCCATTAATAGGGGAGAATGGAGTGACTAGTTTGCCTACCTGACATCCAGAGTATGGTTTTTGAACGGCATATACATCTCCTAATGACCCGTCTATATTTTCTTTTTTGGTTTTATCTTTAGCGAATTTTTTGGCTACATCTGGCTTATTCATATATAAAAATTTTCTTTGTTTGTCTGAGACAAATGGCATTTAGTTTTACTTATAAATATCTTCTGATTTTATCTTTTGTAAGTTGTCCTTTATCTCTTGGTATACTTTGGACTTGTCTCCACCTGACCAAGTCTCTAGGTCTCCTGCCTCTGTAATGAATGTATCCTTATCATTATACCAACTGTCAAGTGCAGATTCGAATTCTTCTAATGAAGTTTTTACATTTTTATTCATTTGAGACCTTTCATATTCTTCCCACTTACCTTCACTCTTCATCCTGGTCTCCTCAACTATAACACAATCAAAACACTTTGAATGGATAGCAAACATTTTTTTATTGAGATCGTTTATCTTCATTACGCCACCACATGATGGACATGTTAGTGGTAAATGGACCATTGATTTTATCCCATCCATTTTGGTGACTGATTGTTTTATACCTCTCTTTATTGTCCACTTCTTACCCCATTGGTCGACCCAAACATCACCTTCGACATGATCTTCTTCACTCTTTTCATAACCGGAAAGGACTTGTGTCTTTTCACCAGATTTTCCTGTCAATAGGTTTCTCATCCGAGTAACGTCTTTTTGACGAAACTCTTTTACCATAGAACTTTGATTATTATCTATCATTTTATTTTTTTATTTTCATATATAATATCATGGAATTTTCCATAATTTCTCAACAATACACCTGCTTGTGAATTAGCTTGGTTCTCTATGTCTGACCCAGTATCTCCCGAGTCTTCACCCAATTCACCTCTTTCGTTTTGAGCGTGGTGAACAAGTTCATGTCCTAATGTTCTCAAAAAATCCGCTAAGTTTCTCTTACCTAAATACGCAGTGACTGTCGCAGTAGAAGGAGAATAGGAACCATAAGTCCTATGGGCCCTACACCACTTTATGTCATTAGTTATTATTATCTCAGGAGAGTTTCTTATCCCTAGTGTTTGATAACACTGTTTTACAAAGTCCCTTATTATTGTTATTTTTTCTACGTCTGTCATAGTTTATTTTTGAAAAGAGGACTGCATACCTCTAACTATAAATGACCCTGTTATTTTATATGGTTTATCATATACTTTTGGATTTCTTACCACTATTCCCTCTTGTTCGTTTACATCACCTATAGGAGAAGTCATGGATTTTAGTATCGCGTCTCCTAGGACCATTGTCGCTTGGTATATCACAAATGAGTCGATTGCGAGTTGGGCGTCTGATGGATCTGCGACTATTTCATCGATTGGTGTTCCATTTTTTACCGCTAAGAATACCTGTTTTGATAGAGCGTCAACAGTTTTACCATCTTTTAGTTTCAACCTCTCTCCTTTAGTGTTTTGCGCTGAAGACAACCAATCCTTTAGAGATTTTGTTACTTTTTTATTTCCTCCTAGGACAACAGTATAAGATTTACCTAGTTCAGATGAGAAGTTTGGAGTTGTTTTTACTTTTGCAGGGATTTTGTGTAATATCTCAAACCCAGCTTTATTTGCGAATGGTTCTAACTTAGTTATATACGCCTCAAGGTCTTCAACATTGTAACTTATTTCAGAAGTTTCTCTTCTCTTTGGTGTCGCTTGTTTTATTTCTAACAGGTTATGAATAACCAAAAAGTTTTTTTCGTATTTTTGAACATTAGATTGTCCTTCTACATATTCTATATTTAGAAGAATATTAGGATTATCTATAAGACCTAGTTTTTTCAACTCTGATTTTGTTGAGGATATAGAGGAGTTGAATATATCTAATACATTTTTTCCTATTTTCAACATTCCATGTCCTTCTCCGAACCTATCTAGTAGATCATCACTTGTTATTCCTTTTACATCTAAAGGTTTGTTAGATCCTCTATCCAAAGTGAACTGTCTCTTACCATCTAGGTCAGCTAGTCGTATAGATGCGTTTATTCCATCTATCTTTACAGGAGCATCATTAGTTTTTAGATATTCAGCGGAGTCCTCAAATACTTTTATTAGGTCTTCTCCTGTTTTCACTGATGGAATATCGAATGGATGTGCCATATGACCAGCGGCACCACCTTCTGTGAGTAGTTTTCTTATAATAGTTCTAACTATCGCCATCTCTTCTATGACGTCAGCGATATGTTTTTTTTGGGTGCGCTCTTGTATAGGTTGTTTACCTCCTACTAGTAATGAGAATATCTTATCTACAACAGATTTTTCTATACCAGGATAGTTGGTTGCGAACTCATCCTTATCCCTATCCTCTAGATCTTTTCTTAGGACAGACGCGCTGATACCAGTTCCATCATACTTATCTTTGCGACCTTTATATAGTAAAGGACTGACATCAATAGGTAGTTTTACTGGTGTTATCCCTTTTGGAGCAAGTCTTCCGTCTTTTGTTGGTTTAGTTTTGTATGCGTTTACAGAATTGACAAACATATCCAACCTCTTAGCGTCATCACCTTTCGAACTCGCCGCCATAGCGTATTCTCCAGTAGCGTTATTATCCATATTTAGGATATAGTCGAATGCTGCGACCATTGGATTTTCAGCGTCAACCGCTTTTATCTCTACTTTCTTGTCTATAGGTAACATTTTCCAAATAGTGGTAGACTTATCAGCGCCTATTCCATCCCTTTCTTTAGGTCCTATCATAACGATGACCTTATCTACCTTACCATTTTTTGCGTAAGCGTTCGCTAGTTGTAAATGTCCGGAATGAGGGGGCTTAAACCCACCCGGAAGTAATACTGTAATTCCCATAGATATAAATATCCGTTATTGGTGTTGTATTTTTGATATTCCATTGGATTTGGTTATCTCAATGATCGAATCCACCATATCTCTCATACTTTCGATGTGAGTTATTGTTGTTGTGAATTGAAATTGTGATTTGAGATACTCAAATAGGGATACTATCGCACTCATGTTTTGTTTATCCAACGCACCAAATCCTTCATCTATCCACAAGAAGTTTGGTCTAGGTAGGGAAGATACATTTATCAACGCACATCTAATTGCGAGTGATGTAATAAACTTTTCCATACCTGATACCAACTCTATTCCCCAATATCTCTCAGGAGAATATGCGATATAACCATTGATATTCTTTGTGTCAGCAGTTAGTAGGACTTTGAAGTCTACGAGTTGTGAAAGTATTCCATTTACTTCTTCTTCTATCTGTGGAAGTGTTTTGGATATGAGATTATGAGGAATACCATCCCTATGTATGGACTCTAAGTAATACTTATAGATTTTAGACAACCTAGAATATTCTGTATGTTTTTTCCATAGGTCTTCTATAGACGTGATGTCATTCTCTAACACATTTTTATTCACTTGTAGTTTTGTAAACTCACTCTCTATTTTCTTATCCTCTTCTTTTGCGTCTTGTAGGTCTCCTTTTACTGTGTTTATGGAATACTCTATACTCTTGTTTTCTGAGATTATCTTCTTTTGTTCGAGATACCTTTTCGCCTTCTCTACTGTGTCATCTATGGACTTTTGGATTTGTTGAGTGGTATTCTCTAGGTCTTTTATTTCATTATCTACTTTTAATACCTTTATATTTGTTTCATTTATGAGAGATTGTAAATCATTGTATGATTTGTTTTCTTTTTCATAGGTAGAATAGGTTGTGATATCCTCTTCTATCTCTTTTATATATGTTTTCTTTTCCTCAAGTTTGTTTTCATCCTCTTTTATACTGGACTTAGTCTCTATCGCGTCTTTTACAAACACATTATCCATACAAAACTTACAATTCTCATCATATTTCAGGTCTTTGAGTTTCTCCATCTTTTGGAGTTTACCTTTATACTCAGTTTCTAATTGTTTGAGTTTTATTTTCTCTTCTCCTAAGAGTTTTATCAACCTTTGATGTGTTGATAGACCATTATCGATATTTTCTTTATCGATTTTTGAGAGATCGGAAGTGAGTTTATTGAGTTTATCTTGGATATCTGATTTTATACCTTCTTTTGTTACGATATTGAAATTGTTTTTTGTCAATTCTAATCTGTAACGTTTCTCGTCTTCCTCATTACTATATTCATCAAAATCTTCCAAACTATTATCAACAGGTTTGAGTAGAGATACCAGTTTAGTCAATTTAGATTGGATATCTTCCAATTTTTCTTCAGACATCTCTTTTATAGACCTATTCTTTTTTATATCCGCTTCAACTTCAGATAGTTGGGTTTGTTTTGAGGTCTTCAATAACTCCCAATCATTTTTTCCTAAATCTTTTAGGACATATCCTACCTCTTTTGACTCCTCATTTGCGAATAAATACAACTCTTCAAACACATTCAAATCCATAAATTGACAGAGTAAATCTTTCCTTTCCCTTTGTCCAATATCAATGAATGATGCGTTTCCTGATTGTGTTGAGAATGAAGTAAGGATAAAATCTTCATACGAACCTAATATTTTTCTTATGTTTGAGTTAGTATCACTCCTATCTTTTCCGTTTAGAGAAATATCATTACCTAAATCATCTAAGTAATAAAAATTTACATCAACCCTAACGTTACCTTGTTTTAGTTTCCTAGCGGATCTCTCAATAAAGTAAATCCTATCGTTCAATTCAAAAGAAAATTTACATTTGAAACTCTCACTTTGATTATTCATTACCTCTTGTGCCCTTGAAGTTTTTGAACACTTATCAAACAAACAATATGTTACCGCATCGAGTAGTGTAGATTTTCCTGAAGCGTTAGGTGCGAATATTCCATAAGTCCCTTCCATATTTGAGAAGTCAATGTAGTTATTTTTCTTATAACCGAACATATTTTCGAACTCAAATCTCTTTGGACTCCATATAGTATTCCTTGGTGTTTCAGTATTAGAAAGTTTAGAGTTTATTGCATTATTCAACTCACATACAGCTAGGATATCCTCTTCAGTAGCCCTATGGACTGTCTTCAAATACAATCTAATATACTCATTTTGTGAGTTTGGATTACGGAAGTCTATTCCTTTACCATGTAATTGTTGTTTTGACTTAGCATCAAAATCACTTATCTTTGCGACAGTTGTTTCTACTACATTTCTATTGGATTTTATTTCTCTTATACACTTTTTTAGGTCTTCTTGTGAAGTAGTTTTATGTCTTACCCTAAGATAGATGTTTTGTGGTAGTTGTGTATAATCAACGCTGTATACTCCATTTTCTATGTCGACAGTGTAGAACGCGGTGTCGTTATCTATCTCTACAAATTCGGAAGAGTTAGTTTTTACATCCCATACAAGTATTCCATGAACCAATCCTTCCCCATGATTTTGTTGTATCAAACTTCCGGGATATTTTATAGTTCCAGAAGGGTTTAGTGATTGGTGAGTATGGATATCTCCCAACATAACCATATCAAAACCATCAAACATAGAGGTTTTTATGGTCTCTGACTTCATCACATAACCAAAATCATTCACAGAGTTATTCACAAGTCCATGATACAAACAAATCTTTTTACGATTAGTGTCTTTGGGTTTTGGATAGTTTATCACATTATCAAAAACTGACCAATGATAGAAGTCAACACCTCCAATAGTCCTAATCTCGGTCTCTTTGAGGTATATCAAATTCTTTTCATTGATAGCGTTTACCACTGGAGTAAGAGCGTCAAGTCTATCTGAATTATTTAGGTTAGCATCATGATTTCCAGGGATCATCAAAGTTGGACCGAACTGACAAAGCGTTTTGAGAAACAATTGGACCTCTTCATACAACTCTGGAGTAACATCTGTTTTACTGTGAACGATATCCCCTGTAAGTAATATCAGGGTGTCATGGGTATGCGTGTCCCCAATATATTTGTATAGTTTATGGAATACACGCCTATACTCTTCATGTCTCTTAAAATTCCTCAAGTGAATATCACTGATGTGGACGATCCTGTTTATTTTTTCCATGTTGTTTATTTGAATGCGACACTCATCTTGGCCGCAAATAATCCTTCAAAATTTAGTTGTTTCGCTTCGTGTAATAATTGTGTTACTTTTTCAAACCCAAGATCGGATGGGTCTTTCTCTTTTAGATCTAGAATATAAACATCTTTTCCCATTTTTATAAGTTGTTCGGCTGAATTTATCGACTCTCTCATTGCGTCTTTATCCAACGCTAAGTATACGGTCTTTACTCTACTTTCAACCAATTTTTTCATAACTGATTTTGGAATAAGTTTTCCAAACAATGGAATCGCATTTCTCTTTATTGCGATCGCATCAAATGCGCCTTCACAAAGAATAACTGGAACATCCCAATTGATAAGGTTTTCAAAACCAATAATCTCACTCTTCTTACACTTTGGAGTATCGTATTTTCGCGTTGACTCTTCAGATATCGACCTAGCGATGAAATAATTTATCTTACAATTCTCATCATAGGAAGGAACGATAATCCTACCCCTATAACGACCTGTTTCGCAATAACCTATGTTATACTTTACAATATCTTTTTCACCTACGCCTCTCTTTTGGAGATATGATATAGCGTGGCGAAGTGATAGGTCACCACCGTGAGATTGTAGAGACTGGAATTCTTTAGGTAAGGTGACCGCTTCAATCTCTTCTTCCTCTTGTTTTAGGGCGCGTTGACCGAAGTATCCTCTCATCTCATTTATCACAGAAGATTTCGCACCTATCTTCTTGAGTAGTGTAGAAGGGTTACCACCTTTTGTTGGTGGAAAACAACTCCAACAATTGTAAGCGCCAGTATTTATATTTACAATCAGTTTCCTCTTCTTATGATTACAAACTGGACAGTAAAAATCCACATCACCATTTTTAGTAGGAACACCCTTACCTAAAACAGACTCCAATAGGCCTAATACGAATTTACTATTATCCATAATGTCTAAATTAATCACAATTATTGATATATAAAAATTATTCTTTAGAGTGATATCCACTAAGGGAAAAAATTTTTTTATGTCATTTTTTTTTATTAAATTTGTTTCTTTATAACAAAATAACAAAAAGAAAATACAAAAATAAAGATAAATGTTAACAGAAAAAAATCTAATCCTGTTACCCAGTATCCCAGTCTTCATGAACGGGGATGGTGTGATGGAATAAGTAAACTTATCCCTATGGAAGAATTTGAAATAGAAGAAAAAGAACTAGAAATATTATACACATACCTGAACCTGGAATGGGATAGTATGACTGAAGAAGAAAAGGAAACTTGGACCCAATTATTAATTAATATAGAAAATACACTAGATGAAAAAAATGGTAATTTACGCCCTTGAAGGGTGTGGACAATGTAAAAATGTTACAACTGAACTAGAAGAACTATCACAATCTACTGGAATAGAACTAGTAAAAAAGTTCTGTGGAAGGGAAGACCCAGGTTGTGACGCATTAGAAGATGGATTAGGAACTGAAAAGTATCCAATAGTTCTTTTGAACAATTTTGATTACTTCAAAGATAAATTTAATAAACCCAACGGTATAGTTTATATTTGTAATAACTACGAAGATACTTATACTCCTGTTGCTTTCTCTTCCGATATCGTTGGTGTAGGAGTAGTAGATAAATCGGGTATGATTAAACTCTTAAAAGAAATAGTAAAATGAAAAGTAAACTGATAGTAGAAAAAAAGATACAAAATCTTAAAATCGGTCTAGTAGGATTAGAAAACATGTTGAATGGTAATTTCACAAAGGAAGATTTCTATTCTCAGATCGAAAGGATTAAGATGACAGTTGTAGAATTGGATACACTTATCCAAAGGGAGTCTGAAGAATACGCTTAATAAATCTTAGTTATGTCAGAAAATAAAGGATTGTCACTGGAAGAAAGTTTAAACCAATACTCTAGGTTTGTCTACTTTATCGATACATATATCGAAGGAAAGAGATCGTCTCAAGTAAAAGAATTCTTTGGATATAGAGAATTAACACTATCTTCTTCTCCTTATTCAATAAAATCAGATGGAATTGGTAGTTATCCAGGTGGATACATTGAAACCATTAATCGTTTGGTTGAAGCGTCTCTAATACTTGAGAAAGTATGGAATAAATTTATTCCTGAAAAATCTTACACTACTGAAGAATTGGTATTCTCAGCGATTATGTGTGAAATTGGAAAACTTGGAACCAATGACGATCCTTTTTTCTTACCTAACGATAACGATTGGGAAATAAAAAATAGAGGAATTCTTTACAAATACAATCCAAAGTATACTAATCTAAAGTATAGTGATAGTGCGTTGTATACTCTACAATCAAATGGTATAAAAATTTCAGAGAACGAATTCCTAGGGATAAAGTTGTATAACTCAGTGTTAGAAGAAGAGAATTCTCACTACAATTACTTTTCTAATCGTCCTAAGAGTTATTTACACTTAATACTCAACCAAGCGTATACTATAGTAAACGTAAAAAAATAAACTATGGAATTTGTAATAATTAGTATTTCAATATGGGTAATAATTCCTCTCGCTTATATGATATACAACCTATATTCAAAGAATAAGAAGATGGAGGATATCATAGTAAACCAAAGAATTTTTATTAGGGATTTTTTAACTATGTCGAAAGATTTTTCTGAGTTAGTTAACAAAATCGACTTAACAATTTGGACAAGTTCAGATCCTGAATTACAACAACTATTCGAAAAAATAAAATCCATGAAGTCAGTGTTAGATGGATATGATGAAAATTCTAAATAATGGAAAATCAACAAGTGGTAGATATCGAAATCGAATTAACAAAGAAGGGAACAGTTAGAAAGAGAAAACCCAAGAAAAAAAATACCTATTTTACTGAAGAAACAGAGAATGCGATACTTAAGTATAGGGAAGAGAGTCGCCAATTTGTAAGAAACACATTATATAGGGAACATATTCACAACGCTTTCTATAAATTAGCGGAGAATATTATCCACTCATTCAAATTCTATTACATTGATACAAATAGTGTTGAAGATTTGAAATTTGAGGTTATATCTTTCCTTCTACAAAAAATTAATCTCTACGATCAATCAAAAGGTAAAGCATATTCCTACTTTGGAACGATTACAAAGAGATACTTGATCGCTTACAACCAAAAGAATTACAAAAAATTACTCGCAAAGGTTGATTTATCAGAGATACACAATGATAATAAAACAATTGATATCCTTGTAGATAAACTTGAAGTAGCTGACATTGATAAAGAGATAATTTTTGATGTGTTTCTTCAGAGATTAGAGATGGTAATGTTAGATATTTTTAACACTGAGTCTGAAATTAGGGTAGCGACTTCACTACTTGAAATTTTTAAAAAGGTAGGAGAAATGGAAACAATAAATAAGAAACTAGTATTCTTATATGCTAAAGAGATGACTGGAGAATCTACAAATGTTATAACAAGAGTTATAAAATCCATGAAGTCAATATACAAAGATGTGTTATCTGAGGAAATGGAAAAAATTAGGTCGAAAGATATTTATACTATATAACATTATAGTATGGAATTAGAAAAAGAGATATTTGAAGGTAAAACTATCTCTAATCTCGTAAAAGAAGTTTACGAAAAAAAGAAAGAAAACGACGAGATAGTTAGAGATAAGATAGAGATACTATCAAACTTTGTAAACACACCAGGAGATGCGATTGTGGTAATGCCCCTGATAAAAGATATGTTAGAGTCAGGGATAAAGAATGATGAAGTATTTATGAAAATACTAAACCTATTTAAACAACCTGCCCAAGTCGCTAAATCTGATAAGGAAGAAGATACTGGATTATTATCAGAAAAAGATATACAACAATTATTTAACGAAGTTAATTCCACAACAAAACAATTAACTGATAAATAATGGCCCAATACTTATTTTCTAGGAGTAGTGATGGAAGTTCTGGAAAGAGTAGGGGTTCTTACTTTATAATAGGAAGGGTAAAGTCCATTGTTTTAGGCCCAATGAATTATGATGGAGTAGTGAATGAAGAATACCGTAATCCATCAGATATTGGTAAGATACAGTATGAGATAATGTATACCAATATGAATATTTCGAAAGCTGAATCAATGATTCAACCCGCTTATCCTATATTCAGTGCGATAAAACAATTTCCATTAATATCAGAAATTGTTTTAATAGTTCCAGGTCCGGATTCAGATTTAAATGATAACGCTGAGAATCAAGGATACTATTATTTTCCTCCTTATTCTCTTTGGAATTCTATAAATCATAACGCATTTCCTAATCTAAATGAGTATTCAGGATATCTTAAAGAATATTATACTAAGCCTGGATTGAGTGGAACTAACTCTCCTAGTTCTATGCCAGATTTACCAATGGGTAAAACGTTTCAGGAGTTAGATAATATAAAACAACTACAACTTTTTGAAGGAGATACGGTTATTGAATCGCGATTCGGTCAATCAATAAGATTTGGTAGCACTGTTGCTGCTTCTAAAACACTTAATACTTGGTCGAAGTCAGGAGATCCTGGTTCACCAATAACTATAATAAGAAACGGTCAAGGAAGTATAATTAATCCTGATAAATTTTCAATGATAGTTGAAGATATAAATAGGGATGACGCTTCAATATGGTTAACATCAGACCAAGAGATACACATAGATAATATTGAAAGATTTCCACTAAGATCTTTTAAAAGGTATAAAGGATCGATCGCTAAAGAAAACGTTACAACAACAGAAACTTATAAAAATACAAGTTATTCTAAATCAAGGTTTGAACAAGATCAAACGTCATTATCATAATGTATATTCCACAGTTTCCATATAAAAGTAAACAACTTATCCTATCATCAAATAGGGTTCAACTACTTGCGAAAAGTGATTCTGTTATTCTCTTTGGTGATAAATCAGTTATACTCTCTTCACCTGGACCGATTCATGTTAATAGTAATGAAGCGATTTTATTAGACACTGATATAATAGAACTTGGGCATGAAGCAAAAGATTTAGGAGAACCTGTAATACTTGGTAGAAGGTTTATACAAAGATTAAGTGTTTTCTTAAGATCAGTGAAGTATTGTGGAGAAACATTAGAAACAGTTGGTAAAAGTAATTTAGCGGATATGGCTTCTAAATTAGTTGATGTAGGTTCTCAATTAAAGAATTCATCAGAATCTTTAGAAGAATATATAAAACTTGATGAGGAACTAAGTTCTAGAATATTATCTAAAAACACATATACTAGATAATGGAAACAGTTTCTAATAAATCAAACTCATCGAATAGGCCTGTTGCAGTAACGCCTCCTAAAACTATTGATCCATCAAAATCAATAGCTATTGCTAAATCTACTATGGGCCAAGTTGGTTTAGAGAAAGTAATACTTATAGCACAAAAAGGTGTAAGAGCTTTTCAAAAAGGAATGGATAAAGTTCTCTATGGAAACCCAAATTCAGAAGGTAAAGGATCAAAAATAAAAAAAATATTTAATAATCCTTTGGATTATGGAATAAATAATATCATTGATGATTTAGTTGCTGTTGATTTTTGTGATATAATAAACTATACTCTATCAAACACAAAAATATCTAATAAAAACTTTGATCCAAAATTACCTAAGGAAAAGTTTAGTGAGTTATCTTCTTCTGAACAAACAGTTTGGAAGATAAAAAAATTAGCTTATGATATCCAAATTCTTATAGATGATAAGGAAGGATATATAGCAAATAATGATTTTACATCTAAAAATGATATTCCTAATCCTAATGTTTCAGAAGAAACAATAGATGAAGAGAAAAAGAAAAAAAGTATTTTTTATAAAATACAAAACTTAAAAATAAAGTTTAATGAATTAAAAGCTACAATTGCTCCTGAAACTAGTAAAATATCTGAATTATCTGGATATTCTTTTTCAGCTAATACAGTAGTTCAACTATTTCCTCAATTAAGAACTATTCTTCCAAGTATAGAAGATAAATTGGATTATCTAAATCAATGGACTGATTATCGACAAATTCCAATAAGTGAATATCAAAAAATTCTAAATATAATAAATCAGGTTAGAACAACTTGTGTTATTATACAAGGAATATCAACACCTGCAGATGTATTGAGTTTAGCTCCTAAGAGATTAGGTAAAGATATCCAATCTCAAATAGCTAAAATACAAAAATGGTTAGATCCAGCAAAAGCTATACCATTCTTAAAAAACTTAATTCAATCTCTAATAAAGATTAATTTAATAATAAAGAGAATACTTGGAGTAATTTCAATAATAGTAACTATAGCAAACATAGTTTTATTACTCATAAAAATATTCAAAAAAATTAAAATATTCTTTAATGTTAATCCTACACCTGCTGCTGTAGTTCCAGTAGGAGTTATAACTACTATAGAGGATGCTAAAGAATTAGTAAAAGAAACGACTACTAAATTTGAAGATAGGTTAAGCCAAATAGCATATCTATTTCAAGTTATATATGAAGTATTAAATACAATAGCAGTAGAGATAGAATTATTGATTGCAAAACTAAGAGGATTAATAGCAAATCTTGAGCAATGTGATAATGTAGAAAAAGAAATAATTAGTGCACTAAATCTACAACTAGATGAGCTACAAACTTCTTTAGATCAAGTAAATGCATTCATTAAAAATAAAAATAATTCAGAAACAAATTCTCCTAGTAAAAAAATTGGAGAATATACTATACAAATAGTTACTGAAGAGGTTATAGAAGAGAATTTTAGCCTTAGGAGAAGATATGGAATTGCTATAAATTCTAGAGGAATAGCGGTAGTTTCATCTACTCCTACTTATGCAAGTTTAGATAGTATAATAGTTGCAGAAGTAAAACAAAGATTATCATCTGAAGGCCTAATAAAATATAATGGCACATCAGATTATTCTATACTTGAAGAAACAATAATAAATGATGTAAAATCATATTTGTTAGATGATGATATAAATATGGATCTCAATTATGGAGTAGATAACGTTCCTGAAGAGGCACAATTAGATCCTCCTGATAATGAGAATGACGATGTAGGATTAGGATTAAATTCATTTGTTAACAAACTTCCTGGAGGAAAAGCACTAAGGAGAAGGATAAGAAAAGCTAGGCTTAAAAATAACGAGGAATTTATAAAATCTCTTAAAGCTGATGATCCAGAAGGTAAGTATACTGCTAATGTAGTTAAGAAAACTCAGCAAGATACAAATAACTTAAAAATAGAAGAGTTAAAAGAAGAGAGAAAGAAACAAGTAGCATTAACAATAGTAGGATCACCTGTTATAAAAGCGTTAGCATTAAAAAAAATAAGTGAAATAGATAAAGAAATAGCAAAATTAAAAAAGGCTTAAATAATATTTATACTATATGAGCGCATCTGATAAACTTAAGCAATTCATAAGGGAAGAAGTAAAGCGTGCTATAAAAGAAGAGTTATCAAAATCTTTAAAAGAGCACGATTATAGAGATTATAAATCTTCTATAGAGGCTAAGGTTAACTCTAAGCCTCCAGTTAAACCATCTAATAAATCAAGTAATATGAGACAGTTTGATAACTCTAATCCACTTGCTCAATTACTCCAAGAAACTGCACTAAGCTTTTCTTCCGATGATGTAAGAGCATTTGGTGGAGGTAGCCCAGTATCTTTTAGTGAACCAATAAGAACACAAGTTGGAACAGTGAATGATATGTTATCAACAGCTAAAAAAAGTTCTAACTTTGATATGGTATCTATTGATACCGTTCCTGATTTTTCTGAGTTTATGAAGAAAATGAAAAAAAATGGTGAGATATAATGGCTTATAATCCTAAAATAATATCACCATTAGATCTAAAACCTTCTACAGGTATAGGTGTAAAAATTCCATTCTCAGCGGATAATGTTTTTACAACTGTATACACAACAAAAGATCAGACTAAGTATAATCTAATAAACTTTATGTTAACAGATAGAAGGGATAGGGTATTCAACCCTAACTTCGGATTAGGTTTACGATCATATATCTTTGAACATTTAGAAACTAATACTGTAAATGAGATAGAGGATATGATAGTTTCTAAAGTAGAAGCTAATTTTCCAAATGTAGAAATAATTTCACTAGAAGTTATAGGAGAAACAGATACAAACTCCATAAATATAAAATTTAGTTATAGATTGAAAAATAGTAACGATACGGACAACGTAAAAATAAAGATACAAAATTCTTAAGATGCCACAATCAGCTGATATAAAATATCTCAATAAAGATTTTACTTCATTTAAGTCTGATCTTATAGAGTATGCTAAAGCATATTATCCTAATGTATACAATGATTTTTCACAAGCATCTCCTGGATCACTCTTTATAGAAATGGCTTCTTATGTAGGTGATGTTTTATCATTCTACTTAGATAACCAATTGCAGGAAACATTTTTACAATATGCAAAGCAAAAGAATAACTTATACACTATGGCCTATATGTTGGGCTATAGGCCTAAAGTTGTAGGAGCTGCATTGGTTGATTTAGATGTTTATCAAATAGTTAGAAGTGTAAATGTAGGTGGACAACCTCAACCTGATTATTCTTATGCACTTACTATTTCTCCTGGAATGACTGTCTCTTCAAATGTAAATGGATCAGTTTCTTTCTACGTTCCTACAAAAGTAGATTTCTCTATCTCTTCATCTTATGATCCTACTGAGGTATCTGTATATCAACTCAATGGAGCACAGCCTGATACTTACCTACTAAAGAAAACGGTTCAAGCTGTTTCAGGACGACTAAAATCTCAACAATTTGATTTTGGATCTGCTAAAAGATTTCAAACAATAGAGATAAATGAACCAGATATTGTATCTGTTGTTAGTATAGTTGATAGTAATGGAAATACTTGGTATGAAGTTCCTTACTTAGCCCAAGATTATATAGATAATCCTGTTAGGAACAGCGCTGCATATTACCCTGCACTTGCACAATATTCAAACCAAGTTCCTTATATACTAGAAAAAGTAAAAGTAGACAGAAGGTTTACAACTCGCTTCAAATCTAATGAAACATTAGTAATTGAGTTTGGACCAGGTGTAAACCAAGTAGCAGACACTGCAATTATACCTAACCCTGCAACTGTTGGATTAGGAGTAGATAGTCCTCCAACAACTATATTCACAGCATGGGATCCTACTAACTTTGTCACAACAAAAACTTATGGCTTAGCTCCATATAACACAACACTAACAGTCCAGTATTTGGTAGGTGGTGGTGCAGAATATAATGTTCTATCTAACCAACTTACTAAACCGTCAAACATAGTAGCATCAGGAGTTGATTTAACTTTCCAAAATAGTGTAGCTACTAACAATCCTAACCCTGCATCTGGTGGTGGTGATGGTGATACTATTGAAGAACTTAGACAAAATTCATTAGCTGCTTTCATGTCACAAGATAGAGCAGTTACGCAAGCAGACTACCTTGAAAAAGCTGTTGGTATGCCTGCAAAATATGGTAAAGTAGCAAAAGCTTATATAACTAAAGATGATGCAACTTTTCAAAATTATTACTCAGGAGATAGGGCTAACAAGGATCAAGTTCTAGTTAGTCTTTATGTTTTAGGAATGGATACATTTGGAGGATTAGGTGCACCATCACCTGCTCTACTAAAAAATCTACAAACATATCTATCAGATTATAGAATGTTGACTGATGCAGTTCAAATAAAACCTGCATACATTATAAACATTGGTTGTAATTTTGATATTGTAATGAGACCTAACTATAATGGTCAAGATGTTATCGCTAGGTGTTTGACTGAATTGAAAACATTCTTTGCTATAAGCAATTGGCAGATAAATGAACCAATAGTTCTAAGCGATATATTTACTCTTTTAGATGTAGTTGAAGGAGTTCAAACAGTTAGAAGTGTAGATATTGTAAATAAAGTAGGAGGGCAATACTCAGTATATTCTTATGATATTCCTTTAGCTACATTAGATGGAGTAGTATATCCTAGTTTGGATCCAAGTATTTTTGAGATAAAGTTTCCTGATTTAGATATACAAGGACGTGTGGTCTCCTTTTAACGTAAAATAAAATAAAAAATGGCTGTATATAAAATCTTTGCAGAAGCGGACTCAACTATATATTCTAGATATCCTACAAAAAATGCAGGGTTAGACGAGATCCTTGAGATATCCGTAAAAAATAACGATCATCCATACAACGATAGAGAATATCCTGGCACACAACCATCAATAGGAGATGATATAAGAAGATCAGTTATTAGGTTCTCAGATGCTGACTTACTAACTTTAGAAAATCTAAAATCATTAGATTATAAAGTATATCTAAAATCTTATATAGCTAGGGCAGAGAACCTAGCTAAACAATATACTTTAGAATTTAGACCATTGGTGAAACAATGGGAAATGGGAACAGGCCATTTTGGAGATTTTCCTGATAATAAAACAGGAGTTTCTTGGTATCAAAGTGGAGCTTATCAATGTTACTATAATGGGTTACCATCAGTTACTTGGGGAACAAGTTATAACAGTGGAGTAGGTCAATATTCTTATTATCTTACAAGTGGTGGTGGAACTTGGAACTCTTCTATTTTAGCAACGCAATCGTTTACTTATAACTCAAGTAAAGATATAGAAGCGGACGTCACCAACATCTACGATTATTGGATGACTGGTGCACAAAATTATGGTATAATCATAAAACATACTCGCCAAGTTGAAAATAACTCTGGTAGTTTTATGGTTCTTAACTACTTCAGTAACGACACTCACACTATATATCCTCCAACTTTAGAGATGAGATGGAATGATAGTGATTATAATGTTGGTAACCTACAAACTATCTATGATAGTAATACTATTATATCCATAGCGAACAATGTTGGTTCTTATAATTGGAATAAACAAGTTTATAAATTTAGAATAAACGCAAGGGATAAATATCCACAAAGAGTATTCACAACAAGTTCTCTTTATACCACAAATAAAGCATTACCAGAGAATTCTTACTGGTCTTTATTAGATGCTAAGACAAATGATATAGTTATAGGATTTGATTACCAATATACAAAAATAAGTTGTGACCCTACATCAAGTTATTTTATGATGTATATGAATGGCCTGGAGCCTGAGAGATATTACAAACTACTTATACAATCAGAATTACCTTCAGGAGAAACAATAGATTGGGATAGTGAATTAATTTTTAAAGTAACTAAGTAATGTCTAATAAAGTAAACCTAATAAAAAAAGTAAGAGGAAAAAACTCTTATGCTAATGCTATAAATTCAGAGTTTACTGAGTTGGTGTCTCCTGAACCAGTTGAAATAATACAAGTTCCAACTGTAGAAGAATTTTTTAGTATGTATGAACAGCTATTCTTTGACATACCTCCAGGTGGAGATATCAATTCTCACACATATCTAATAACAAGGAGCACTGAATATGTGGGTGGATCTGTTGTAGATGCAGAAAAAGCTGCTTTAATAGAAGAGATTAATTCTCTTAGACAACAACTATTGGATATCAATAGTGCAATATTTAACTTAGATAAATTATCTAAATAATGGAAATAGTTAATATAAGCTATAATGGAAATGGTTTCGAATATCAAGATTATTCTATTAAAGATGAAGGTCTTGTATTAACTAATTTTATTTACTCTTCTTTTGGAGAAGATAGTGATGTTATAGAATACCACATCTATGATGAGAATGGATTATTATTAACTACTGAATATAGTGCGACAGTTTATTATCCAGATAGAGTAAACGCAAAATCTGATCTCTACAGTTCAATTGAACTTGATCCTAGAGAAGATCTTAAATCAAAAGGATATAATAGAGGAACTCTAAATATACAATATAATTTTTTAAGAAACTTATTTAATTCTTCTACTAATTCAAAGTATTGGATAAAGGATATATCAACTTCTAGAACTGAGTTAAGATTATCCAGTCAAACAATAAGTGATGGATTTATTCTTGATGGATTTAACAATTATCAGGAATATATACAAAACAAAAATTACTACCCTGACTTTTACCTCAATTTTGGAAATAATAACCTAATTATTTGCACTAATGTTGCATATACTGAGGATGATAATGGCTCTTATTTACTTATAAAATTATATGAACCACTACCAATAGATTTTGATATAAAGTCTCAATTGTGGATAGTAGATAAAATATCTGAGTCCTCTTCATATATTGTAGATATACAAGTAGAAGCAACTCAAATATCAACGCAAAACCAATTAAGAGGACCTAACTATAAAATATCTTTAGATAAAAAAGTTGGTCAAAGCACTCCTTACTATAATTACTCTTCACTATATTCATCAAGTTATTCAGGTGGAACTCAAAAACTGATGAGTTATTATGATGATAAAGCATTATCTATAAACATAGATTTCTCAGATTTTTCTAATTTTATACATTTCTCTAGTGCTGAAGAACGTTTATATAATTTTAGAGAGAAGCTAATAGCTATAGAGGATTATACACAACAAATCGCTCAACAATCTGCATTAGGAGCAACTAATATCGTTGCTCTTTTACAAGGATATTTAGATAATATAATTGAGAAGTTTGATATATATGAATACGATTTATATTACACCTCTGCTTCTTGGGCATGGCCTAAATCTACTTCAACTCAACCCTATACTCTATATCCAGTAGTGTCAATAGAGGCTACAAATTGGTATGCTACTGCTTCATATTCTGCGTCTTATTATGATGAATTGAATTCAAATCAACTCATCAATACAATTCCTCAATACATACTTGATGATTGTGATAATGATACAGGAAACGAACCTTACATAAGGTTTATGAAAATGATAGGCCAACACTTTGATAATATTTGGGTGTATTACAAAGACGTTACAAATCGTTTTGATGCTACCAATAATCCACAAACTGGAGTATCAAATGATATAGTAGCAGATGCTCTTCAAGGTCTAGGATTTTCTCTATACACAAATACAAACATTTCAGATAATCTATACTACTCTCTATTTGGTATAAACCAAGATGGAACTCTACTTCCTCCTGTGGGTAATGAGATAATTAATACTTATGTCACATCAAGTATTCCTACTATATCTGCGAATGATTTACAAAAAGAAATATATAGGAGATTATATCATAACCTTCCTTACCTACTAAAAACAAAAGGAACTCGTAGAGGAATACAAGCGCTTATAAACTGTTTCGGTATACCTGAAGAGATACTTACTGTTAATGAATTTGGAGGATATAACAGGTATTCTCAAATTGGAGTATTTGAACTCAATAATAATAAAATCACTGTTCCAGAAGTATTATCCCTATCCTCTTCTTTACTCTCTGCTTACTCTACTAATCAATACTACTCCACAAATAATAGACTAAACACAACAGAGTTAGAAGTAGGGTTCTCACCATCAGACAAGATAAATGATAATATCAATCAGTTCTATGGTTATTTCAATATTGATAGTTATATTGGAGAACCTTCAATGCCTTACTCAACAAACTATGTTTACTTAGAAGGTATATATGATTTATATTTTAGCTCATATACTTTTCCACATAGTCTTTATGAATACATAAGGTTAATAAAATATTATAACAACTCTGTATTCAAAACTATAAAAGATTTTGTTCCTGCACGTGCAGATCTTTCCACTGGACTAATCATAAAACCTAACGTTTTACAAAGAAGTAAATACGCTCGACATGAGCCTAGTTCTTCTTTACACATGATATCACAGTCTATCGATATGATAGATATAATAGGAGACCCTGGTAACATGATCTCAGGATCCACCCAATACTCAGGGTTCATTCCATCAACATTAGGATATATACAATTTACTTCCAGTAAAGGGGAAGAGAAGGTCACAGGTGAATTTGGGGGAACTATATTAGAGGCTACTAATGGATTATCTATGTCTCAATCTGATGTATCCAATATAACAGGTTCTCTTCCTATCTATGTGAATTATGGTGCTACTCACCAAAATGTATCTATGTCGATTAGATCACATAGATTTTTTGATGTGGATTATTCTAGCAACCAAACAATTCCAGTGAACTATGGACTTATTACACAGTCTATGGCAAGTTCACTGATAGATTATATGGCAACATATAATAATCCATATGCTCCTTATGCATACTTACAAGACTATAATTATGATACCAAAGCATGGAATATATCAAGATATTCTGGATCAAGGTTAGAAAGTAAATTATATTCTACTTATAGTGTTGGTGATATTTCTTATGGTAAAACGGCTGCGATTGATAAGTTAAAATATCAATATGCTTATTTGGTTGATATTTACACATCATCGTTGTTCTTCCCTGAAAGAGCAAACTCTCAAATAAAATATATCATAGATAATAATCAAAATGTTTTAGATCTCACTAAAACAAATGAAAATATCTTCGAGGTTCAGAACATATTCAAATCAGGAGAGACTGCAGACGTTTCATTGTTTGAGTATGATGAACTAAATCCTTACACACAAAAACTTGTAAACAATCCTACACTAAGAATATTTGAAGGAGGTTATAGATATGTTCCAATTTTACATAACGTAAGTGGATCAAATATAACTCAATCATTTGATTTAGAAATTCCTATAAAGATAAGTGTTCAAGTAGATTCTACTTCTGAACCAACAGACGCAGTTTTAGATAGAAATAATTGGACAGTAAATTGGGTTGTTAGAGAAACTGAAATAGAATCATGCGTAGCAGGTTCAGGAGGAACAAGTAATTATCAAATATGGTTAGAAGCGTCTTATAATTTATCAGCTCCTCCTGGAAACCCTTATACTGTGGAAGTAAACGTTTTAACAGATATGTGGCCAGACGGAAGTTGTGGAGCTATTAAAAACGCTAAAATAGTAGTGACTACAGGTCAAAATATTAATTTAACTAGGATAGCGTATATTAATGGATGGCAAGCATCTTGTTTAGGAACTGGTGAATCTAAAGGTGGACCAGATTCTAATTCTAGATGGCCAGCTGGAATAACAGTTTGCACTCCACTTGCTATAGACAGTATAGCGCAAAGAACTACTCCAGCTCCTGGACAAAACGAATTCAATTCTGATTATTATACAGCTACAGTAACTGGATCTGATCCTTGCTTATATTATTTATCAGAATCAGCAGAGATAGTGTTTCCAAAAGAGTTAGGAACATATTACACCAATAAACCTATATATAATTCTTATTCAGATATACATTTTGAAAGTGGTGGATTAGATAGAGTTGTTATTCCTTTTACTTTAGGAATAGGAGATAGGATATCTCTTTATGATTCATCTTCATTAGGATGGAGTGAAAAATCCGAATACACAATTTATAGCACTAGATTTGTTACAAGTTCTTTTGAAAGTGGATCAAAACTTGTGGCTAGGATAACTCCAAGTTCTTCTGTGAATGCTGCAATATTATCTTCAGGTTCTTTAGTTCCTACTGAATCCTTTACTGGAGCGAAGAATAGAATTTGTAGATATGTAGTATGGAAACATATTCCTGATGAAACAAATGTTATTCTTAGATATAATCCTAAGAGTCCATCACTTGTTGAGAATGGATTATTATTACCTCAGTATATTGATCAAACAGTTAGGAAAGAATCTGGTAATACAGTAAAATCGCTAAAACAACAAAACTTAATTTAGAATTACTATATCTTATATTTATTTAAAACAATAGAACATTATGTCTTATTTATCTAATACCTCAGTAGTTGTAGATGCCATCCTAACTAAAAAAGGAAGAGAACTTCTTTCACGTAATGATGGGTCTTTTCAAATAACTCAATTCTCTTTGGCTGATGATGAAGTTGATTACACTTTATATAATCCTTATCATCCATCGGGTTCAGCATTCTTTGGTGAAGCTATTGAGGCGATGCCAGTATTGCAAGCATTTCCAGATGATAATGAGATTATGAAGTATAAGCTCGTTACACTTCCTCGAGGAACTGCTAAAATACCTGTGGTATCTATTGGTTATACTTCTATTACTCTAAAACAAGGTGCTTCACTATCCATTACTCCTCAAACTCTAAATTACTTAGGAGCAACTGGTGCTACATCAAACTTCGAAGCATCTGGATATATATTCACTATAGGTGATGTTAGAACTGCAGCTGCATTTACAGGCGTAGGTATCAATACCCAAGAAGCAACTTCCTTGAATTCAACAACGACTATAGGAACTAATGTAAGTAAAACAGTTATAGGAACCACAGTAAATATCACTGCAACTACTGTGAATACTTTATTTGGAGCTGGCACTACACTATCTACAAACATGATTATTATTGGTCGTGATTCTGGTGCTAGGATATCTGTTCCTGTAACAATTGTAAAAGTAACTTCATAAAAAATAAAGCATGTCATTCACAGCATTCGATCCCTCAGATTTTGTAATATCATCAGATTCTGTTGTAGCTCCAGCTTGGACTGGAGGTATACCTACTCTAACTGGTGGAACAGTAGTAACAACTAATGAATATTATTCAGATGTATTTAGCGCAGCTACTGCTACATTAGGTTCAGAAGTCCAGTTTTCAGCTGCCTTAGGAGATTCAACAGGTGCAGGTTCTCTTCCTCTAAATCCATTAGTTCCTCTAATTACTCCAACAAGAATAAATTATGGTCAATTCCGTAATTTAGTTTATGGAGATGCTGAAATAAATTTCCCAACAACTAAGATTGTAGCTATCACTGTAAATAGGAATAGGTATAAAGAATCTCTTTATCCTGGAACTATGCTACTAACTTTTAATGGAGGTGTATATACAGACAATTCCCTAGCTGGAGGTGTTGTAAATTATTTAGATTGTGGAAGGGCTTACACTCTTGTTCAAGCAACTAATCCTACAGTTCCAGGCATAGGCACTGGAGATTTTGGATTATTCTTGCCTGACATCGGAACAATCATTCTAACTACGCCTGCTGCTGGAATAGCTACATCAGCCGCAGCAGCTGGAGCTGTAGGTGCATTCACTCTAAATTCTCAAGAAACAATATCATCTAACTATATCTTTGTTAGGGTAAGAAACGGAGAATATAACTATACAACTAACCCTTCAATCATCACAGGTTCAGGTGATTTTGTATATTCTAATTTTATAAACTCTCCTCAAACCTTCCCTACTACTGTTGGATTGTATAATAATAATAACGATCTCTTAGCGGTAGCGAAACTCTCTAAACCACTAGTAAAAGACTTCACTAAGGAAATGCTAATCCGTGTAAAACTTGATTGGTAAATAATGGGGATATGCAAAAACATAATAGATAGAAGTGATATATCTACCTACCCTATATCTCTAAAATACCCTGTCCAGTCTGCAACATTCATTGCATTGGATGGGGTAAATAGGTATACAGTATTCACTGCTTCTTTAGATCCTGAGTCGTTGTTATATAGATCTGTGAAACAACTCTACTATAACGAATATCTAACAGGTTCTCTTCTAAATTCATCCTCTGCTTGGAATGATACATGGCAATCAACAGCAGCAAGGGGAACTCTTGAAGCAGATTACAGATATTTCCCAACAGCACAAAATGCACAAGTATCTGTTATACAAATAGATAGAAGCCAATATGGAGAGAATATAGCTAGAGGATCTCTAAGACTTACAGTTGGTGGATCACAAGTAGTTGATGATGGTAATGGAAACTTAGTCCTAGCAGGTTCACCTACTAGCAGAATGGGTAATGTGTTTTATTCACAAGGAATTCTTGTAATTACAGACCCTGCAGTTCAACCTGTATTACCATCACCAAGTCCTGCACCAAGTCCCGCAGCAAGTCCTGCTGCTAGCCCAATACCAGTTCCATCTGTAACACCTACACCTACTCGTTCTCCTGGAGCAAGTCCATCAGTTACTCCTAGTATTACACCAACTCGAACAGTATCATCAACACCAGCAGCTTCTCCAGGAGCGAGCCCATCAGCTACACCTTCGGTGACTCCTACTATAACAGTTACACCAACTAGAACTGTAACCCCTACACCAACTCCTACAAGGACAGTTACGCCTACACCAACAATATCTATAACGCCTTCACCTAGCACACCTACAACTGTAAATACATTTATATATGCTAGGGTAGATCCAAGTGCAAGTCCATCAACTAATCTACTTGTGTTTGAAGCAAGTTATGATGGAGGTGTGACATGGTCTGAGATTGGTGCACAGTTTGATGATACCACATGTTCTCAAAGAGCATCAGTAAATGTTATACAAAATAGTTCTCTTATAGTTAGAGTGAAAGATACTATTACTACCGGTATATTCAGCACTAATCTAAGTTTAGGAATAGCTGCATGTCCATCTTATAATGTAGGATCTGATCAATGTCAATGGACAATTCCTACAGACACCAATAGAAACATTTCATTCAACATCAATATTGACAATCAATTAGTTTGCTAAAAATAATCTATGCCAATATCAGTAGGATCTATAGCATTTGAAGCTCAGTCAACCATATACCAGAATGAGGTAAGGTGTCATGTAAATGAGAATGACTTCAACTATACTCTAAACCCATCCGCAAATAAGTTCGGAACAAGTGGATCTTATATAGATGCTGTGACTGGATCTGACTTCCAACCATATGCAACAACAGTAGGTCTATATAACGATAGGGATGAGTTATTAGTAGTTGCGAAACTTAGTCAACCTGTCCCTATACCTAAGAATACTGATGTGACGTTCGTTGTTCGCTGGGACTCCTAATATTTATAATAAACGTTATGTCAAATTGGTTATATGAGAATTCTGAGATACTGGAAATATCGCAACTACCTCAAGACACAGTGGGTTTTGTATATAAAATAACCCATAAGGAATCTGGTAAATTTTACATAGGTAAGAAGATTCTACACTCCACAAGAAACAAGACCCTAACAAAGACAGAGATCGCCCAATGGGACAAACCAGGTCGTGTCCCTAAAAAACGTAAGGTAGTAACAGAATCCGATTGGCAGGGGTATTGGGGATCGAGTAAAACACTGGCCGCAGCGATCAAAGAATTAGGCAAGAGCGCATTCACCAGAGAGATAATAAAACTGTGTGTATCAAAGAAACAACTCACCTATTGGGAAGTATACTACCAATTTAGGTATGAGGTATTACATATAGACAGTTTCAATGATAATATACTTGCCAAGATGTATCGCAAGGATATCTAGGGTCACACCACCCATCCCAAATCCTAGTATAATATATTCTATAAATGAAAAAAGACCCACTCTCGTGGGTCTCATTCGTATTCTAGACACATACTCACAATTACCAAAGAAATTCTCTGTTAGGTTTTATCTTAGACTCACTTAGGGATTCATTTGCCTTTGCATGAGGAGGAGTGTAGGCCTTAGCCCTATCACCTTTTACTGTGTTAGTTTTACCTTTACCCATTTTATCCATTACGTCCTTCTTACTCATATTTATTCCCTTATAATCTTTCTCCTTCTTCTCTGCATCATCACCTTTCTTTTCTTCTAACTCCATATCCTCTTCTTCCATTGATTGTTTTTCTTGGTAAGTTTCCAAGTATTCTGCAATATCTGCATCAGTGATTCCAGGAAACATACTCCTTAGATTTTGAATAGCCATTTGTATTGGGTCACCGTCTTCTTCACCATTATCTTCCCATCCCTTATCAAATATAATGCTATTAGCTTCGTCTACTCCCTCATTCTTGTCATTATAAGAAGCCCAAACAGCTTTACGTTGTGCAGAAGATTTGAAATTTTCTTCCATATCTTCATTAGAATCTTTATTCTCTTCATTGATATCAAATTCTTTCAAAGGTTGAATATCCACATATCCTCCAATAGATTCATTTAGTTGATTAGTTTTTTCTATTCCAGCTAATCTCTGCATTCTAGATTTGTCCATTTTCTTTTTGTTTTATTGTATTAGTATTTTTCTGAGTTTCTTCTTGCTGAATAGTCACTGGCTGGCATATCTTCATCACCACCAGCAAATCTATTAGGTACTCCTCTTTGACATGCGGCATAACCTGCTAGGTAACCTTCTTCATAAAATCTTTCCCAATCAGATTGGTCTTCATTCATATCACCTTTAGGTATTGAAGGAAATGGATCTTCACTATCATCATCATACATTGATGTTTCATCTCCTCCCATTGCCCATTGTTTCAACTCATCTGAATTATTCAGTTGATAACCACCAAGTGTGGTACCCACATATCCACCATCTTGTACACCTTTTAGGTCATCTTTAGTAAATCTAGCTATTGGACGTGAATTAGTTTCATCATATACTATAGCAATATCATTGTTTATTGTAACAGGGAAATTTCCTCTTTTACCGTTTCCATTTTGTGGAAGTGGTTCCCAATCAAAAGATTGTGATTCTTCAATGTTCTCCCTTAGGAGTGTTTTATTTCTCACCCAACCGGCGAGATTGAAATTGTCTTGCATAATTTTCTGGTGTTTGTGTGTAAGTATGTTTATCTATAAATATTCTCCCCATCAGTCCGTGTATATTGATATACCAATTACACAACCCAGGAGCCTAGACATACAGCCCGGAAGTCTCCAGGCTCTGGGTTCTCCTCTTACCGAAGCCCAGTGAATGGCATCGCAATCCCTGCCACTAGTGCTATCAGCCCCACCACTAGGAGAAATAGGCCTAGGAGTATAAACATTGCGACCTTGAGGACGAGCATGGCGAGTCCCAGCCCAAAGAGGAAGATCACCCACCCTATGAAGAGTTTGAAGGCCACAACTAGGGATACGCAGAAGGCGTAGTATAGGATAACAAATATCCCTCCTACCCCTGCCACT
>JACCDV011137403.1_pt1 | contig 31258 bp, 31 predicted proteins | sample 7446131 | NCBI WGS metagenome assembly JACCDV01 (sample SAMN15323448, study PRJNA562643) | freshwater metagenome | isolation source: river surface water | place: USA:Blue River Watershed | collected 2017-08-17 | reverse complement strand
GGCAGCTTCGCACCGGCCTCCTGGACCCCGCGCATGCGCAGCGAATACCTGGACTGGTCCGAGCGAACCGCCGCCAGCATCGGCTCGCTGAACCCGACACTGCAGGCAATCCTGCTGGCTGAACTGGAGAAGGCGCGGCTGTCGCTCACACCATAGTCAGCACCAGGCGCTTGCCCAGCACGCGGGCCGCCTTGTCGAGGGTCTTCAGGCTCGGCCAGTGATGCGGATCTTCGAGGCGCTTGGCCTGCGGCCAGCTGGTTTCCATCGCACGTGCGAGGTCCGCGAGTGAGCGGTCGGCGCGCGCACGGCGCAGTAGCAAGGCCGCCTGGGTTTTCAAGTCCGGTGCGATGTAATGTGCATCCCTGAGCTTCGGCGTCGCCAGCGGAATGTCCAGTCCTTCATCCAGCCGCCATGCCAGCATGCCCGACAAGACCTCGGCGGCATTGAACAGCGCCTCTTCCAGCGTCTCGCCTTCGGTGAAGGTATCAGGCAAATCGACAAACTCCACAAAGAAGCGTTCGTGCTGCCTTGTCACCCTTGCCGGGTAGGTGATCTCCATGCGTGTCTCTCCTTACTTCAGCTTGACGCCGGTCTGCCTGCTGATCGCGGCCAGCAGGGACATGCTCAGATCCCGGCTGCCGTGGATGGGTACCGGAACGGCACGGCCGTTCCTCGTCAGGATGTGGTGGCTTCCATGAATCCTGTCCAACTGCCAGCCTTCCGCGCGCAGGCGCCTGAGGACGTCTTTCCCATTCATCGCATGATATATCAAAAAAGATAGGGTGGTGTGGTTCAACGATAGCGTCAAACGCGAGGATGTCCGCCAGCACTGGCGCTCGCGGTCGAATCAATTGCGCGCCATGAGGGCGACTCACCGTCGGGCGTCGTACAAGCGCCACGGTGTTATCAGAAAGTGCCATCACTCGGGTGCGAGACAACGGCATTACCGAACTACCGTGTGGATGCTCTCGGCAGCGCATGTGCCAAATTGCGAGTGGCATCCGGGGTTTCGGCTATATTCATGCATCCCTGTCGACAAACAGACGCACCATGGCCACCATCAGATACCCGAATGGCGATCAATACACCGGCGAAATGTCAGGTGATGCATACATCGGCACCGGCACGCTGCAGTTTGCGAACGGTGATTGCTATGTCGGTGAATTCAGCGAACATCGTTATCACGGCCTCGGCATCTTCACGCATGCAAACGGAGATCGCTATGAAGGGCAGTTCGAACATGGCAAATACCACGGCAAGGGCAGCTACTTTTATGCGAACGGCGATAAATACGTCGGTCGCTACGAGCATGACAAGCAGCATGGCAAAGGCACGTTCACGTTTGCGAATGGCGATGTCTATGTCGGTGATTTCGTGCAGGACCGGCCCGAGGGGGAAGGCACCCTGACGTTTGCCAGTGGCAGCAAATACAAGGGGCAGATCCGTAACGGGCAGCCGCATGGCGAGGGGGTGTACCTGCATCGCAACGGCGATCGCTACAAGGGCGCTTTCGTCGATGGCGAAAAACACGGGCAGGGGGTGGAAACCTATGCCGACGGACGCGCTGCAAAAAGAGGAGAGTGGGTGAACGGCCGCTTCAATGCGGTGAAGGCCTGACGCTCTACGCGCATGCAGACGCGGCAATGACAAATGCGCACGCGCAAATGACAAAGGGGTAAACGACGCAGGGGTAAACGACGGCGGCGTAAATGACAAAGGGGCAGATGATTTCTCATCTGCCCCTTTGATTTTTCTGGTAGGTCGTGCGGGACTCGAACCTGCGACCAACGGATTAAAAGAAGTCGTTGCCCTATAAAAGATCAGTAAATTCAATTGGTTAAAGATAAAGAAAAATTTGTGCAATAAACTGTACAACTCGAAATTTTCCCTTTTACTCTTCATTCAAGCCTTGTTGTGAATTTTCTCTTATTAGGTTCAGTTGTCCAGAATCTGGACACCGGGCTGGATTAGGTCTGAAGCGACTTGTCTGGATCTGTGCAGCATGTGTCAATCAAGCCTGTTCATTTAGAACAATCAACATTGACAATCAGCGGAAATTGCGACGCCTCGGTGGCGGCGGTGCTCCGTCGCTTCGTGGTTTCAAATGGCGGAACATGATCCTGCCTTTGTTGAGGTCATAGGGGGAGAGTTCGAGCGTGACCGCATCACCTGCGAGAATGCGGATATTGTGCTTCCGCATTTTGCCGCCGGAATACGCGATCAGTGAGTGCCCGTTCTCGAGCGTGACCCGATAACGGGAGTCAGGAAGGATTTCATCAACCGTTCCATTCATTTCAAGAAGTTCTTCTTTTGCCATGGTGTGTCCTCAGATTGAAATTCTGTTGTGTCAGGTGTAGTGCTCAGATGAATCAGGCAACGCGTTGCCTCAGCCAGAGATGGGCTTCATCGATTGCGTATTGCACGGCCTCGTGTTGCGAAGAAAATTGCGGGGAGAATCGGAATACACGGTCATGACTGCCATTACGAATCGATACCAGCGCGGTATATCGCCCTGTTTCGTTGGTTCGGATCATGGGTGATACGGTGTATTTGCCGACTGCGAAAGCTTGTTTTGTTATAGAAATCATATTTATGGAAGCGCGTAGCATCGCTTCATGTTGATTGAAAGCCGCCCGGTGCATGCCGAGGCACAGCGATCAGCCAAGCCTTGTTCGACATTGCGAAGAAGGCAAGGGCGGTGAGGCTCGCCGGATTGGGGAAGTTTGACGCTCGCTCGTGCGCTAACGATGCGCGGGCGCGAGGTAAGCAGGGTGGGGAGGTCTGCGGACCAAGTCAGACTACAGTTGTCGCAGCGGTGAGGATTCCGCGACAGTCCCGCATCATACACGGGTTTTCATTCAGGTCCGGAAAAACCTCCGCCCCGCTTTTGACGGAAGAACTTTTGCCATCGCGCGCGGCAATCCTTCCTCGGCGTGAAACGCCAGGGCGCTCAATTCAGTTTTTTGCTTGTTCAGTCATCAACGATATTGAAGTCGACATAGCGTACGATCAAAGGCTGTTCCCGTACACCGTCAAGCTCAATTCGGGATGCCACTCCCGTGATCTCTTTTTCGAGTTGCCGGAAAATTTCCTCGGGCAGATGGCTATTGCAATATCGCGCTGCTGCCAGCTCATCAAGGGTCTGATTCGAAATGAAGCAGGACGCCGCGGAGGAAATGCGTTTGCTTCCGAAGCGAAATGTCGGCCGTATCGAAAAGTTGATTCCAGCCGTTGTTACGTCGAGATCTGAATAGTGCATCATGCGGAGGGCTCCGGTGAGGGGGGTGTCCGAAAGGAGCCCAGCGGGAGCGTCCTGCAGAATGGGCAGGCGAACAGGAAAGAGTCAGTTCGGGGAACGGTGATACCAGATCACTATACGCTCGATCGTGAACAATGACAGCAGCTTTGGCAAACCGATCGTCTTTGCCTGATCCTCTTCAACTCGCCGTTCGAAGATGCTCGGCGGTGCTCAAGCATGGTTCGGCACCGATCGACAGTGTCCGATGAATTAACAAGTTTCTACGGTGCTGATGAGCTTAGCGGAAGAATTTCCGGCAATCAGGTCGAGGCGATGCGAACAACATGAATTAAAACGAGCAATGTAAAAAGCCCCAGTGCGAACACTGGGGCTTTGTACTGGTAGGTCGTGCGGGACTCGAACCTGCGACCAACGGATTAAAAGAAGTCGTCGTTCTTTGAATCTCTAATAAATTCAATTAATTACACAGCATTAATGATTTGTGCAATAGACTGTGTAACGCTACATCTCCCCCTTTGCGCTTAAGTCAGCCCTTATTGTGAATTTTCGCCGGACAGTGACACCTTGTCCAGACTCTGGACAAGCGCCTAAATCATTGTCATTAATAAAATAAGTTCTGGATTTTAAATTAATCGAGTTAAGATGAGTTGACACAAATTGCCTCTCCGTTACTTGCTAGACAAATTTTGCGAAAAATATGAAATCAAACGAGAGAACTTGCAAGTTTTTCGACTTACACATAAAGACATACGGATTCAGTAAAGATTCTGGACGGATCCAACTGCCACCAAAGCCGCTGATAGAACTGCTGAAGTTGATCAAGCAGCTGCATTCAAGAACAAGTACCGTAAGGGAGAATAGATCTAAGACTGAAATGTGGTATCTGGCCGATATCGAAGTCGACACCAATGCAAGGCGCGCCACACTACTGATCAATAGATCTGATCGTCTTGCCGCAGATCAGTCAATCTCGTCCCCAAAAACAAAAGAATATAGAGTGGCCGAAAAAAATGAAGACGAGGGAAACGATTACTCTGCACACCTATCAATCAATCTAAAACCAACACCGTCTGCAAGTAATATGTATGCGGTGGTACTCGAAGATGCACCGGGACTTAATAGTGGGACGATTGTAAAAATTTTAGACTGGCTAATTAAAGAATGCTCGAAAACGAATCAAGAATTTTTTACATATAAGCATCCGGATGGTTCAGTGGACCCAAAAACAAAAAAAGATAAAACCATAAAAGGGCGATACAGTTGCGAGATGGTGGGGCATCCTTCCGAGGACTTTGTTAGAGAACTAAACGACGGTGTTCTCCATGGAATTGAAATCATTAGCTACGAAAACAAAGATAATTCTTGGGATGGTGAAAACAAGACAATTGAGCATTCAACTGTAGTAAACGTTAAGCCAAAGAAGAAACTTGGGGCGAGCGTTTACGATATTGTAAAGTCCGTATGTAAAACTGCTCAGGAAAAAAAACTACAAGAGGCGAGAATCAAGTTTAAAGACTCAGCTGAATTCGAACGAACTGTATTAATAGATATAAATTCGATGAATCTCAAAAACGAAGAGCAGTATGTAAAAAAAGAGCGTTTGACAAACTTTTCTTCGAAGCTGCCTACGTCATTTCAAAGGATTTATCCCGGGATCAGAGATCGAATGTATGTACTGATTAAATAAAATGATTTCATTCCAGATTACACGTCCGTTCGGGTATTTGCAGATAGTTCATCCTACAAAACTAAAGGTGGACTTTTATGTTCCCGCAATTCTGTCAATAATATTGACGCTTACAATTTATTTCGTGCAAGCAGAAGATCGGGTATGGAAAGAAGGTGGACTGATAGAGTCCTTGCAAGGCTTCATACAAGGGTTGCCAGGCTTCTACATTGCCGCGTTAGCAGTAGTCGCAACTTTCGGTGCCCGATCAAAAATGGACGTACTAATTAAAAACCCTCAGCTTTCAATGAAAATTCTCCACGCGGGAGAGATCGCAATAGTGGGGGTTACAAGGAGGCGATTTCTTTCCCTTCTTTTTTCATATCTCACAGCTCTTAGCATCATACTCACAATTTTTTCATCTTTATCGGTATCGATTTCAGACGCGGTTAGTAAAAGATTTGGTTCTGTATTACCAGAGTGGAGTTCAGATTTAATTTTTTTTATCTTCGGATTTTTTTTATTTCAACTGGTCACTGTAACATTCTGGGGCTTGTACTATTTGGCAGATAGGTTGCATCAACCTGATCCTGATGAAGAATCTAACGAAATAACTTAAATCCACACTTGTCGGCATGCCAAATGATTGTACAAATTTCACTCAAAACAAACGGAAAAGTCGTCGCACGGGTTCCTGTGATTTTCTTAACAGCAAACTACCATCCGTCATTAGATGAGCTAATTAATGAGGGGTGGCGTGCTGCAGTTGAGGATGGATTCGTGGATCCAGGTGGTAAATCTGAATACAATTTCGAGATTTTTGAGGCTTGATTTTTCAATTTCCGCCGGCGTATGTGTTGAAATTTCAGATCAAAATGAGATACCTAGATTAAATATAAAACATGAAAATAGACTACTTCAAACTTCCATTCGAAGTTCACTATAACGATAGTGTGGAAGTCACATCGTGCGAATTCATATCAGATGTAAAGGTAGAAAAGTTTTCTGACATTAAGATCCTTCGAAAACAGCAAGGAGTCTCCTTTAATCCAATTTTCGTCTGTACTGAAAATTCAGGTCCTGAGTTGTATTGTTGCATTATCAATGGTCACGACGAAGTACAGCCAGACTGGTTGTGCATATCAAGTGAAGATGACGTTCGGTTTAATTACGCAACGAGTCTAAAAGTAGTGATGGATACTGGCCAGATAGGTTTTGAAGAATTGAGTGATGAGGAGCTTGACGAGGACAGTGAAGAATTCCTAGATGTCGAAAATATGGACTATTGCGATATCGAGGGTTTCATGGCGTACGAACTTGAGACAGCCGCACCTGACTACCTAATCCTCGATGCATCACGAAGTAGGGTGAAAGTAAACTTAGAGGGCTACGTCTTGAGCGATGAAGGAGAGGTGACAGACGAAAGAATCTTTGATCTGGAATTGCTCCGAGATATCGACGAGCTTCATGACTACAGCTCGCGAAATATTTGGGAGGCAAAAGCAGAATGGGTTAAATCGGTGCTGGCAGAAAACTTCCCAGATGAGACAATTCTTTCATTAAAATGAAAATAACTAAGCATTGCGGTTTCAACGAGATCTGACACTGACCTGTAGTGCGTAAGATGCCGACATTCATAGTAATCGCCGTAATTCTTTGGGCTATTTTCGGGTCGCCAAAGAAAGATATTGCTAACTGGTTCTATGAATACGAGCCAGCCCCCTGGGAGACGGTAGATGCGTTCTACTACCCGAACAACAATAACCTTACAAGACACTCGGCGGCATATGGTTTGAAGTCGCTAGACGAGTGTCGCAGATGGGCATTCGGTCAAGCGGCTGCCGACAATGATTCCTACTTCTCCCGGAGCTCTTACCTGTGCTGGATAGGGAGGACGAATGAAGAATTCGCAGGAATGAAGGTGTATCGGACCAACGCTAAGTGACTTTAGGGGCGGGGTATCTACTACCTGCATTTCAAAAGTTCTGTGGCTTTTTCGAAAGCTTTGATCTCTCGTAAATCTTTCGTTGGGCGAGGATCCATCGGATATCCGAAATTATGAAGCTTGAAGTAGTGATCAACATAAAGCTCATTAGCGCAAAAATCTGCCAATGATCTCTGTCAAACGACCCGAAAGTCCAAGCTATCTGAACCCACATTGAAGAAATCCAAGAAAGAACTAATAAAAGCATGAGCGGCGCGAGCAGAAAGCACGATTTGCTAATCATCCATGTTCTAAATCTCGTAGTCGCGAACACTATCATCGGGGACTGAAGCAAAACTGGCAGCATCATAACTATAAAAAACCAAGAGAAATCCGTAAAAATCGGGGAGTCTTCTGGTGCATACAATCCTGCTGCGCTATTCGCAGAGATAACTGCCGACATCACGTAAGCAGTGCTACTTGCCAAGATCATCAATATGCCGAGACGAAAGAGCATCTTTCTCATCTGTGGAACTTTATTTCTATGACGAATTTCAGGGAAGCGGTCTGATTACAAATTTCTCTTTTGCCCTTTTCCAAAGCAAGAAATTACTTCGATACTTGTCTTCGTCAAAAGGCTGTGCTTTGGATAGCCATGAAAAAGGCAATGTTTCGGTCGGAACAAATTGGATTTCAAAAAGAGATATAGAAAAAGTTTTGTCTGTGCTGATTTGACTTATTTGCGATTTACAAAAAATACTCAGTGGGCCGAATCGTTCGGTTACGTAGACATGGATCTCATAATTTTCATTGTCATCCGTGAATGCACTGCCTCTTGCGTAGCAAGTAGCAACTCTTGAATTGATAAGAAATGAAAGGAAATCATTTTCCTCGGACCGATTCAATTCAAGATCGTCGAGATAAAACAAGATCTGTTCGCCATTAAAATCAGATGAGGAAAAGACCCTTGGCACAGATTGAAGATTGTCTTTGAGATCTGTATAGACCGCGCAAACATTCTGTGCAAGACGGTAGGTATCTTCAAACATCGTGAGCATTTTCTAATTAATCGATAGGGATGACAAAATCTGTGAGCGATTCCCTTATGCTGACGCAACCTCAAATTTTTCTAGGGATTGTGATTCAACATGAATTGAATCAACGGAATCTCAAAACCTTGCTTATCATCACTCCAGGGTTCGTGGTAGTAAAAGAATGAGCAACTGATATCGCCTTTCGCAAAATGTTCGGCAAAGAAAGTGATCGAGGATATTCTCGTGAGGCTGGACGCGATTGACAAATCTTGTCGGTAAATAACTGAGCTATAGTGCTTTTCACTGCCATTTTTATCCGATAGTTTTTTTGGGGCAGATAGATTAATTAAGACGTATGTCCTACACAGTCCCTTCACTTGTTTTACTGCAGCTCTTGACACATAAAATTCAATATCTCCATCTACTGAATCGGACGCAGGTGAGGCAAGAATCCACTCGATTCTTCCAACGAATTTAGACAGCCGATTCATCTGTGTTTAGTGTTTTTACTGGGAAGAGTTCCAAAGGCCATCTCTTGAATAAATACCCGGCTCTGTATGTCTTGCATCGAAAATTACCCCTTTGGGTTCATTGCCCTGCCACGGTCCGGGATGATCTGCCAGTCGATAGAATCGATTCGCGGCTAATTGTTCTATAGCCATTTCTCTTGAAGAGAAATTTAACGAATCTACTACTGCAATCATTTTCCGCGTGGCTCTAAAGCTAAAACCTGTGGGATTTTTGGTCGTACCGCCATCGTGAAAGAAATAGACGGTGACTGTTCTGTCAAAATTTTCATTGATTAGAGCCCAGTTGTGCTGAAGCATTGCCAGTACCTTGACCCACCATTCGGTTGTATCAAGGGGGAATGGTGTTGGAGATCTTTCGTCAATTTTGGGACCTTCAGATTTCATCTGGCTCATTCGCTGGTCTTCTCAACGTAAATTTGGCTGTTTTCTAGAATTTTTATCTTCTCACCTGACCTAAAATGAATTTCAATAAATTCAGATGATTTCGTCTTGAGAGTCTGTCCGTGACAAACGTAGCCCTGTTCTTTGACTTTTTTATCTTTTGCTGTCTTCAATTGATACAAGCCTACGCTTACCTCTCTCCGACACTCTTTGTCTGAAGGGGATTCGGCCTTAGCTGGATCGATCATGCTTGGCCTTTCCTTGACCCCAGTTCCGCCCATGCCGCCACCAGTGTCAGTCTGTGCGAATGCTCGCGAAAACGGCGTAGAAAAAATTATCGCTGTCGCTGTCAGTAAGATGAGCTTCATCGTTGCACGAATCATTTTTTAGTATTCTCTTCAAAAAAATATGATCCGAAGTTCATGCGCAGATCGCCCGTGTTTTTGGGATCGTTGATCAGTGCTTGTGCTTCAGTGTTGACCTCAACGAGCGTTTGCATGGCTTTTTCCTCAGCCAGCTTTCTTAGTGCACCTACAGCATCTGCGCTCAGCCCGTGATAGTGAACACATCGATCAAATTGCTTTTGCTTCTGATTTATAAGGTTATCAACCGATGTGGATAAATGGTCGTGTATGTTCAAACTGAGATAGTGAAGTGTTTCTTCTTGGTCTTGTTTTAATGCCAAATTTTCTGGGTGCAGTTCGAGGCAGTCGTCTTCTGTCTCTGTTACCAGACCTCGATCTATCAATTCCTCTAGCACCACCCTCGGACGTATATCCTTACTGATTGATCGCACCAAATCGTCAAAATCATAATCAGTATCGTTAGCTTTTTTGCGGCGTAGCTTGTACATGCTTATGCGCGATCTTAGTTTTTTCTCTCCAGCCCATTTCGCCACGACTTGAGATGCCAAGCTGGGTTCGTAGTCGCCAATATCGTTGGACTTCAACGCCCTAATTCTTTTGACTTCCTTTCTGTGGATCCCTGTCACTACACTCAGTCGGCTGTCGCTGATCGTGCCCGAATTCTTCGCAGCGAGTAGCTTTTCAGCTTCCTTAACCATTACGAATTTCGTAATGTCGGCTAGGGTACCGTAGCTGACATTGCGGGCAATGATCAGCCTCACCAACGGGTAAAGCAGGAATTCAATGGCTTTGAGTACTCGATCTGACAAGATAATTCCTTGGTTTCCGGGTTCTTTGCAGCTTACACGGAAAATGACCGTTGACGTGTAAAAATTTTCCACATAATATGAATTTTATAGTCAGTTGATTTCGTATGGAAGGGTTGTTGATTGAGTAACTAAACCGGAGCAAACCCGCTGCCCATCATGTCCGCTATCAAGCCACGAAATCGATCCAATAACCAGCTTCGCAGCTGGGGGTGGGTATTAGCGTTTATTGCAGGTCAGGCAGGCGCTGAGATTAGCCATGCCAGTGCTGAGTATTTGTTTGGTCCTGAAACAGCCGAGAATGAGGCGTGTAACCTTGCTATTGGAAAAGCAAAATCTCGAGCCTTAGCTAATGTGCTTGGTGAGTCTGTGTCAGCAGAAGAGCTTCTGTCTTGTAGGGGCACAACAGGCAAGGTCTCCGACTACAGCTGCGAGTTAAATCAGCTGACTTGGTCGCAGATCGAAGGCGACATTAGAAAGACCTTATCTGAGAAAAAGTCAGTGGAACGCCGTGAAGGGGCTTCGGCTTGCGTTGCTCAAATTGAAATCGACGTCATCATCCCTAAAGACAAGCCTGATCCAAGTTTCCAAGTTAGAGCTGATTTCAAGCAGACGACATTTCGGGTGGGCGACGACTTCAATTTAGAAATCGAGTTGACACAACCTGGATACTTTGCCGTATTTAATTGGCTGCCACACGACAGCAACTCAGTGGTTCGGATCATTCCTTCTAACGATGATCCCAGTCAGTCGTTTGTGTATCTAAATCCGGATAAAACCAAAAAGACGACTTATGCCATGACTGCATCTTGGGCTGATTCCTATACGACTAAACGGAAGTTCTACGACGAGTATTTGATTGTCGTGGCGACCAAAAAGCAGCAACGCTGGATGTCTAAGTACAGCATCGAGGATTTTCGAAGCTATTTGCAGCTGATACCCGTTACAGAAAAGCGGTTGGTTAAAAAAGCTTATCAGCTAACCAAGAACTGAGGGGATTCGTGAATAACGCTCGATTCATAACGGTAGGTATGGCTAGCTTGCTGATAGCAGGCTGTGCGACCCGTTATGTCGAACGCGATCCAAATCGGGAAGTGGTCACGGACAATCTGGGCGACGTGGTGGTATCCCAGACAAGTGAGTCCATCAAAAAGCAGCCCCCAAAGTGCTTAGCTGTTTTGCCACTCACTGCTGCTAAGCCAGACTACGAGCCGACAGAGGACGTTAGGAAGGCTATTTACTCACATCTGGCGCCGACAGGAGTCAATTTGATCCCCTTGCAGAAGGTGGATGGGCTCTACGACAAACAACTGTCTGTCAAAGATAATGCGGCAGCTATCAATGTGGTGACAGGCTGCGATGCCTACATTACGGGCGAGGTCACGGACAAGAACACTCGTTTCTGGGGTATCTACTCCGAAGTCAAGATCGGGGCGAAGTTACAGATATTCAGAGTCGGTCGGGACAAGCCGATCTGGGAAGGCAAGCATAAGGCGGTAGTTCGCGATGGTGGCATACCGTTAAACCCCGTTGCCGCGATAACAAGTGCAGTGTCGGCAGGCACAAATTTGCGGCAAGAACAGATCATAAGTACCACCCACGATCTAGCAAGGCGACTGGTCTATGCAATTCCGGGCTTGAAGTTTCAAGAAGAGCTGTTAGCGGATAACACTCAAGCTGAGCCCAAGCCTGACGCACTGAAAGCCATAGCTCCACTAGCCAGCTTGAAAGACGAGCTAAAGGATAAGACTGATACCGAGATAGAAAAGCTGCTGGTTGAAGAGCTTTCTGACAGCAAGTGGGTTGGTAAAGACAGGGAAGAACTAGCCGAGCTTTTGATCGCTAAAGCCGCCCAAAACCCATTGGGCTATGCGGAAATGGCAAAAATCAAGCTCAATGCTGGCCAGGGTGGTGCGGCGGTGAACTATGCCAAGAAGCTTGTCCAACTGGCTCCCAGCTCAGCAGAGAACCAGTTTTTGCTCGGGAGGGCTTATCTGAAAGCGGATAAACCCGACGAAGCCTTGCCTTCGTTATTGAAAGCTGCCGGATCAGAGCTACCCAAGCCCGTTTACTACTCTGGTCTTGGCATCGCCTACGCCCAGCAGGGGCGATACCCGTTAGCTATCGCTGCCTATCAAAAAAGCCTGGAACTCAGTCCAAACAATCAATTTACCTTGATGCAGCTGGGGTTATCACAAGCCTTTGCTGGTGCGGACGACGAGGCTGCCGTATCTATTCGCAAAAGCATCATCATCGCTATTGCTCATAACGAAAAATCAAGTGCTGAGAATAGCTTAAATGCGCTTACATCACTGGGACTAGATTCGCAATTGACTACAGATGATTTACAGACCCTGCAGGACAGAATTAAAAAACTTTAATGGGAGTAAGTAATGCGTAAAAACACAAAAATAGCTTTATGCACACTAGCGACAGCGGTCGTCGCAGCCTGCTCTTCCCCTAAACCGGGTTCGCCAGAATATGTCCGAAAGCAAGAAGAAGAGCAGCAAAAAACTGCAGTAAAAAAGGTTGAAGCTGCTATTTCAAAAACGCCATCTTGGTATGTGCAGCCGTCACAAGATGCGAACGCAATCTACACAACAGGAACCGAGTCCTCGCCAGATATGCAGATGGCCATGGATATGGCGGTGCTTTCGGCAAAGCGAGCATTGGCATTTCAGCTTGGTGCGAAAACATCAGCCATGATGAAAGACTTCGCAGGTCAGACTGGGACGGGTGGCGATGCCGAAGTAGTTAGGGAAATTGACCGGGTAACTAAGAGTGTGGCCGCTGATATTAATCTGGCAGGATTCATCCGCGAGAAGAGCGAAATTATTGCGGAAGGAAAAAGCTATCGCGCTTTTGTACTGATTCGATACCCAATCGGTGAGTCCAATAAGGTCGTCGCTGATCAGATCAAAAAAAGCAAAGTATTGGATTCCAAGCTGAGGGCTTCTAAGGCATTCCAAGACTTGGAGCAAGAAATCGAGGCTGCAAGAAAGCGTTGAGGTTGATATGAAGGCAAAACTAGCAGCTACAGTGGTCCTATTTGCTGTCGCTTTACCTGCATGGGCAGTTCAGCTTGTGACGAAGCAGGAAATGATGCGATCACAAAAAGCACCGCCTGTTCTGGAAGCTAATGCAGCACCATTAGATCCACTCGCACCACAAATTACACTGATTGATCCTGACTCTAATGGGAATGACAAAGCCATAAAAAATCCATTCAGAATGGAAGTAATTTTCAAGCCACAAGAGGGGGCAACTTTAGACTTCAAGAGTTTTCAAGCGCTATACGGAAGCTTAAAACTCGATATCACGGACAGGCTACTTAAAGAGGCTATGAAAACATCGACAGGACTGAAATTGGCGAATGTTACGGTCCCATCGGGAAAGCATCGTATTTTGCTTCGTATAAAAGACAGCCAAAACAGACTTGGTGAAAAAGAAATCCAATTTAGAGTGGATTGACTATGACTTCCATGATCTCCGTTCGATCCCTATCGTTGATAGGGATTTTTTTTCTAAATTTTCTATCTGCACCAGCTAATGCAAATGACTTGCAATTGGCGAGTGTATATGTAGATGCGGGGCGCAATGCAGAAGCAATCAGCATATTAAAAAACTATGAGGCAAACGAGGAAGAAGAATATAGAGTCAATCTATTAGCGGGGAAAATATACCTATCGATCGACAAGCCTGCAAAAGCGCTGGAATTATTTGAAATCGCAGATGTCCAGTCTCTGGACAACCCCGAAGCTCAAATAGGCATTGCACAATGCTATTTAAAGCTTGGGAAATTTACTCTTGCAAAGAGATATGCTGAATCTGTAAGGAGAATAGAAAGAGATGCTGTAGATCCTGTTTACCTATTAGCTCTCATTCAAGCTCGGGCAGGAAAGTTCGAAGAAGCTGTAAAAAGTATAGAACAGTCAGCGCAGAAGCAGCCAGATTCAGAAAATATCGCAGTAGGAAAAGCAAAATTCTATGCGCTAAGCGGTGATGCGAATAAAGCTAAGGACTCCTTAGCTGAGTACATACGCAGAAAACCGGATTCCCCCAGTGCTTATGAATATCTCGGCGAATTGCTACAAAAGTCTGGCGACCAGCATGGCGCTATTAAGGCACGAACAAAGGCATTGCAAATCTTTAAGTCACAAAGCAATCAATACCGCGCAGCTGTTATGACGGCGTGGCTTCAGGTCAATGACCCGACATTCCGACAGGCAGTGGAAAACGAAAAAATTAATTCTTTCCCGGAAAAGAAGCCAAAAACGGCTGAAGACGTTAAGCCAAAACCCAAATTTTCTGAACCCGAAACCAGTGTAGCTGTGCAACGTTTTCCATTCCCGTCTGGGGTGATGATTACTGGTGGAAGTGGATTTATCGTTGACGGGGGAAAAAAAGTTGTGACGAATCGTCATGTAGTGGAAGGAGGTAAAGAGTTCGCAATACGCACTGGATTAGGGGAGGTCATCAAGGTAAAGCTAATCTTCACATCTCCTACAGACGATTTGGCTGTCCTTGAATTGGAAAAACCATTATCGCCAGACAGAGCCATTCCTACGAGCAGTTTTGTGAAACCCAAGGTGGGAAGGAATATAGTCGTGATGGGCTATCCGCTTTGGTACATGCTTGGCGAGGGATCGCCCTCATTGACGAACGGCGTCGTGTCTAAGCGTACAGGGCTGAAAGACGACCCCAGCACATTCCAAATTACAGCAAAAGTTAACAAAGGAAATTCAGGGGGGCCAGTATTCGATATGAAGGGAAACGTAGTTGGAATCACCGTTGGGAAGTTAGATGCAAAGAGAATTAATGAGGATCAGGGATTCATACCAGAAGACGTAAATTTTGCGATTCACGTAGATCGACTGCCAGGAGTTACCGGAATCTCAGCGAAAAATGAAGAATTGCGTAATGAGCTTAGCGCTGAAGAGTTATATCAGGAAATGGTCGGTAAGGTTGTTATGGTCGCAACATACAAATAGAAAATTATTATAGTAGAAAATTTCTTTTTGATTATTTTCGCGAAAGTCGCATTTCATTCAGAGTATTAAATTCGAGAATTTGAGGATAACTTTAATTTATTGAAAAGTAAAATTTAATTAATCACCCAAGGCGGAAATTCGAGAACTTCTGAATAATTAATTTCATTAATTTTAATAATTGAATAGATGCCGTAGGCGACGTGCCCTAATTTAAAATTCTTATTTGTCCAAAAATTTTTAAGAAAATGTGTATGAAAACTTTGGATTGGAATCAGTTGCAAAGAGTGGCAATTACTATCTTTATCGGCATCATTCTTTGCTTTCCACTTAAAATTCGGGCCAAAGAAAAAATCATTTCTCTAACTCAATGTAATGGACTTGAAACCAAAAAATGGCATGAGTGCTTTGGTACTTTCATTTTAAAAAATGGACGTAAATACCAAGGGATATGGGAGAACGGATTGCCAAGCTTTGGGCGGCTAGTAAGCGGCGACTTGTTAGTTTCGAATGAATTTGACGAGGTAGATCAAAAAATATTGCTGAAGGAATTAAGGGAAGATAAAAAACTAAATGAGAAAACAAGGTTAAACAGGAATAATTTACCCTCATGTAAAGGAAAATTTGGGACAGGGTGGAACAATTGCTTCGGAAAGCAAAATTTTAAAAACGGCACATATGAAGGGTCATTTAAAAATGGGCTTTATCACGGGTTTGGCATCCTTCGATTCAAAAGCGGTGAGAAATATATTGGTGAATTCCAGTCGAATCTAAAACACGGATTTGGAAGATGGAGCGAAACTCTTGAATGGGCAGATTTTCCAGTCATTGAGGCTACTAGTCAAGCCGATTGGTACGATGGTTATTTCGAAAACGGGCTAAAACATGGAAGAGGAATATCTTCTTACGCAAATGGTGACTTATATGTCGGAGAATTTAAAAACGATCGCCGCTCCGGATTTGGTGCAATAAAATACAAAGCAGGTGGAAGGTATGAGGGAGGCTGGTTAGATGACGTTGAAGATGGGGATGGAAGTCTTTACGATGAAGCTGGGCTGAAAATATTTTCTGGGAATTTTAGAGAAGGTAAAAAATCTGGGACTCTTTTTTACTCTAGTGGAGACGAAGTTGTTGATATTGATTATGTGGACGGTGTCGTGCATGGAATAGCATATATAAAGTCAAAGAAAGAAACAGTACTCGGAAGATTTCGTAACGGAAAGCCTTATGGGGTAAGCTTGGTTGTAAAAGAAAATGGTGAAAAGGTATTTTCCATTTATAGAGATGATGGAAAATACATGTCAATAAAAAGTTTCAATTTAATAGACGATTTTATTGTAGGAATTTTCGATAAAGAGAAATTCTTGCCAGTTTCGGATCAGCAGGAAGAGCGAAAAAAAATTCGTGAAAATCTAACTAACTTTCTGCGTCAGGATGCAGACGTTTTTACATTTTCGGAAAAATTTCCAGAGAGATTTTTTTTCGAAATGCTGCTTTCCAACTTCCAAGTAACAATGCGGGTTCATGACGATAAAAACCAAAAACTAAAAATCTATGTAGAACATACCCAACCTGGTGAGGATGGAAGCTTCACCATTAGTGTAAAAACGAATAGGGATACCGCTTCGTTGACCATTAATGGGGTAGAGGAGGGCGGAAGTGCCGACGGGAGATATACAATTAGTCGAGTAGCTAGGGCTGGACAAAAATCTACCATTGCAATATCGGCCACGGATGTCTATGGCAACTCCGCTTCCAAAACCATCACTGTAAGCCGCCCTCTAGCAGAATCAAAACCTCTTGCTGTCTCACTGAATCCAGCAATAGTTAAACGCCAACCTGAGCGAGATGCTGTTGCCATTATTATCGGTATCGCTGACTACAAGAACTTGCCTCGAGCTGACTACGCCAATGACGATGCCAGAGTGTTTTATGACTACGCCATCCGTGCTTTTGGCATCAAGCCCGAAAACATAAAACTCTTAGTAGATGCAGATGCCGACGAGGTTGGTATCTACCGTGCGTTCAAAACTTGGCTGCCGAGCCGAGTGCGCCCAAGCACTGACGTATATGTTTACTATAGTGGGCATGGATTGCCCACAGCAGACGGGCAAGGGCTGTATGTACTTCCGCAGCGTGCAGACAGGGACTTTGTTGAAGAGACTGCTATCAAGCAAGCGGAAATCAACGCTGCTATCCAAGCTGCCAAACCAAAGTCTGTGACCATATTTCTAGATGCCTGCTACAGCGGACAGGCGAGAACTGGCGAAACCTTGCTTGCTAGTGCCCGTCCTGTTTCGCTCAAAGCCGAAATTGCAGAGTTTCCTAAGGGCTTCACAGTCATTACTGCCAGCAGAGGCGACCAGTTGTCGAGCTCGAGTCCCGAACTAAAGCACGGCATCTTCAGCTTCTACCTTATGCGTGGCCTTGAAGGCGACGCCGACGCAAATAAAGATGGTCGGATTACAACTGGTGAAATGCAGGCTTACTTAGCCGCGAATGTGGCGAGGCAAGCAGCCCTGATGAACAGACTTCAAGAGCCACAGTTGATCGGTGATGGTGGAAGGGTGTTGGTGGGGCGCTAATGAAACTAATTTTAAATTTGGTATTTTCAATAATCGCTCTGAATTGTGTTTGTACTAATGCCCAGAATACTTCCGTAAATTGGAGTGTTGAGAAAAGCAAATTGCCAATATGTCAAGGGAAAAAAGTAGAAGCGTGGACGTTCTGCCAGGGCACACATATTTCTCCTGGTGGGTTTATATATCGCGGTGAATTTTTTCAAGGAAAATATAGTGGTATTGGTGCGCTATATTTTCAAGGCGGTGCGAGATACATTGGAAATTTTCATGAAGGAAAATACTCTGGATTTGGAATTTTTTTCTATCAAAATGGCGATATATATAAAGGTGACTGGCGCGATGGTTACAGACATGGTCTAGGATCATACGAATCTTCTGATGTCATGCACACGAGGGAAGGGGTATGGGAGCAAGATAAATTCAAACACACAGAAAAACTGAGCTCAGTTGTGATAGACATCGCAAATTACGTGCTATCTAACGGTGTGCAGAATGTAAACAAACTGCCTAGCTGTAAATTCACTACTTTAAACGTACAACTTGATCGGGACCGGTTGAAGAGTCTTCACGTATGCTGGGGGTTCCATAAATATCGAGATGATCAGAAGAGAAAGGGTGATTTTTTCGAAGGTGAGTGGCGCAACGGTGTGCCGCATGGTCACGGGGTGTATTTTTTCTCCAACGGTGACAAATATGAAGGAGATTTAAAAGACGGTCTGCGACATGGAGAAGGCTTCCAGTCTTATGCAAAGGGAGGTTACTACACTGGTGCTTGGTACCAAGATCAATATGATGGAACTGGAATGGTAGTCTATCCAAATGGAGATTATTATTTTGGACAACACAAAGCAGGTAGTCGCCACGGAATTGGGACATATACGACGCTTGCAGGAAAAAACACTGAGGGAATTTGGGAGAAGGGCAAGCTGGTTAAAAACGAAAATGTAACTAATTTAGTTAGATCAAAAAATCCCTCGATATTGATGAAATATAGTGAATCAAATTCAGTTAAAAATTCTCTGCAAGTAATCTCATCAGCGCCAGATAAAAATGGTCAAATAACAATCACGGTGCAAGTAGCTTACCCCATAAGTTCGCTAACAATTAACGGTGAAGAACATGGTAGTCGTCAAGCTGGAAAGTATGAAATAAAGAAAATTGTCCGAGTCAGTCAGGGGACTGAATTTATAGTCAACGTTGTTGACGCAAACGGAAGATCCGATACGAGAACCATCACTGTACATCGCAAAGCCATCGAACAAGATGTTGAATTTGCGAATCTAAATCCTGAAAATATAAAGCCAAAGTCATATCGTGATGCCGTTGCTATCATCATCGGTATATCTGATTACAAAAGTCTTCCCAAAGCAGATTTCGCTAAGGACGATGCTCAGGTCTTCTATGACTACGCTATTCGCGCACTTGGCGTAAAGCCTGGAAACATACGTATTCTGCTAGATGCCGACGCTGATGAAGTCGAGATTTTCAAGGCTTTTAAAACGTGGCTGCCAGCTCGGGTTAAATCTTCGACAGACGTATATGTCTTCTACAGCGGCCATGGGCTTCCAGATCAAAATGGACAGGGTCTTTATATTCTCCCGCATAGAGCTGATAGAGATTTAATTTCACGAACAGCTATCCAGCTCCAAGAAATTAGTGCGGACATACAAGCTGCTAAACCAAAATCCGTCACTGTCTTTCTTGACGCTTGCTACAGTGGTCAAACTCGTACTGGCGAAACACTTATAGTCGGCGCACGCCCCTTGGCGCTCAAAGCACAGACTTCAGTATTTCCAAGCTCGTTCAACGTTATAACTGCTAGTCAATCTGATCAGATATCAAGCTCAAGTCAAGATATAAGGCACGGGATCTTCAGCTATTATTTGATGAAGGGAATGGAGGGTGGTGCAGATTTCGATGGTGATGGGCGGATAACTTTAGGTGAAATGCAGCAGTATCTATCGGAAAATGTCGTACGTCATGCCGGTTCGATGAACCGAAAGCAAAATCCTCAATTTTTTGGCAATCCCACGGACGTATTGGTGAGAAAGTAAATCTTTGAAAGATGTTTGATTTGCTGCCCAAATGGGCAGCAAATTCTTTACTTTCCAAATCCAGCTTTCAACGCACCACTGGCAGCTTCAATTTGTGCATCAAGTTCGCCAGCAAGCACAGCTTCTTTCAAAGCCCGAAGTGCAGCAATCAGTTCATCGCCTGACGCAAGCTCGATGGCATTCTTTCCCTTTGAAAGCTCTAGTACCTTGCTGCCATAGCGAACTGCAAGATTCAGCTTGCCAGTGGCGTTAATCCAGTACCACTCTTTTACACGTTTCACAGCTTCGACGGTGACGCGTTCGCCCGTGTGCTTGTTCGTGATGGTCCGAAGCCGCTTGGGAGCATAAACTTCACCTGCTTTCTGCGCTTCACATAGTTCAATCTGCTCATGCAGCTTGTTCGCCAGCTTGTTGCGACGCTGAACAACAGGAGAGAGGTTGCGATTCTTCTTGCTTGCTACGAGTTTGAAAGTGTTCAATGCGCTCATGTATGTTCTCCTAATGAAGTTGGACTGCATACATAAGTTATGCCCGGACATGCAGGGAGAGCGACCGAAATCAGACGGGTTTTGTCAAAATGCCGCCAAAATGCCACAAGAACCAATGGTTTTTTTACGGGTTTTGTTTGGTTCTGCTAAATATATGCGTGGGATGACAACAAAGAACAGTCTGGACTACCCCATGTCACTACTGAAAACGAGCAGCGCAACTCACTTGCTATTGCGCCCTAAACCTGGACAGCCATGAACGCAGGGATGGAATTCCTGAGCAGTAGCAGGGACTTGAGGTCACTACCCTAATTGCAGGATGCCGTTGGGACTTGCTATCCCGATTGACCTAAGTATGGAATTTTAAGCACAAAGACGCTGCGTCGATGCAGGCGTCACGAGCAGGCGATGCCCACACGGCAACCTGCAAACCCGCTGTGGTCGGCACTTTGGCTGCAGCGAGCGTTGCGTTTCATTTCAGCCGCACATAAAAGGAGACCGCGAAACCGCCCTTACCAAACTGGTTGTGCCAAAGTGCCGCAGTAAAGAACTCAGCGAATAGCCCGTTTACTACCCGACCTGAGCCTGTTGCTTAAGGCTCAGTGTAGGTTGAATCTAGCGAAACCCATCAAAACCTATTTTTCATATCTCAATATATTTTCATCGCTTCGAGCTTAAAAAAGACTAAAGATATGTGCTGAGCTTACTGAGCGAGCGACAGAGAGCGAAGATAGCGAAACCACAGCGAACGACAGTTCGCTCTCACGTGATCAAGCAATCTGTGTTGCTGTGAATTTCCTGAGCAAAGCTGAATGCTCTATCTTAATGTCAATTCCTTTTATTCGAGCTAGCCCGGCGTACTGCAGGTTGATTGGCTACCGGTTGAGCTGTTGTGCTTGGGGAAATGATCACGACGGGTGAAACGGATGGCTGTTGCCCTTGCTGCGGTACGACTTTGGCAGGCGCTCCATGAACATGGGATGAGACCGTAACGGTCTGATCGCCATTATTGCGTTGATGGCTACTAACAGTGTCCGCAGAAGCTAACAAAGGCAATTGAAGCAATAGAAAAGTAATGATTCGATATCGCACGTTAGCCCTTGATCAGTGCCTTTTCTAGTTTGCCAGCCTCATAAAGATCACCTGCCCATGCAGGCATTCTTCCGCGACCGGTCCAAGTCTGAGCCTTATCAGCGGGATTGCGGTACTTAGGCGCAATCTTCTTACCTGCCAGTTTGCTCATTGCTGCTTTCTTGCGTCCCCGTGTTCCACGCATCGCCTTCGTGATATCGGCAGCAGTTAGTCCAGCTTTCTTGATCAGCGCAAGGATCTTAATGAGATCTTTGTTTTCAGTGCGATCCTTCAATTCCTGTTCTTTCTTCTCTATTGCGGCTTTCTGTTTTTTGAGGCGTGCAAGTTGGGCTTCAACGGATAAGCGGGGCATATCGTTCCTTTCGCGGGGAAATTAAGGATCTTATGTTGCTGATAAGCAATGCAACGAAATTTAAGGTGCGGCTGCTATTTTCGTAATTCTTTATGTTCAATCATAGCAGTTCAAGTAAAGCAGCAGAATATTGCGGGCGCGTAATGCGCTTTACAGCGGTATTTTTGCTGAGCCGGATATCCGGGTAGCTGGGCGGAGATAAAAACAGCTTAAAACGCTTCTATGCAGTTCTGCGCCAATCTTGCAAATTCAGCAACCATAACAGCTAAATACAAGAACCAATAAGAATATGCATAAGATTTGATTATCAAAAAATGTTGCTATCTCATTGAATTTTGGAAGGATTTTATTTGTCACAAAACCCACAGAAATCGGTCGTCCAAACAAAGCAAAGAAAATATGCTGTGAGTGTTGCTAAGTTTTGGTTAGGAAAGGACGCGATGCCCAAGCAAGCAAAAACACTCACACAGCAAGAGCTGCGCCGCGTACTAGATTTCGTTGCAACCCGTCCCCATGCAGCTAGAAATAGGGCAATGCTGCTCTGTACTTTTTACGGTGGAATGCGTGTAGGGGAGGTAGCTAGCTTGCGTTACGAAGATGTTATTGATTCGTCGGGGCAAGTACGGAATGAAATTCAGCTACTACCCGAACAGACGAAAGGGCGTCACGGTAGAACTGTTTTTGTAAGTGAGAAGTTGCGACGCGAATTGAAAAATTACATCACAGCCCATCCTTTAACAAGACCCGAAAATAGACTGTTTTATACGCAGAAAAAGGGTTGGGAAGGATTTACTCCGAACACATTGGCTCAGCACTTCCACTATCTCTACAAAAACGCCTCAATCGATGGTGCATCTTCGCATAGTGGCAGACGCACCTACGCGACATCCATGAGTGCATCGGGCATCAGTGTGCGCGTTTTGATGAGAGCCCTCGGGCATCGGCAGCTATCGACCGTGATGCAGTACGTTGATGCGTCAGATGACATGCTTCGTAAAGCAGTGAATATGATTTAACTGTCCCGCTTGACCCACTTATGCTCGTCTTGCCAACCCAATTCGTCGTCCGCTTTGCGGTGGGTGGCTTCATAGTCTTGATCTGCCTTGCGCTGTGCGTCGGCATACCGCATCTGCGCCTTGATTATGTCTATCTCAGTCGGCTGCACAGTTTGTTCGTCCCGAGCCATTTGAGCGGCAAGATACTTTTGCACCCATTCGTGCTGCCATTGCTTTGGATATACCTTGACTGACGCAGGTGCAGGGGTTGGCTGCTGATTCGTTGGGAAAGGCGTCGGTGGCGTGTTGCTCGAAATCTCAGCCTGCCGAGCTTGCTGCTGCTGACTGATTTTTAAGACGGGACGGGGTTGTGGGGCGAATTCATAAAAGCGCATTGGGCTGTCTCCTTGTTTAAGTATTTACCCTTTGCGCTATCTTTCTTCGCGTCCAATTCAAGTCGTAAGATCAATTTCTCCATTGACGAATCGTGGGAAGCGTTCTTTGCCGGATGCGTCACGGATGACCAGCCGATCTAGTCGATTTCTACGCATGATCTGGAAATGCAAACTTTGTTCGTACTCTTGTCTGACGTACTGCTGCCAAGGTGAATCTTCACTTTCCGATTCGCGTGTGGCTACTAGAAAGTCTTTGTGTTCCTTTTCCCCAAAAGGCAGTCTGTCGTTGGCAGCATCCACCTTGGCGTAATCGGGAAAACTTCCGTGCTCGGCGTGAAGTCTGGCAAATCGAGCCTTGTAGTAATAGCGCCCAGTCAGACTTTGCAGCCGAGCGAAGGGGCCGTGTCCACGACTATTGATAGATGCAACATCGCTGGGTAATCGTCCTCTGACATGATTACTGGGTGCTAGCTGTAAGCGGTCACCAAGCTTCCACAGTTGCAGGTCAGGGTGGAGGATTCGGTAAATCAATACCCAGTACTCATTCTCAATTGTACTCAGGCTGAACTTCTTGCTCTTAAGTTTGAGTCTTGCGTTGGTGGTACTGACCACATTCAATGCATTGATTTCATGCCCGACGCTATCTAACAGTCCTTTGATGTCTTTGAGGATCTTTTTCCGCGTGATGGTTAGCGGAATTTCAACGATGAGGCTCTGCTGGTAAAGCTCATGCTCAACAGGCTGGTCAAGGTTGATGATGCGAGCTTTCGCAGGGCGATGGATTTCTTCAAAAGCGTATTTTCCATACCGCTTCCACCACACCCCGAAGTGCGAGAGCTGTAAATCACCGGCAATTTCATAAGCCCGTGCCATTTCAGAAACGACAATGCTTTTGCCTGTAGTTCTTGCATACCAATACACAGGACTTAAGCGCAGGAACTCCCACCACCAGCGGTAAATGCTGGCTTCTGCCGCTTCCAGCAGCAAATCATCCGAGCTGACTGTAAAGCCCGGAATCCCTTTATAGAAGCCTGTCCGACGCTTTTCCATGATTTCCAGCTATTCATAACAGCTTAAATCATAAACGAATAATCCTGATATGTCGCTCAATACTCTTCATATCGAAACGCAATTCAGCGGTTCGATAGAAACAAAACCTAACTTATCTTTTTTGAAAGGGCATCATCATGATTAACGCATCCTTCGTCGCAGCAGCTCCTATTAACGCTCAAGCAGCTGCTGTGAGCGCACCTGTTAACAATTCGCTAGCTAATGTCTTTCGTAAGAAGACACCTGAGAGCGTCACTAAGTCGGCGGCTGCGCTGCTAACAGCGGGCGTCGCAACGGCAATCGCCGAGGCAGACAAGCTCGTAGCAAGCTACGGCACGCTCAAGGTCGAGGTGCTGGATCGCTCTGATCGTGCGCTGTGGGCGCTGCTGCAACAGGTCTACGCCTTTGCGGTGGCAGTGGACGGCTCACCGCTCAAGCGCGAGACACGCACTGAACTGATTAATCAAATTCGTCTGCGTGGTGGTCCGAACACCTCTACTGCGGCATCGACTGCTGCTCTCGTCGTGCGCTACATCTTCACTGATGTGTCGCGTCAGACATGGAGCAACTACAGCATCGCGATGGAAAAGGCAGCGGCGTTGGGGGTGACCACTGACACATTTGCTGCATTTCTTGAGCAGTATGGAGGCGTTAGCAAAGTGGTCGAGATGGTGTTCGATCACGAACAGGAAGCGCTAGATGGGAATGTGCAGACGACAAAGCAGATTCGCGAAGAAAAGCGGTCGCGAACTGAATTGGTTGGGCGACTGTACAACGCGATGGCACATGCGACGCCTAACTTGATTGACTACAGCGGCGAGCTGAGCAATTGGGTTCCTGAGAAGCCTAAAAAGGCTGCGAAGGTTGATGGCAAGGACGAAAAAGTCGACCCTAAGTACGAGGCAGGGCAGTACGTGCTGTTTGTGACAGTGCGTGACCCGCAAACGGGCAAGTATCGCGTCGTTCAGGGCAACGTGTTTGACCGTGCATTTGAGCAGCAGCTGCTGGGCACTATCGCTGAGCGAATGGATGCAGGCACGGATGAGCTGGCACAGACTGTAGCTAGTCTCGAGCAGTCCATCGGTTTCAAAGCGGCTGCATAACAAAACCCTGTAGTGCTAAGTCTGGACACCTAATCCGTGTCCAGACTATGGACAAGTCGATTTTGTCCAGAGCACATCAAATTCCCGAAAAAAAACAAGCAGAGTCCCTTGTCTTCGGCTTCGCCTCTTTCTTCTTGTTGGGGCAGGTTTGGGGGTTTTGGAAGCGAAGCTTCTTACTATAAGTGTGTGTATTTTTAGCCATGATTACTCTAGAAATCAATCCAATCGTGTTGATGAAGCTGAGGGCTGCATTCCCTAAGCCAGCAAGCTGTGCGGATAAAGCACTGGAAAAATACAGGGTCTTGCTGGAAGGCTTGCTGTTCAAAGCAATCCAGCGTGGGCGTAGTGTCTATGAGCTGCGCTTCGACATGTACTCAATACCTGTATCGGATCTGTCGCACAAAGGACCGCAACTCAACGCGGGGAAAAAACGGCTGCATTCGTGGTTGAAAGATAACCAGTTCGAACTGATTCGAAATGCCGAGACTGGCACGAACCTGAGCGGACTGGTATCGAAAGTCAAACTGACCGAGCTAGTCACGATTAAAGACGGCACCAGCGAGCTCGGCGAAAAGCTGAAAAAAGCTTTGACCGCGGCAGATATCGACACAGTACTTAGCGGGAGCGTGCATGAAAACGGCAAGCTCTTCGGCAGCTTGTTTCCCGACTATTTCACCTTTCTCACTGACCAGCAGCGTGCACAAGTATTTGATGTGGCGCCTATCGATATCGCGTCATTGCAAGCATATATCGCGTGGATGAACACCAAAGCGACCAAATTCAGTAGGGCAACTATTGAGACTTATACCCGACAGGCAAAGCTCATCCACGACGTTGCCAAGTACACAGATGGCTGGTTTCCAATGCGTAAAAAGCCTAGCGACTTTGGTCGGATGTATTACGAAGGCATCAGTGTCCAGAACGTAAACAAAACCCTGCGACGGGCGATGCTGGGTACTTGCTGGGAGTACGACGTCCGAGCAGCGGTGATTACCTGGAAGCTGACTTTTGCCGAAGAGCTGGCGAAACAAGTCGAACCGAATAAAAACTGGCGCAGCGTTTTCTGGGCATCTCTGCTGTATGTCGAAGGTCGCAAAGAGTTTATGCGCGATGTACGGGCGGCAGCATTTGGCAAAGACTCGGGCATGACCGTCGAGCACCAAGATGCGCTTATCAAGCAAGCAGTGACTGCTATCGGGTTCGGTGCTCGGGTAAACGGTAATGGGTGGCGCGCAGCAGATGGTACTTGGGCGAACCCGTCAATCATGTCGATTTTGACGAATCAGGAAGAGCGCGACCAATTCCTTGCGTGTCCAGTTATTACTCAGTTCGTTCAAGAGCAAACCATGCTGGACAAGTACCTAGAGGAGGGTATGAAGCGAGATTTACCAGGGGTGTTCTGGGGACCGCTTATCACTGCTAACAAAAAGCCGAGCCGTTCGAAGGCGGTTGCCTATCTGTATCAGCACCAAGAGACGAAAGCGATGGATATTGCGAGGCTAGTTTTGAAAAATCATGGCATTACGCCAATTGCAAATATTCACGATGCATTCATTGTTCGGCAAAAGTTATCCGTTGATGTACAGCACGAAATTATCGATGAGATGAGAAGGGGAATGGGCAATGACCTCTTCTCTATTAAGGGGAGTAGATTGGAAGGTTTTGTCCTCTAATTTGCCGCGATCTGAGCAGCCAGTAATTGGTTCGCTAGCTCCTTCACAGCAGCATCTTTGTCCATAGTCTTGACACGGCTCGTGTCAATGTCGAAGTCGGCGTGGTTTCCCCTGCTGGTGACAGTAAAGGCGACTGCGCCGACTTCAGTCTTTGTGCTGTACTTGGCGGTAAAGCGTGGAATCAGTTCCTGTTCCTGCATTTCCATGCTGACCTTGCTTTGTATGCCGCTGGCGTTGGGCATAGTCCAATATCCCGTCATATCGCTATCGCATCGTTGAATCAGCTTGTCGACGATGAGCACAGCCTTCTTCGCGCTCACATGCTTGAGCTGCGGCAACTCGGCACTCAAATCTTCCCCTAGCTCTAACCGACGCTTGACCGACACAAAGAACTTCCGGTCAGCAACACGCTCATGGCAGCGAGCAATTGCTGAATCTGCAATCTCTTTCAAGTAATCAATGACATCAGGCGTCATAAGATTTTTCAGTCGTGGCGGTAGGGGTAGATTGTTGGCTCGTGGTGGTTTATCAGGTCAGGAGGCTAGGGTAGCGTAGGGTGCGGGGTTTTGCTACCACTACCGCTTTTTGGCAGCTGTGCCGTTTAGTTCGCGCTCAAGCTCTTCGGTGGCGCGGGGATTGGCTTCGGTCAGCGCAATCTGTATACCTGTCGTAGCGGTCAACAGGCTCATAACATCGGCACGGACTGGCGAGATTTGGGCGAAACGACGGATTTCCTCGGCTTCGGCGGTTTTGGCGTCGGGGATAGCGCCAGCCAGCTGCTCGGCAATCATCAGCGGCTTCAAATGGCTATAGTGGCGCTCAATCATCAGCACCGAGGTTCCCATTTGGTTTGCCAGCTGCCCAAAGCTGACGCCTTCCAAGATACGCTGCGTTGCATAGTAGTGCCGCAGGCTATACAGGCTGCGACTCTTCCCATCCTTGTCGTCCTTGCTCATCCCGCATTCAGCCAAGCAGTCGGCAAAGGAATTGACCAAGTTGTAGGGTTTTGTCCCATCACGCAGCTTAAACAGCAGCTTCGGCGATTTGCTGGCAACGACTTCTTCGAGCGTCATGTTGGCAAAGTCAGCATCCAGCTGACGCAGTTTTTCCAGCAAAGCCCAGAGTTCATTCCTTGCAATCAGGGTTCGGCTTCCACGCTTACCCTTGGGTAGCGTGATGTGGATGACCCGCATGTTGGGCTTCTGCACGAATTCAATATGCTTCCAGCACAGGTCTTCTGTTTCGGTGCCAGGTCGGACCCCTGTACAGGCGACGAAGGTGATGTACAAGCCTAGAAGTTCTCGTAGCCAGCGGCTACGCTCGGTTCGGGCGTTAGCACTCCACGACTGAATGAACGCCTGAAGCTCAATCAATTCATCAGTGCTAAACGAACCTCGCGACTGGGTAGCTCCGCCCGTGTTCTTCAGTCCAGGACGCTGGCTTTCAGTCATATAGCTCTTTTCGATGGCGTAGTCGAAAACAGCATTCAAGGCAGCGTTGTGATTGTTCTGTGTGCTCGCTTTTAGCTCATAGCCAACTTTCTCTTTGCGCCACTGATGAAAGTCGCTGATGACTGCGGGTGTGATGCGGTCGATGTTGTAGTTGCCGAAGAAGGGGATGAGGTAGCTATCGATAGCGCGAAAGTAGTCGGCGTAACTTTTTTTGCCTGTGCCTGCCTTCACTTCTTTTTTGAATCGTTCGCTAACGACTCGTGCGACGCTTGCGAACTTCTTGCTCACTACTGCGAGTCCACGCCTGTCTAGTACTCGTGCTTCGTGAAAGAGGTCTTCAGCAATGCGCTTTGCTTCTTCCAAATTCGCAGTACCTGCCGTCTTGCGGTACCAAGTCTTGGAAGAGCCAATTTTGTAGTGAATCTGCCAGTTCTTCGTTTCAGGACGCCGAATCAAGTTCAGTTCCTGTTCGCGAAGCACGACAGTTTCGCTTGAAATATCAGGCATTTAAGTGAATTTTTAGGGCTGTACAGTGAGTGTAAAGTAAAAATTCACAACGGGCAAAGAATTGAACTGTGTGATGACTGTATAATGTTTTAAATGCACAAAAAACAGGCAAAAAAAATGGCTCACCCGAAGGTAAGCCATTGATTTTGCTGCTATTTATTCTGGTAGGTCGTGCGGGACTCGAACCTGCGACCAACGGATTAAAAGTCCGCTGCTCTACCAACTGAGCTAACGACCCGAAAGACCGAAATTATATACGTGAAATTCGCAACGTGTCAAACACCATGCTTGTCTGATCTTTAATGCATCAAGCGAAGCAACGCATGCAGATCGTTCACGCGCTTACTTGATGTCGGCCAGTCTTTCCTTGCCTGTCGTTGCTGCGGCCGATGACGGGTACTTCTTCACCAATGTGCCCAGCGTTTCGCGCGCGGCTGCTTTGTCCTTCAGGTCAAGCTGACAGCTCGCGATGTTCAGCAAGGCGTCCGGTGCTTTCTGGCTGGCCGCAAAGCGCGTGGCCACGGTCTGGTAGGCCGGGATCGCACTGGCGCAGTCTTGCAGCGCGAAATGGCTGCTGCCCAGCCAGAAGTAGGCGAGCGACAGGTAGGCGGATTCGGGATAGCGCTGCAGGAAGGCGGCCAGCGATTGCGCGGCTCCGTTGTAGTTGGCGTCCTTGAACAACGCAATCGCAGCTTCATACGCTTTCTGCTCAGACGGCGATACTTCGCTGTCCTTGCCGTCGACGGACACCTGTTTCGGTTCCAGATTGCGCAAGCGCTGGTCGAGGTCGTTGTAGAAATCCTTCTGGCGGCGCTGTGCGTTCGACAGTTCATTGCCGAGCACTTCGAGCTGGCCGCGCAGCACGGCCATTTCACCGCGCAGCTTGTCGATCTCGGTGGTGAGATCGATCATGGCCTTGGTGTCAGCCTTGTCGTCGATGCGTTTGGACAGCGGTTCGAGCTTGCCGTCGATACGGGTTGCGAGATCGTCGATCTGGCGGCGCAGTTTCAGGATCTCGCGCCGGGCGTCGGCATCCTCAAAGATCGCCGACTGCGCATGCATCGGCGCCGCAAGAAAAAGCGCCGCCATGGCGGCGGCGCTGAAGGCTTTCAAGGAAGCTTTCATCGTGCGCATCAATAGGCCAGATCAGCGCGACGGTTCTCGGCCCAGGCTGCTTCGTTGCTGCCGGTCGCTTTCGGCTTTTCCTTGCCGAACGAGACGGCTTCCAACTGGCTGTCCTTCGCGCCGGCGGCGAGCAGTGCGCGACGCACGGCTTCTGCACGCTTCTGGCCCAATGCCAGGTTGTATTCGCTGCCGCCGCGTTCATCGGTATTGCCCTGGATGACGACCTTGCGGTTCGGGTGGCTGGCCAGATACTTGCCGTGGGCTTCGATCAGCGAGGTGAACTCGGCTTTCACGTCGTACTTGTCGAGGTCGAAATAGACGCTGCGCTGGGCCAGCACGCTGTTCGGGTCGTCGAGCGGGTCGGTGACCTTCGCGCTCTTGCCGGTGTCGCCGGCGCCGGTGCCGGTGGACGATGACGAGCTGGTGGCCGGCGCGCTCTTGCTGCCGCCGCGATCTTCGACCGCTGCCGGTTCATCGAGCTTGACGGTCGAGCAGGCCGACATCAGCGCTGCCAGTGCGACGATGGCCGCATACAGTTTGAATCCACGCATGGTTCTTCTCCCCTGGTTGGTTAAATCATGTTCACGCCGTCCGCGTCGCGCAGCATTTTCTTTGAACGCTGCGTCCTTGTCGAAGGCATTTATCCCGCAAAAACTTATTTCGTGAACGGGCCCCAGGCCGGCTCACGGACATTCGAGGCTCGGGCAGACAGGTTGTACCTGGCGCTGCCGTCGGTGGCGACCACCGCAAGGCTGCCCCGGCCGCCGGCTTCCGCGTACATGATGTAGCGGCCGTTGGGCGCAAAACTCGGCGATTCGTCGTGCGCGCTGTCGGACAGCCGGGTTTCCTGATTGCTTGCCAAATCAAGAACATACACCTGGAATCGACGATCACGCCGCGACACATAGGCCAGCATTTTACCGTCTGGCGATATCGAAGGGCTAATATTGTAGGCACCGTTGAAGGTGACGCGCCTGACGCCGCTGCCATCGACATTCATCCGGAAAATCTGCGGTTCGCCGTTGCGGTCGCTGGTGAAGTAAATGCTCTGGCCATCAGGCGCGAAGCAGGGCTCGGTGTCGATGTAGGACGATTGCGTCAGGCGCTTCAGTTCGCTGCCATCGGCATTGATCAGGTAGATCTGGGTCGAGCCGTCACGGGACAGCGCGATCGCCAGCTTGCGGCCATCCGGAGACCAGGCCGGCGCCGAGTTGCTGCCCTTGAAGTTGGCGACCGCGACCCGCTTGCGGGTCGCGAGTTCCTGCACATAGATCACCGGCTTCTTCGATTCGAACGACACATAGGCCAGTTTCGAGCCGTCCGGCGACCATGCCGGTGAAATGATCGGCTCGGTCGAGCGCAGCGCAACGAAAGCATTCTCGCCGTCGGAATCCGCGATCTCGAGGCGATACTCGCTGCCGCTGCGCGCGACATACGC
>JACCDV010202541.1_pt1 | contig 31271 bp, 36 predicted proteins | sample 7446131 | NCBI WGS metagenome assembly JACCDV01 (sample SAMN15323448, study PRJNA562643) | freshwater metagenome | isolation source: river surface water | place: USA:Blue River Watershed | collected 2017-08-17 | reverse complement strand
TGAATTTGCCTTTGCACACCTCCGTTACTCTTTAGGAGGTGACCGCCCCAGTCAAACTACCTTTCATAAGCTGTCTTCTATAAAGAATTAAGCAAAACAATATATCAAGGATGGTATTTCATTGTTGCTTGCGCTCCCACCTATTCTACACAAGTTATACAGTTCTGCAACTTAAAATCATAGTAAAGGTGCACGGGGTCTTTCCGTCTAACCACAAAAAGTCCGCATCTTCACGGACATTTCAAATTCACCAAGCGTATGCTGGAGACAGTGAAGAAATCGTTACACCATTCATGCAGGTCGGAACTTACCCGACAAGGAATTTCGCTACCTTTGGACCGTCAGAGTTACAGCCGCCGTTTGCTGGGGCTTAATTTCAATGCTTTAGCATCTCCACATTACCTTACAGCACCGGGCAGGTGTCAGTCTCTATACATCTTCTTTCGAATTAGCAGAGACTTGTGTTTTTGTTAAACAGTCGTTTCTTCCTCTTTAGTGTCAACAGTTATTGGTTACCCAATAATGTCACTCCTTCTCCCGAAGTTACAGAGCAAATTTGCCGAGTTCCTTCAGCATACTTATCTTGAACGCCTTTGTATATTCTACACATCTACCTGTGTCGGTTTAGGGTACGGTATTTAGTTTTTATTGCTATTTCCTGGAAATAATAAAAAACCAAATCTATATTCAATAAAGTTTGATTAAAGTTTTATTTCGTCACAATAAAAATTTCCCATCAGCTTATACTTTTGTAATTTGCCTTAGGGTCCGTCTTAAATATCGATATCATTAAATGTTGTATCGAAAACCTTAGATTTACGGCGACAATGATTAAACATTGTTTTAGCTACTAATGCCAATATGCTCACTTTGAATATCTGCAGCATTTTTTACAAAACACCTTCATAGACATATCAAACGTTCTGCTACCATAATTAAATTATCTAATGATTCGGTTAAAAGTTTAAGTCTCTATACATTTTCGAAGCAAAAAAATTAGATTAATGAGCTGTTACGCTTTCTCAAAAAGATGGCTGCTTCCAAGCCTACTTTATAATTGTCAATATTTTTTCACATTCTTATCACTTAACTTTTAATTAAAGACCTTATCAATTAGTCTGGGCTGTTTCCCTCTTGACGATAGACCTTCGCGCCTATCGTCTGACTCCACAAAATTTAATTGACGTATTCAGAGTTTTTCAGAACTTAGTAAGATTAAAACCCCCCTTATTCCAAAAGTGCTTTACCCCATCAATAATTATTTGTAGGCTATACTTAGATATATTTCGCAGAAAACCGGCTATCCCTGAGTTTGATTAGCCTTTCACTCCTAACCACAAATCATCCCAATCTTTTTCTACAGACACGAGTTCGGCCCTCCAAATAGCGTTTCCGCCCATTTTTCAGCCTGTTCATGGTTAGATCACTCAGCTTCGGGTCTTATTTATATGACTATTAAGCTTTTTAAAACTCAATTACTTTTCGTCTAACAAATTAGTTTAAACTTGCCATATAAATAAACTTATTGGCCCATTATGCAAAAGGTACGCTGTCACTTTTGATAAAAGCTTCAACAGATCATATGCATTAAATTTTAGATTCTTTTCATCCTAAAGAAGTTCTATTTCACCTTTCCCTTACGGTACTTGTTCGCTATCGGTTATTGAAAGTTCTTAGATTTGAGGGAAGATCCTCAAAATATAGCAAATTTAACATAATTCGCTATAATATATAAAAATTAATAAAATAAGTTTACGGGACTAAGCACCCTCTAAGGCTGATTCAACGGTTTATTAATTTTTGTATCTAGTTTCGCATTCGCTCGCCACTACTAACGAAGTCTCGGTTGATTTCTTTTTGAGTTACTATAATGTTTTACTTCACCCAATTTTGTAATTTCCTAAAGAAAGAATTTCTTCCGAAGTTATAAGGCTTCAATAAAATTTTCAAGCCTTCTTTATGCACTTCACAACTTTCACAGCTTTCAATACCTAGGCATCCCTTTAATGCATTTAAAGTATTTTAGAAGTTATGTGTCCCGCTTACGCAGTATCTAATAACTTCTTAAGATATAACAAATGAGTTCTAAACTGGTTTCATGTCAAATCTTAAGAAATAATTTGTTTAAGGAATTTAGTGTAAATTAATAGAATCGTTTAAATAAATACAAATTAAAATACTAAATACAAACGATTGGATTAATGCTACTCCAAGTTCTAAACCGAATAATGGAATTAGAATTAATAGAGGAACATAATGTAATAAAAATAAAATACCAGAATTTGCCATTAAAGTACAAGCAAATCCAGCAATTACTTTTAATAAAGTATGTCCTGCCATCATATTAGCAAATAGTCGTATTGATAAACTAACTGGCTTAAATACATAAGAAATTAATTCAATAGGAACTAATAAAAAAGCTAATACAATTGATGTACCAGGAGGTAAAAATAATGCGAAAAAATGCATTCCATGAATTCTAATACACACTATATTAATACCGATAAAAACAGCTAAACTTAAAGCTAAAGTAACGATTAAGTGACTAGTTAAAGTAAAACTGTATGGTACTAATCCAATTAAATTTAAAGATAAAATAAATAAAAAGATTGAAAAAACTAAAGGGAAAAAAAGTTGTCCTTTTTTATCTCTAATATTATCAACAACAAGTGATAAAATCATTTTATAAATTACTTCAAAAATTGATTGCCATCTATTCGGTATAATGTAAAAAGTATTATCTTCCTTTAATAATGAAAAAATTAATGAAATCATTAAAAAAAATATTAAAAAAAGAATAATAGTTTCATTTGTGATACTAAAATCAAATATCCCATATTGTAGAGATACGATTGGAACAATTTGAAATTGTTCTAAAGGACTTGAAAAAAAGATTTGGTTAAACATATTTTAATTTAAAATTAATTAATTTGTTTGTGTTAGTTTATATTTTTAAGAACCCCACCAATAAATAGTGATAAATAAGAATAGCCAAACTACGTCTACAAAATGCCAATACCATGCAGCAGCTTCAAAACCAAAATGATGCTCTCTAGTAAAATGGTTATAATATAAACGTCCTAAACATACTGCTAAGAAACAAGTTCCTATAAAAACATGGAATCCATGGAATCCAGTTGCCATATAGAAAGTTGATCCATAAACACTGTCAGAAATAGTAAAAGGTGCAGACACATACTCGTATCCTTGTAATCCAGTAAATATTACTGCAAGAATAACAGTAACAATTAATGCCACGCAAGCTTGAAATTTATCTCCTAATACAATTGAATGGTGTGCCCAGGTTACAGATGCTCCAGAGCTTAATAATAAAATAGTATTTAATAATGGAATTTTCCAAGGGTCTAATGTTGCAATAAATGCAGGTGGCCATACACCTCCAATAGCTGGACTTGGGTTAAAACTTGAATGAAAGAAAGCCCAAAAAAAAGCAACGAAGAACATTACTTCAGATGCAATAAATAGTATCATTCCCATTTTTAATCCTGCCTGAACAGATTTAGTGTGTTGTCCCTCAAAAGTACCCTCTCTAACAATGTCTCTCCACCAACAGAACATCATGAATAAGATCATTGATAGACCAAATTTCCATAAGAAAGATCCCCCATTATATCCATGCATATATAAAACTCCTCCAAAAGTTAGCATAAATGCTGACATTGCAGAAATAAAAGGCCATGGACTTGGATCTACTAAATGAAAACTATGTTTTTGATTATTTCTAAAGTTTTTCATAATTATATAGCGTTTAATTTTTATATATAGGCTCAAGTAGATTTGAACTACTGACTTTACGCTTATCAGGCGTATACTCTAACCCCTGAGTTATGAGCCTTTTTTAAGTACAAATTGATAAAATTTTTTTGTTTTAATTGATGAATATGCTTTTACAAAACGAATTTGTCCATATTCATTAAAAAAGATTTTTTTTGTTTTTAATAAATTAGCATTTAATTTTTTCATAAAATAAAGTCTTTCTTTACCATCTAAAGTGAATATTAGATCTATTTGATACAGCTTGTTTTAAAGCTAGTTTATTTTTTTGTAAGCTCTTACTTGATTTATTTGAAACTAAAATATTAGTTAATTCATCAATTAGTTTTTCAGTAACAGATCTATTACTAGAATCTTCTTTTACTGAATCCATAATTTTTTTAACTAATAAATAGTTTTTACGATTTTGAGTAATAGCAAAAGGAACTATATGAGTATTCTTTCTCATTTTTATAGTTTTAACTTCTATACTATTCCCCATTTTTCTTAAAATTTTTCGTAAAATAACACTAAATGGTAAATTAAACTTAGTAGATAAAGCAAAAAAAGTAGAATCTATAATTCTTTTTGCTTGAATTTTATTTCCTTTTTTAATAAGATAACCTATAAAAACATTGTATAAATTTGGATTTTTTTTCATATTCTATTAATATTTAATTATTTTTTTTTAGTACCATATTTAGAACGCGCTTGTTTACGATTTTTAACACCTTTAAAATCATATTTTCCTTTTACTGTATTATATTTTACTCCCGGTAAATCAGGAACTCTACCTCCACGCATAAGAATTACAGAATATTCTTGAAGATTATGTCCTTCTCCAGGAATATAAGATTCAACACGATCTTTAGTGGATAATCTAACTTTGGCTACTTTTCTAAGTGCTGAATTTGGCTTTTTAGGTGTTCTTGTAAAAACTTTTAAACAAACACCTTTTAGTTGCGGATTACCACGAAGTGCTGGAGTTTTTGTTCTTTTTAGTTTCTTTTTTCTAGATTTTGTAACTAATAATTGATTTAATGTTGGCATAATAATTTTTTTATTATCAAATCCCTGAGTGGGGATTGAACCCACGACCAAATGGTTAACAGCCATTTGCTCTACCGCTGAGCTATCAGAGAGTTTTATTATTTAATAACACCCGAAGCAAGAGATAAAATTCTTAGATACTTTGTATATCTAAAAGTTTTTTCAATTGGTCCAAAAACACGTGTTCCGATTAATTTATTTTGATTATTTAATAAAACAACCGAATTTTCAAAAAAAGACACGCACTCCTGCGAATATGATGGTTTAAATACTTTTGTTTTTACAATAAGAGCTTTTAAAACATCCCCCTTTTTTATTTTTGAAACTTCTCGACGTTTTGCTCTTAGACTTTTAATAGATACAACAATAACATCTCCTGTCTTACCATAGCGTTTTCTGTAACCTCCAGATACATGTATACAGCATGCTTTTTTCGCTCCAGAGTTATCAACAACTTTAAAGTAAGTTCCTTTTTGAATCATAACTGTTTATAATTATTTTTACCAAATAGCTTTGTTGTATCCAGGAACAACACCAGCTTTTAGCATTTCTCTTAATTTTACTCTTGATATTCCAAGTTTGCTATCAGAAACACGCCCCCTATTAGTTAAAGAACAACGTTTTGTTATTCTTGTTTTGGAATTACGTTTATTTAATAAATTTATTAAAAAAACTGTTGCTTTTTTTTTTAAATTTATATTTAAATCTTTGTTTCCTAAAACATTTATAAATAAGAATTTTGCTAAATTTTTATTTAATTCAATATTATAGACTTTTTTTCTAATTTTTAAATCTTTAACTTTTGCAGATAACATAATTTTAATTTTTATTCCCAGTCTAAACCACCAGCTTCCCAAGCATAGATATATCCAGCTAGTAATTCAATTACAAAATCTGTCATACCCCAGAACCCTTCAACATTTAAAAAACTTAAAGAAATACACCAAGGGAAGAAGAAGACAGCTTCTAAATCAAATATAATAAATAAAATAGCTACTAAGTAAAAACGAACATCAAACACATTACGCGCATCTTCATATGGATCAAATCCACATTCGTAAGCAGAAACTTTTTCTACATCAGGCGCTGAAGTACTTAATGCATAAGATAAAAAAATTATTACAAAAGATAATACTATTGCAAAAATTAATAAAATTCCTATCTTTACAGATTCTATATAAAATAAACTCATCATTTTATTTTCCTTTATTTTTATGTAGTAAACGAGAAAAACGGGACTTGAACCCGCGGCTTTTAGCGTGACGGGCTAACACTCTAACCACTGAGCTACTTTCTCTATATTAGACAACAGCGGATTTGATCCACTAACATTCTCGTTGTAAGCGAGACGCTCTACCATTGAGCTAGTTATCTTAAAATTTTAATTGAAAAATGATAAAAAATTATCAGTTCTCGATAATTGTCTACTTGTTAGTTGACTTTTATGTACATTATTAAAACGTAAAGTTAAAATAATAGCACCTACTAAAGCTACTAATAAAATTAAACCAGCCACTAAAAAACAAACAAGGTAATAGTTGTATAACACTTGTCCTAATACATCGATATTATTTAAACTATCGATCAATAAAGCGGCATTATTAACATCTAAAGGTAAATTTTCTGAATTAAAAATAGACTTTAAATAAACAAATAAAACAACTGAAACTAAATAAACAAAAAATAAAGCAATAATAGTATTACGAAAATTTTTGTTAAATAATTTTGAAAAAATGTTTTCATGAATTTTAACATTTAACATCATTATTACAAATAAAAATAGAACTGCTATAGCTCCAACATAAACAATAATAAAAATTAAACCTAAAAACTCAGCATTAAACATTATCAAAATTGCACCTGCATTAAAAAAAGTTAAAATTAGAAATAATACAGATTCTACTGGATTTGATGAAAAAGCAACCATTAATCCACTTAAAAACAGTAATAAACACAAAATTGAGTGTAGAAATTTCATATAATATTGGATTTTGTTTTAATCGGAATAATGCGATTTGAACGCATGACCTCCTGTTCCCAAAACAGGCGCGCTACCAGCTGCGCCATATTCCGCTTTGGTAGTAATGATAATAGGACTTGAACCTATAACATATGGATTATGATTCCACCACTCTACCAATTGAGTTATATCATCAAAATATGGAGATAACCGGATTTGAACCGGTAACTTCATGCTTGCAAAGCATACACTCTACCAATTGAGTTATATCCCCGTGCGAATAATGAGATTTGAACTCATACTTCCTGCTTGGAAGGCAGACAATCTACCGTTAATTTATATTCGCTTGTAATTTTAAAATTATCTTAAACTTTGAATATTTACATAATCTAAGCAAAGCAGATAGTAATCTTCTTCACTTAAATCAGAAATATTTTTAACTAAAGCAATTTCTTGTAAATAATAATCAGTCTCAATATGAGTTAAAATTGAATAATTTAAATTAAATTTTTTAATAACTTTTTCAATTTTAACATTCGAGTCTGTTATTGAAATAATATCACCTTTAGATAAAAATGAATTGGTAGTAGCAATTTTATTGTTTATTAAAATACTTTTCTCAGTAATTTTTTGTCTTACTTCAAAACTACTAGAAAAAAAGTTAGCCAACCAACAAATCGTACATGGTTTATAATAATTTTGAAAATATAATTTAGAATATAACTGTTTTCGAATTTTTAAAGATGATTCTTTCTTTAATTTTCTTAAATTTAAAGAATTATCTAAACTGGCTGATAGAGAAGAGTAATTTCTTAATTTTTCTTTATAAGCTCTATTTATTTTATCCCAAACTTTAAAATCATTTTTAATTGCAGTAATATCAATTAACTCTTTACCTAAATTATTTTTTTGCAAAAAAATATCTTTTAAACGTTGCCATTTTGGTCTTTTAAATCTAAGAACACGTAAGGGAAATTTAGATATTAATTCAATTTTATTATGTATTTTATATTTATGTGATTTACGCATTAGTTTTATTAATTAATTCTGTGATGACTCTACAAAAACTTGATCTATTAAAGCAAAGATAAAAACAAGTTTTGTAATATCTGAAATGTTATTTGACATATTATAAAGACCAGTAATTGATTGGCGTAAACTATCATTTATAATATGAATTAAATATAGATTACTTCTAGTGGCTTCAAGAAAAAATTTTTCATTAACTTCACCTATAACTAATAAAAGACTAACATTATCAGAAGATTTTTGAATATTTCTTGCAATAGAAATAATAGACACATGATTTTTTGCAAAAGTTAGCTCATTTAATAATAAAGAGGCTAACGATCTTAAATAACGATTTTCTATATATAAAAAAACCTTCCCATGTTTTGATTTTTTAACTTCTTGTAAATTTCTTATAAGCTCTTTTACACTCATCAACATATAATAAAGAGTAAAAAATTTAAAATTTGCAATATTTTTCATTTTATTCTCTGATAATAAAAATCCAGATTTTAATATAACGTTAATTATTTCTTTAAAATCTAAAAAATCTTTTTTAATTTTCATAATTTTACTTTTTTTTAATAATTTTTAGTTTTTTAGTGTCATATTTATAAGAAAAACCTTTTCCTTTATAAATATCCGATTCTTTTAACTGATGAATTTTTCTCATATAATCACCTAATAAAATTTTATCAGTAGATTCTAATAAAATAGTATTTTTTTTTATTTTAACATTCGTGATATAATCAGGAACATTTAAAGTATTTAAATGACTATAACCTAACTTAAAAGTAAGCGCACTTAAAGTAGAATCAAAAGTAGAACGAAATCCTAACCCTTTTAACAAAATTTTTTTCTTAGCTAAATTTAAAGAACCATTTTTAACATCAGTAATAGTTTTATTAAAAATATTAAAAATAGAAACCTCTTTTTGTAAATTTGAATTACAAAAAATTTCAATTGAATTATTAAAAAGAGTATAATCTAAACAAGTTGGTACTTGTATATAAGACGCCGAATTATTTTTTGATAAAGTCAAAACTCTTTTACCATTAATAGTTCCAAGTGAAACTTGATCAAATTCAGAAAAATTTATTATTAATTTCATATATACATTCTATGAATAAAATGAGAAAACACCTCCCACTCTATTTTTTTTACATTCATCTAAAGTTAAAATACCTTTACTAGTTGAAAAAAAACCTGTTTTTTCTTTTAAGGATAATCTACATAATTGATGATAAGGTAAATATCTAATGTGAGTTGGTTTTGAAACCGCCTTTAATTTATTAGTTAATACAGTATCATCAACATTACGTAATTTAATTGATAATTTAATTTCATCATTATCGTTAAAAGTGGAATATGATAATATTAGCCCCTCTTTATATAAAGCTTCAGTACAGTTTAATAGTAAATGATTACTAGTTAGAATCACAACATCTTTTTTTGCTAATGAAGCATTCTTTAAAATATTTAAAAATTTTATAATTTTATTATTCATAAATTAAATTTATTGTTATCTCTATATAAAAATAAGGACAAATTGTCCGAAAGTGGAATTGAACCACTGACACATGGATTTTCAGTCCATTGCTCTACCACTGAGCTACCCGGACTTTTAGTCAAATACACCTTAAAGGATTCGAACCTTTAACCTATAGCTTAGAAGGCTATTGCTCTAGCCATTGAGCTAAAAGTGCTGAGTATACTGGGGCTTGAACCCAGGGCCTTTGGATTAAAAGTCCACTGCTCTACCACTGAGCTATATACTCGTACCGGAGAGGGGACTTGAACCCCTACTCATTTCTGAATTAGAACCTAAACCTAACGTGTATACCAATTTCACCACTCCGGTTAAATAAAAAAATTCAGTAAAATGTAGAAGTCTGAATCAAGAACAGACTAATATAGACACAGCACATTAAAAGATACACACAACAGCACACACCTTGGGGGGAGGTTCCCCCCTAACCCCCCTCCTTAATACTATACTATTAACCATCTTAAACGACGAAGGACCGATTTTAGCATTTTAGATAAAAATTATTCTAAAATTTTATTTTCTCTTATTAATAAAAAAATTCAAAATATTTTAATTTTAATTTAAATTAAATAAATAATTTATATTTGTAAAATAAAATATTAATATTTTATTTATTTTTATTATAAAGTAAATTGTTCTCTATTTATAGAAAAAAATCTACATATTCTTCTCGAATATCTATTTTGTCTTATTTTTCAATAATAAGAACGATTAAAAATTTTAAAATAACATTTAAAAAATTTTAGTCATTTATATTAGATAAAAATGAAAACTCAAAAAGCAAACGATCTTACTAACTTATTTAATGAATATGGAGCTAGTAATTTAGCTAAACGAATTTTAACTAAACAATTAGGTGTTAATTCAAGATTAAATATAAGTTTTGTAAAACAAAAACGTTTTAATCAACTTAATACTATGTTAAATAAAGCGTTAATTGGAAAAAAATTACAGGACTCTATTAAAGAAAAAATTTCATTTATTAAAAATAATAAAACTTATAAGGGGTTAAGACATAGAGCTTCATTACCTGTAAGAGGTCAAAGAACACATACAAATGCAAAAACTTGTAAAAAAAAATTCAGATAAAAGACTTGTAAATAAAACTGTTGCTTATGTAACAAAAGATAATTCAAAAAAGCCAAGATTAAATTCAAAGCAAAAGCTGAAATATCCAAAATTTAATAAAGCAAAAGAGAAACGTTTAAAAACCTTACGTTTAATAAAAAGAACTATTTTTGGACTAGTTTCTGGACGTCCTCATAAGAAATATAAATTAGGACGAAAAACTAAATTTCTTAGATTAACTGTTCGTGTAGCCCCAAATAATATGTTTTGTCATATTAAAGATACTAAAACAAATACTGTTTTAAGAAGTGTTTCTTCTGGTTCATACAAAATGAAAGTTTCAAAAAAAGGAATACGTAATTATTCTAAATTAATTGCAAATGCTTTTTTAAAAGATTTACGTGATAAACAAATAAAATTTAATAAACCATTAGTTGCAAAAATTATTGCTCCTGTTGGAATTCGTAAACCTTTATTAACTATTTTTAAAAATTCGCTTTTTAAAAAATTTCATCAAAAAAGGAAATTACTTTTAGAAGTTGTTTCAAAAAAAGTTTTTAATGGTTGTAGACCTCGTAAAAAAGTAAGAAAAAAACGTAAGGGGTTACGCTTATTTAAATAAATTTATTTAAATACAAAGGAGAGATGGCTGAGTGGCTTAAGGCATTAGTTTGCTAATCTAACGTACATTCACCGTGTACCATGGGTTCGAATCCCATTCTTTCCATTAAAAATTTTGTTAAAATATCTAGTTAGTATTAAACGAAGAGGGATGACTGAGTGGCCAATAGTGGTAGACTGTAAATCTATTAGGAAATCCTTTCGTGGGTTCGAATCCCACTCCCTCTATATAAAATAAAATGATTATTAATTTAGTTATGTCTTTTTTCCCTACTACAAATTTCACTGTAGATACAAGTTATCTGGTAATTATTATAAAAATATTACTAATTATAGTTCCATTATTAATAGCTGTAGCATATTTTACTCTTGCGGAAAGAAAAATTTTAGGAGCAATTCAAAGAAGAATGGGTCCTAACGTTGTTGGAGTATATGGATTATTACAGCCATTATCTGATGGTTTTAAACTTTTAATGAAAGAAACAGTATTACCAAGTAGTGCTAATCAATTAATTTTTATTATCTCTCCAATTTTAACTTTTACAATAAGTTTAATGGGGTGGGCAATAATTCCATTTGATAAATATTCAGTTTTAGCTGAAATGAATATAGGAGTTCTATATTTATTTGCTATGTCTTCTTTAGGAGTTTATGGTATTATTATGTCAGGATGGTCAAGTAACTCTAAATATGCCTTTTTAGGAGCGTTAAGATCTACTGCCCAAATGGTTTCTTATGAAGTATCAATTGGATTTATTATGATAACTATTGTTGTATGTGTTGGTTCTTTTAATCTTGAAGAAATTATTGATTGTCAAAGAGAATTATGGTTTGTTTTTACTTTTTTTCCATTATTTTTAATGTTTTTTACTTCAGCTTTAGCTGAAACTAATAGACATCCTTTTGATTTACCTGAAGCCGAAGCTGAATTAGTATCTGGATATAATGTAGAATACTCTGCAATGGGTTTTGCATTATTTTCATTAGGAGAGTATTCAAATATGTTAATGATGAGTTCAATCAACACAATATTATTTTTTGGTGGTTGGCTTCCTCCATTATCAATTTTAAGTTTTATTCCTGGTTCATTCTGGTTTGGTGTAAAAATATGTTTTTTTGTAATTTTATTTGTATGGATGAGAGCTGCTCTGCCAAGATACAGATATGATCAATTAATGAATTTAGGATGGAAAGTATTTCTTCCGATTTCATTAGCATATTTAATGTTAACTTATAGTATATTAATTAGTTTTAATATTTTACCATATTAATAAATAATATTTATATGAAACAAATTATTATAAAAAGTTCTTGTAATTATACATTAAAAGCTTACGTAAGCTATCTTGAGTTGCTTTTTAAAAAATTAAATTTAACTGTAAGTGTATTTTATTTACCTTCATCAGAACGTAAACTTACGTTATTAAAATCTCCTCATGTTTATAAAAAAGCAAAAGAACAATTTAAAATTGCAACTTATAAAGTAGTACTTTCTGTAGATCTTACAAATAAAGTGCCTGTAAATCAAATTAGTTATCTTTTAATAAATAAACCAAAAGCTGTTTTTATTAAGATTAAATCTTAAATACCCAATAATTTAGAAGAATAATTTTAACGGTAAAATGTTGGTCTCCAAATCCAAAATTGAGGGTTCAAATCCCTCTTCTTCTGTTTTTTAATCGAACATTAAAACAAAAAAATAAAACTAACTTTATGTTATTACAAGCTGCACAAAAATTAGGAGCTGGGCTATCTACTTTTGGATTAGCAGGAGCTGGAGTAGGGATTGGATTCATTTTTGGATCTTTAATCTTAGCAACTGCAAGAAACCCAAATATCAAAGATGATTTATTCAGATTTGCTATCTTAGGATTCGCGTTAACCGAAGCTATTGCACTATTCGCTCTAATGATCGCATTCTTAATTCTATTCGTATAAGATTAGAAAATTAAGAGTCGTAGACCTTATCAGTTCCTTATTTTATAAGGACAGTAAGAATTCTACTCATGACTATAAAACGGATTTTAAATTTATTTTATAAGTAAATTTATTATCCAATTTATTTATACATAGTTGTTTGTTGGACTTAAAAATAAGCAAGCATACGTGTTTATTATTAAGCCACTTTAGGAGTGTTATTAGCACTAAAGTGTTTTAAAATTGCTGCTAATTTTATAACATTTGAATAAGCAGCGTTTATTTTAATATATATACCTGCAGGTTCAAAGTTGTACTTTTTCAGTAAATTTTTATTTAAAAATAGATTTGAGTCAATTTTTATAAATCCTAAAATGTTTTTGTTTTGATTTAAGATTCCCTGAACTAATTCTTGTTTTGAATTATAAGTATAAGTTTCTAATGGAAATTTAATTTCACTTTTAGAAATAAGTTTGGCAAATTCGTTTGCTAAATATTGATTTTTGGGCAGGTTAGATTTGGTTCCTTTAAGGTTTAGATTTTGATTTGAATGACTAACACAGAAAAATGACGATTTCACTAATTCTTGTTTTTTGCTAGTTGTTTTTAAATCATTTTTAATTTTTTTAAAATTTTTCATAAAATTTAAATTTTATCGTTTGCGACAAATACGAAATTTAATGTACTGTTAAAAACTTTTCTAATTTTAACGTCATTAAAATTATTTACAACATTTGCTGGTTGTATTGTCATTTTTCCTACTTTAAATAGGGTGCGTGGTTTTAATAAAGAGTTATATTCATGTATATCTGCAAAATATAGTTTAGTAGCTATATTTTTATTAGATATATTTAAAGATTGTGCAATTAACTTTTTAAATTGGGTTTTTGGAATAAATCCATAAATTCCTGAATAGTATCCAAAAAACCCTCCTTTTACTGGACTTAATATTTGAAGAAAATTTTTAGAATTTTCAGCAGTTAAACGTTTTGCAGTGTTATTAAAATTTTCTGCTAGTTTATAAGAAGGAGATAATTGTTGAAATGGTAAAAAAGTTTTTAGTTTTAATTCTTTATAGTTTCTATGTTTTAGGGTTCTTAAAGAGTATAAAATTGATTCTCCTACATTTTCTTTTATTTTAACTACAGTATTTGAAAAGTTAGATGCATAGTCTAACAATCCAATATCTTTAGTTCGTTTATATCTTAAAATATTTTTTGTATATAAATTTTTACTAAGATTAATATTTTGAATTGCTTGATTGTAATTAATATTATTTGACATGTTTATTCATATATTATTTTAGTGTTAATAGGAAGTTTAATCTGAGCTGCTTTTAAAGCATTAATAGCTAAAATTTTTGAGGCGGTTTCTATTTCAAAAATAACTGTTCCGCTATTGACTTTTGCAATCCAGTGGTCTACAGATCCTTTACCTTTACCCATTCTGATTTCAATAGGTTTTTTACTTATTGGAGTATCGGCGATAATATTTATTTTTATTTGTCCTGTTTTTTTTAATATTTTATTCATACACTGACGACAAGCTACAATATGATTAGCTGTTATACGTCCACAGTCTATTGCTTTTAAGCCAACAACTCCATGTTTTAAAGTTTCTAAAGTTTCAATTTTATTAATAAAATTAAAATTTCTTCCTTTTTGTTGTTTTCTAAATTTTGTTCTTTTTGGTGTAAATAACATAAATTTGTTTAGTTTTTATAGTTTATCCAAAGTTTAAAACCAAATGCTCCATATAAAGTATATACGTGTAATTGATTTGCTAAACAATCAGAATTAATTGTGTTTAATGATAAGGCTCCTCTTTCTATTTTAACAGTACTAGCTCTAGTTTTTCCCATTATTTTACCGTTAATAATAAATTTTAATCCAGAAATATTTGAATTTTCAGAATTAATTAAGGTATCAAAAATAGTTTTAATAAAAAATACAAATTTAGTATGCTTTTTTTTATTAGAATTTCTAAAAATTTGTCCTAAAATTAATAAAAAAGTTTTCGGATTTATTTTTTTTTGTTCTACTAAAGTAACAATTTTTAAAAAATCTAGGAAAAGATTAAATCCTCTGGAAAATAAAACTGTACTAAATTTTCTAAATATTTTAAAATTTTTAATTAATAATTTTTTATCAATTAGTTGATTTAAACTTTTATAATTAATTATAATATTATCATTAGCTAATTTATTTTTAAATCCACTAGTGAATAATTTATTTAAACTATTTGTTTTTTTTATTTTGTTAATAATTGGTTTTTTTGAAATTAATTTTCTATATTTAAGCAGTTTACTAGTTCTAGTAAATCCATTAATATATAAAATTAAATTATTATTAGCTTTAGAAAGATTTAATGTTGAGACTAGAACATCTTTTTGAAGTAAAGCATTAGTAAATTCTTGTTTTATAACTATTGAGTTAGTTAATAAAAATTTATTTTGATTTATTGCTTCAAAAGTATTTATTCTTTTTTTTAATAAGTTTTTCATATAAAAAATTATTGTTTAGATTTGTATCTGCGAGTTGTAGAAAATTCTCCAAATTTAAATCCTACTTTTTCTCTTGTTATTTTTACTTTTTTAAATTCTTTTCCATTATAGATCAATACAGTATCACCAACTAAAAAAGATGGAATTACACTGCGTCTTGACCAAATTTTTAATTGTTTTTTTTTTTGAAATGATAATTTTAATACTGAATTATCAATGAAGTTTCCTTTCCATTTAGATCTTCGCATGTTTATATTTTCTTGTACGTTTTTTTAAGTAGAATTTAGATTTAGTTGGTAATCCCCAAGGAGTCACTGATGGACGTCCTCCGTTAGTTCTTCCACCATGTGGATGATCAACAGGATTCATGGCTATTCCCCTTACAATTGGTCGTCTGTTTAAATGTCTATTTCGTCCCGCTTTTCCTAAATAAACTAAATTATGTTTTTCATTAGATACTACTCCAATATTTGCGTATGAATCGGCAGATACTTTAATAATAGCGTTTGATGGTAATTTTAATTTAGCGTATTTTTGATCTAATTGAATTAATTGTGCTGAAGCTCCTGCAGATCTAGCATATTTGCTAACTCCTTTAGCTCCATTACTAATATTGTTTACAATTGTTCCGATTGGGATGTGATTTAATTTAGTTCTAAAACCTAATTTCAGCTCACTTAAATTGGAATTTGATTCTAATAGAGAGCCTGGGAAAATTTGATTTGTTGCAATAATATTATAAAATTTTTTTTGCTCCAAATCAAAATTAGTTGAAACAAATGCACTCCTGTTTGCATCGTAAGTGATTCCCACAACAACAGCATTTTTTTTCGAATTATCAAAATTTAAAATACGATAAAGTTTTTTATTTCCGCCTCCTCTATGCCAAGCAGTTATGCGTCCGGTATTTGTACTACGGCCATTAGCTCCTTTATTGACTTTTCTTAGGTTTTTAAAAATTTTTGTATTTTTAATTAATAAAGATTTATCGATTTTAATTTGGTGTCTTGAGCCGTTTGTAACAGGCTTCATTTTAATTAATTTCATAAGTTAAATTAAAATCTTTTATTTTTATCAGCAGGTTTTACCCTTGATTCTCTAATAATGAGAAATTTTCAAATTTTTTGACCAGTAATTTTATACAAAATCTTCTTCGTCTAACGGTTAGGACGTTTCCCTTTCACGGAAAAAATGTGAGTTCGATTCTCATAGGAGATACTTCTAAAAAAAAATTAAAATATTATGGATATCATCACTTTAAAATCTTTTATTCCAGAGATATTTTTATCTTGTGCTATTTTATTTCAATTAGTATATAATGTAAGAGTTGTTAATAACTTAAAATATAATTTTCCTATAATTAGTAAAGAAGTTTTTTTTCAAACTTTATTTATACTAGTTTGTTTAGCTTATATGTATAATGACTTAAAATTAGAGGGATTTTTATCTAACTTTATACTAATGAATGATGAAGGAACTAGATTAAGTAAATTAATAATTATAGTTATAAGTATTTGTGCTCTTTTTGTTGTACATGAAGGATTTAAACTTCAAAAAATTAATTTTTTTGAATTTTACTCAATTTTAGCGTTATCTATTTTATCATTATTATTAATGATTAGTTCTTCAGATTTAATCCTATTTTATTTAACAATGGAAATGCAAGCTTTATGTTTTTACATTTTAGCGTCTTTAAATAGGAATTCTACTTTTTCAGTAGAGGCTGGATTAAAATATTTTGTATCTGGATCGTTTATTTCTGGGTTTTACTTATTAGGAAGTTCATTAATTTATGGTACTTTAGGAACCTTAAATCTTAATAACATAAATCTATTAACTATATTTAGTATTGATACTTACAGTACTGAACTAAATTTTTTAGTTTTAGTTGGAGTTATTTTAGTTACTTCTACCTTATTATTTAAGTTAGCTTGTGCTCCTTTTCATTTTTGGTCGCCTGATGTATACGACGGTTCACCTATTGCATCAACTTTAGTATTTTCGGTATTACCAAAATTTGCAATTTTTTTCTTTTTTATCAAGTGGATTAATTCATTAAATACATTATTTGACAGCATTTCGGATATTTTATTAATATTTGGAGTTTTATCAGCTTTTGTAGGTACATTTTTTGCATTAAATCAAAAAAGATTAAAAAGACTTATCATTTATAGTTCAATTGCTCAAACTGGGTTTTTAGTTGCTGGATTAAGTGCTAATAATATTGATAGTTATACTGCAGTCTATTTCTTTTTATTAGTTTATTTAATTACTTCAATTTTAATTTGGGGTCATTTTACTGTTTTTTATAAATTTTCGTCAAAAATTGCTTCTTTTTATTCAAAAGAATCTAGTGCTTTATTTTTATCAAGTTTATCTAACTTATTTAGAAATAATAGTTTATGGGCGTTTTCTTTTATCTTTGTTTTTTTTTCAATAGCAGGGATTCCACCATTAACTGGATTTTTATCTAAAATGTTGATTTTATATGAATTAGTTGCTGTGCATAAAATAATCGGTGCTGTTGCGTTAATTGTAATAAGTGCGGTATCTGTTTATTATTATATTAGGATGATAAAAGTTGTTTATTTTGAACCATCAAAAGAAATTAGTAAAACATCTAGTGAATTTACTGTTGTATTTTCAAATAACGAGCTAGATCGCTTATATTTTCTATTTGTTGTATTATTATTTATCATTGGGGTACTATTCTATTTTCCAACATTATTACTGACAGCTTGTCAATATATAGTAATTCATTCATTTGGGTTCTAACACTATAAAAAAATATATATTTTATGCCAAGTAAAAATTTAACGAGTATAGAAAGTTTAGTTCCTATTATTTCTTATTCACTGGTAAATAATGAACAAACATTAAATATCAATCATAAAAATTTATTATTTGTTTTAAACTGTTTAAAAAAACATATTAATTGTCAATATAATTTATTAACCTGTATATCAGGTGTAGATCTATTACAAAATCAATATCGTTTTAGTGTAGTTTATGAAATGTTAAGTTTAACATTTAATTCTAGACTAAGAATAAAGATTTTTGTAAATGAGGTAACATCGGTAGATTCAATTGTTCCACTATTTTGTAATGCTAATTGGTGGGAACGTGAGGTTTGGGACTTATTTGGAATTTATTTTCAAAATCATCCCGATTTACGTCGAATTTTAACTGATTACGGATTTGAGGGTTATCCAATGAGAAAAGATTTCCCACTATCAGGATACGTCGAAGTTCGTTACGACCAAACAAAAAAAAGAATTGTTGTAGAACCTGTTGAATTAGCGCAAGAGTTTCGTGCTTTTAGTTATGAAACTCCATGGTAAAACTATATAAAATATAAATATGATTTTAAAAAAAAAAGAGTTAAATAGAGAATTAAAAAATTTTACAATAAATTTTGGACCACAACATCCCGCAGCTCATGGAGTATTAAGATTAATTCTTGAGTTGGATGGTGAAATTGTAAAACGCGCTGATCCTCATATAGGATTACTTCATAGAGGGACTGAAAAGCTAATAGAATATAAAACTTATTTACAAGCTTTACCATACTTTGATCGTTTAGATTATGTTTCAATGATGGCTCAAGAGCATACTTATTCTTTAGCCGTTGAAAAATTAGGAAATGTTAAAGTTCCTCATAGAGCTCAAGTAATTAGAGTAATTTTTGCTGAAATTACTAGAATTTTAAATCATTTATTAGCTGTTGGATGTCATGCTATGGATGTTGGAGCAATGACTCCATTTTTATGGGCGTTTGAAGAACGTGAAAAATTAATGGAATTTTATGAACGTGTTTCTGGAGCACGTATGCATGCTGCATATATTCGTCCAGGTGGGGTTTCTTCTGATATTCCTTTAGGTTTTTTAGATGATGTTTATTTATTTATAAGTCAATTTAATGTTAGACTTGATGAAATCGAAGAAATGTTAACAGGTAATAGAATCTGGAAGGAAAGATTAATTGATATCGGAATAGTAAGTGCTAAACGTGCTGTTGAATGGGGGTTTAGTGGGGTTATGTTACGTGGTTCCGGAATTGCTTGGGATTTAAGAAAACAACAACCATATGAAATTTATAAAGATCTTCATTTTTCTGTTCCTGTGGGAAGTAATGGGGATTGTTATGATAGATATTTAATCCGTGTTGAAGAAATGAGACAGTCTTTAAAAATTATTCATGAAGCTATGAATATGATTAAACCAGGTCCTATTAAAACTGATGACTATAAAATTAGTCCACCTTCTAGAACTGAAATGAAAAATTCAATGGAAGCTGTTATTCATCATTTTAAATACTTTACTGAAGGTTTTGTTTTACCTCATGGTGAAACTTACACTGCAACTGAAGCACCTAAAGGTGAATTTGGTGTTTATTTAGTTTCAAATAATACTGAAAAACCTTATAGATGTAAAATTAAAGCTCCGGGGTTTGGTCATTTACAAGCATTAGATGATATGTCTAAAGGACATATGATTGCTGATGTAGTAACTATTATTGGAACCCAAGATATAGTATTTGGAGAAATCGATCGATAATTAAATAAATTATAATATTATGTTATTAACTTCAATATTTTCAACACTATTAGTAGGTATTATTTCAATGTCTTTAGTAGATAAAGCTAATAAAGCTTTATTAAAATTTTTATCAATTACTACTGCAAGTTTAGCATTATTACTTTCTGCGGTAGTTCTATCAAAATTTGATAGTAATGTTTATTATTTTCAAGAAGTAGTAACTTACACATTTGATAGTAAATTATTAAACTTATCTTATTCATTTGGATTAGATGGTATTTCCATTCATTTCTTTTTTCTAAGTTCACTTCTTGTATTTTTATGTATTTTATTTATTTGGGAAGAAAAAAATTTTAAAGAATATTCAATTAATTTATTATTAATTGAGTTATTTTTATTAATTATTTTTAGTGTATTAGATTTAATGTTATTCTATATTTTTTTTGAAGCAATATTAATTCCAATGTATTTAATAATTGGGGTTTGGGGTTCACGTGAAAGAAAAATTCGTGCTGTATATTTATTTTTCTTTTATACCCTATGTGGTTCATTATTAATGTTAATAGGTATCTTATATATTTATAATCAAGTTGGAACTTTAAATTTAGAATATTTACTGGCGTGGAATTTTACTTTAACTGAGCAAATTTTTTTATGGTTTGCTTTTTTTTTCTCATTTGCTTCAAAAATACCGATGTTTCCTTTTCATATTTGGTTGCCTGAAGCTCATGTAGAAGCACCAACCGTTGGTTCTGTGCTATTAGCAGGAATTTTATTAAAATTAGGAGTCTATGGATTTTTAAGGTTTAGTTTAACTCTTTTTGCTGATGCATCATTATACTTTGCGCCTTTAATTTATTTATTATCTGTAGTGGGTGTTATTTATGCTTCTTTAAGTGCATTAAGACAAACTGATTTAAAAAGAATTATTGCATATTCTTCTATTGCACATATGAATCTTGTAACTTTAGGTATTTTTAGTTTTAATATTATTGGATTAGAGGGTTCTATTATTCAAAGTATTAGTCATGGATTTGTATCTGGTGGTATGTTTTTATTAATTGGTATTTTATATGATAGATATCATTCAAGATTTTTATATTATTACGGAGGAATTGTGCATTTTATGCCAATTTACGCAGCTTTATTTTTAATTTTTACTTTAGCAAATATTGCCTTACCTGGTACAAGTAGTTTTACCGGGGAATTTTTATTATTAACTGGTATTTATAAGACTAATGTTGTTACTGCAATTGTTGCTGCATTAGGTGTTATTTTATGTGGAGGTTATTCTCTTTGGTTATATAATAGAGTTGTTTTTGGTAATATTAAAGTTAATTATACATTAAGATTTACTGATGTAAATTTACGTGAATTTTAAATAATGTTTCCATTATTTTTATTTATTTTATTAATGGGGATTTATCCTACTTATTTTTTATCATATATTCATTTAGCAAGTAATGCTATTTGTCTAATTAATTTGTAATAAATTATGCGTAATAATTCAATATCATCTATATATTTATCAAAATGTGATTTAATTCACAAATTTGCAATAACTAATATCAACCAATGTCCAGAAGTTGATAAAGTTATTTTACAATTTTCTTTAAAAAATTTAAGAGAGAATTCTTCTTCAAATATAGAGATGAATAATCAAATAAAAGGTGTGTTAATGTTATATATTTTACTTGGACTTAATTCTAATATAAAATATCATAGCGAAAAAAATGTTATAGATAATTATACTAAAAAAAATTTAAGTTCATATTTTTCTCAAAATATTATTTTAAGAAATAGAGATTCTATTGATAAATTTATCAATTTTTTATTTGTAGAGAATGATTTTAAAAGTATAGCGAGTACAGTTGGCTTCAAAAAAATAAAAACTGGAGAATCATCTATAAGTTTAACAATAAATGTTCCTCTTTCTGTATTTAATGATTTAAATGAATTTTGTACTTTTAGTGTGAAAGATTTATCACCTAAAGATTTAACAATACAGGTTAGCTTTTTTATTAAAAATTTAAAAAATCTATCAGATAAAACTGTATTGTCATTAGTACCATTCTGGCACTTCGGGTAAATGGCTGAGCGGTTTAAGGCATTAGTCTTGAAATCTAACGTATCTCATAGATACCGTGGGTTCAAATCCCACTTTACCCTTACGTTATTTAATAAAAATGAACAAAAAAAAGTATGTTATTTTTAATTATATTATTACCAATACTTGGATTTTTAAGTGGTAGTTTATTTGGTCGTATTTTAGGAAAAGGAGTTTGTTTTATTACAACTTTGCTAACTTTTAGTGCATGCTTAATATCTATCAATCTATTAATAGATGTAATAAATTCGGGTAATGTTTATATTTTAGTTTTAAAAGAATGGATTTATTCAGATACTATTAGAGTTGATTGGTCTTTTTGCTTTGACAGTTTAACTTGTGTAATGCTTGTAATAGTTACTTTTATATCAAGTTTAGTACATTTATATTCAACAGAATATATGGAAAATGATCCTCATTTACCAAGATTTATGTCTTACTTATCGCTTTTCACATTTTTTATGCTAATTTTAGTAACTGCAAATAATTTTTTACAAATGTTTGTTGGTTGGGAAGGTGTTGGAGTATCTTCATATCTTTTAATAAATTTTTGGTTTACTAGAATTCAGGCGAATAAAGCAGCTATTAAAGCAATGCTTGTAAATAGAGTAGGGGATTTTTTTCTTTTATTAGGTATGTTTACTATTTATGTAGTATTTAATACCTTAGACTATGATGTTGTATTTAGTTTAGTACCTTTAGCTATTGATCAAAAATTAATTATTGGGACTTATCAAATTAGTGTTATAGATCTTATCTGTATATTTTTATTTTTAGGAGCAATGGGTAAATCAGCTCAATTAGGTCTTCATACTTGGTTACCTGATGCAATGGAAGGTCCTACACCCGTTTCTGCTTTAATTCATGCAGCAACTATGGTAACTGCTGGAGTATTTTTAGTTATTCGTTGCTCGTATATTTTTGAATATTCTCCTGTTGGATTAAGTTTTGTAACAGTTGTCGGAGCTATGACTGCTTTTTTTGCAGCAACTACTGGGTTATTTCAAAATGATATGAAAAGAGTAATTGCATATTCAACTTGTAGTCAGTTAGGTTATATGGTTTTTGCTTGTGGATTATCAAGTTATGAAGTTGGTATATTTCATTTATCAAATCATGCTTTCTTTAAAGCATTATTATTCTTAGGAGCTGGTTCAGTTATTCATGCGATGTCAGATGAACAAGATATGCGTAAAATGGGAGGATTAAAAAATTTATTACCTTTTACATATGCAATTATGTTAATTGGGTCATTAGCTTTAATTGGATTTCCTTTTTTAGCTGGATTTTACTCAAAAGATGTTATTTTAGAAGTTAGTGCTTCAACTTATACTACTATTGGGCAGTTTGCTTTTGTATTAGGAATTTTAGCTGCATTTTGTACTGCATTTTATTCAACTAGATTATTATATCTAGTGTTTCTAGCAAATCCTAATGGTAATAAGAATGTAACTTTACATGCACATGAAGGTTCGTGGAGAATGACTCTACCTTTATTCTTACTATCTATTTTTAGTGTTACTATAGGTTATTTATCAAAAGATATGTTTATTGGTTTTGGTACTAATTTTTGGGGAACATCTATTTTTATCAATCCAGTTAACTATACTATGACTGATATTGAATTTTTAGATATTCAATACAAATTATTACCTTTAATTGTTGGACTACTTGGAGTATATTTAGCTTATTTTGTTTATACTTATAAATTAAATGATTATTATGCTTTTAAAAAATCTAATTTAGCAAAAAATATCTTTAATTTTTTTAATAAAAAGTGGTATTTTGATAGAATATATAATGAACATTTTGTTCAAAATATTTTATCTACCAGTTATCATTATTTTTATCAAAGTATAGATAGAGGTTTAGTAGAAAAGTTTGGACCTTCTGGTATTTCTGTAGGAATTGTAAAATTTGTTGAAACTTTAAAAGTTTATCAAACAGGATTTATGTTGCATTATCTTGTTTATTTTTTTGTTTCAATAATACTTTTTGTTGTATTATCAACTAAAGACAGCTTATTAATTTTTACATTACTATTAACTTATTTATATTTGTTACCGAATATAATTAAAAATGATAAATAAATAATAAACAATCATGGTGGATATATCTCAATTGGTAGAGAGTCAAATTGTGGTTTTGAATGCTACGGGTTCAAGTCCCGTTATTCACCCTAAATAACAATGCCCTGTTGGCGGAATTGGTAGACGCGACAGACTTAAAATTTGTTCTTTATATAAAGGTGTTGGTTCGAGTCCAATACAGGGTACAAAATTAATCAATAAAAATAAATTTTAAATAAATTAACTATGACAATGTTAAAAGATTACTTAAACAGTATTAACATTATTGCTTATTGTGATGCTGCTGAAGCATGGCAATTAGGGGTACAAGATCCAGCGACTCCTGTAATGGAGGGAATGATTTTTTTCCACAATTATTTATTATTTTTCTTAATAGTAATTGGAGTGTTTGTATGTTGGTTATTATTCCATGTAATTATCAATTTTAATGAAAATAAACATCCTATCGCTCAAAAGTTTACTCACTCAAGTACACTTGAAATTATTTGGACTATTTTACCTGCAGTTGTTTTATTACTAATTGCAGTACCTTCATTTGCGTTATTATATTCATTAGATGAGTTAATTGATCCAGTTGTTACTTTAAAAGTAATTGGTCATCAATGGTATTGGAGTTATGAATATTCTGATTATTCAGATTATGCTCTAGCATCAAATGAAGAAAGCATCGCATTTGATTCTTATATGATCCCAACTAATGATTTAGTAAAGGGTTCATTTAGATTACTAGAAGTTGATAATAGAGTAGTATTACCTATTAATACTCATATTAGGGTACTAGTAACTGCAGCGGATGTATTACATAGCTGGGCTATTCCTTCTTTTGGTATTAAACTTGATGCTTGTCCTGGAAGATTAAGTCAAACTTCTTTATTTATTAAAAGAGAAGGGGTTTACTACGGTCAATGTAGTGAAATTTGTGGAGTAAACCATGGATTTATGCCAATTGTTGTTAGAGGAGTGTCACAAGACAAATATATCAATTGGCTTGTTATGAAATTACAAAATATTTAAAACGTAATAGTTTTATAAAAAATATATTTTATATAAAAATATAAACTTTTTCTTATGTTAAAACAAAGATGGAATAAAGACGCTTTATTGTCGTTTATAGATTCACATATAATAAATTATCCAACTCCAATTAATTTAAATTATCTTTGGAGTTTTGGATCTGCTGCGGGAATTTGCTTAGTAATTCAAATTCTTACTGGTATTTTTCTTGCAATGCACTATTGCCCACACGTAGATTTTGCTTTTAGTAGTGTTGAGCATATTATGACTGATGTTAGATACGGATGGTTAATTAGATATGTTCATGCAAATGGAGCTTCTATGTTTTTTATTGTTGTTTATTGTCATATTTTTAGAGGATTATACTTTGGTTCATATATCTACCCAAGAGGGAGATTATGGGCTAGTGGAGTTATTATTTTCTTATTAATGATGGCAACTGCTTTTATGGGATATGTACTACCTTGGGGTCAAATGAGCTTTTGGGGAGCAACAGTAATTACTAATCTATTTTCTGCAATTCCTTATGTTGGACCTTCAATTGTTGAATGGCTATGGGGAGGTTTTTCAGTTGGAAATGCAACTTTAAATAGATTTTTTAGTTTACATTATCTAATGCCTTTTGTAATAGTAGGACTTGTAATTGTGCATTTAGCATTATTACATAGAGTAGGATCAAGTAATCCTTTAGGAATTAATACTAACGTTGAAACAATATCGTTTTATCCGTATTTTTTTGTAAAAGATTTATTTGCATTCTTCATTTTAGCACTAGTATTCTCTTTTTTCGTGTTTTTTTATCCAAATGTTTTAGGACATAGTGATAATTATATTCCAGCGAATCCACTATCTACTCCAGCTCATATTGTTCCTGAATGGTATTTTCTTCCATTTTATGCAATTTTAAGATCTATTCCTGATAAATTAGGAGGGGTAGTAGCTATGATTAGTGCAATTTTAGTTCTATTATTATTACCTGTTATTAATACTTCAAAAGTAAGAAGTAGTAAATTTCGTCCAATTTTTGGTGTAGCTTATTGGTTTTTAGTTTCTGATTTCTTAATTTTAGGATGGATTGGTCAAAAACCTGTTGAAAGTCCATATATTGAAATTGGTATGGCTGCTACTGTTTTTTACTTTGTATTCTTATTAGTATTAGTTCCAGTAATAGGATTACTTGAATCAGCAATGGTTCAAAACGATGAAAGATCAACAAACAAAGAATAATATTAAATTATTCAATATTTTGAAAAATATTTCAACGTAATAATGTTATAACCTTGAAGGAAATACATTATTAGTTGTATTAAACACTTATGATTAGTATAAAAATTAATGACTTTGAATTTTTAGTAAGACCAAATATTTCAGTTTTAGATGCTTGTAAATATGCTGGTATTAATGTACCACGTTTTTGTTATCATGAAACTTTATCTGTTTCAGGAAATTGTAGAATGTGTCTAGTAGAAATTGAAAATTTAGAAAAACCGTTAGCTTCTTGTGTAGCTGAGGTTGAAGAAGGTATGTCTATCTGGGTTGATACACCATTTGTAAAGAAAGCACGTGAAAATGTTGTTGAAGCTTTATTATTAAATCATCCATTAGATTGTCCTATTTGTGATCAAGCAGGAGAGTGTGATTTACAAGATCAAACTAAAACTTATGGAAGTAGTTATAGTAGATTTTTTTTTGAAAAAACTAGTTCTGAAGATAAATATTGTGGTCCTTTAATTAAAACAATTATGACTAGATGTATCACTTGTACTCGTTGTGTACGTTTTGCTGGTGAAGTTGCTGGAGTTGAATTTTTTGGAACTATGAATAGGGGGAATGGTACCGAAATTGGAGCTTATGTTTCTAGAATGTTTGAATCTGAAATTTCTGGGAATGTTATAGATTTATGTCCAGTAGGTGCTTTAACTTCAAAACCATACGCTTTTAAAGCTCGTCCTTGGGAATTACGTTTAACAGAAAGTATTGATATCACTGACTCTTTAGGATCCAATATTTATGTTAATTTTAAAGAAACTGAAATTTTAAGAGTATTACCCAAAAATAATAATGATGTTAATAGTAGTATTATTTCTGATAAAGCTAGATTTAGTTATGATTCTAATCATAATAATAGAATTAATGATATCTTTGAATATTCTAGTAAAAAAAAATCTTTTCAAAAAATATCGTGGTCTAAGTTTTTTAAAAATGTAGATCACTTAATTGAAACAAAAAAATTAAATTTTTTACTAGATTCTAGATGTGATTTAGAAACTGCTAATTTTTTAAAAAAAATTGCAAATAAATATCCTGAAAAAGTTAAGGTAACTTTATTATCACAAACTAGTACTAAAGGAAATTTATATATTAGAAATCAAACTAATATTATGAATAAAATTGATAATGTTGAAGATTTAGTAATTCTATTAGGTTCAAATATACGTTTAGAAAGTGCTATTTTAAATGCTAGAGTGCGTTTTAGATATAAAAATACTTTATTTAATGTTCAATCTATGGGTTTAAATTTTAATGAAAATATTCCAACAAGTTTTGTTCATTTAAATTTATCAAAAATTATATCTGTTTTTGAAGGTAAATCATCTATTTTATCAAAAATTTTAATAAATTCAAGAAAGCCTTTTATTGTAATTGGTGAAAATGTAGCCAATAGAGTAAGTAATATTTCTGCTTTTACAAGAAGTTTATCTTCGATTTTATTAAATGCAAAAATTATATTTTTACAAAATTCAGCTAACTCAAGTGGATTAGATTTTTTAAATATTGAATCTACTTCAGTTAAAGATTCAAGTTCTGTTGTAGCGGTTAATTTAGATGATACTTATTTAACTCGTAAAGCTGTTAATAATAATAAAAAGGCTTTATGGTTAAATAGTCATGGTTCTACTTTAGCAACTAAATTTAAAACAATAGTACCAACTTTAACTTCATTTGAAACTGATCAGTTATATATAAATCTTGAATCAAGACCTCAAATGACTCAAAAATCTTTTGCGTCGTTTTTTGATGTAAAAAATACTCAAGATGTTATTATATCTTTATTTAATTTAAATAAAGCAGACTTAAGTACAAATAAAGAAAATTCTTTATCACATGTTTATGAACAAGTATCTAATTTAAGTTTATATGATTCTCAAAAAGATATTGTATCTCCTTTTAATTATATTGTTAATAAATTAGCAAAAAATAATTTTATAAGTTCTTCCGTACTTATAAGTAATTATCCATTAAAGCAAAAGATAAAAGATTTTTATTGCACTGATACTATTACAAGAAATTCTTTAATTATGCAAGAATGTTCTTCAGAAACTATCAAAAATTCTACTAATTTTTATAATAATTAATTTTATTAATAAAAAAAAATTATAGTATTTATTTTTGATAACATTTGACAAAATAACATAACTGGTTAATGTATGAAATTGCAAATTTTAAGATGAGGGTTCAAGTCCCTCTTTTGTCTTTATAAGGTCTTTAGTTTAATGGTAAAACAACATGCTCATAACGTGCAAGAGTGTAGGTTCGATTCCTACAAGGCCTACTATTTAATATATAGTTAATTTATTATGGTTTACATTACTCCTTTAAAAAGAAAAATAAAAGACCTCCCTTATTTTGAAAACATTGTATATTGTGATTTTGAAACAACTGTATATAATAATAAACATTATGTAACATGTTTTTCTTTTTTGCCTGCAACAGAATTAACTGGTATATCTAAAGTTATTGATAAACCCACAAACAATAACATCGAAATAATTTCAGAAAACTTATTAACTGAATTTTTTGATTTATGTTTAAATTTTTTAAATTTATCTTCTAAAACAAAAGTTTTTTTTATATTTCATAATTTAGGTAAATTTGATTCATTATTTCTTTTAAATTATTGTTCTAAATATTATCATGAAAAAATTAGTATTATAACTCGTGATAATATAATTTATGAAATAACCTTAATGTTTAATAATAAAAAAATGATTTTTAGAGATAGTTTTTTACTTTTTCCTGTTTCTTTAGAAAACATGAGTTTATTATTTAATTTAAATTTTAAAAAAGATATAAATTGGAACCATTTATACACTTTAGAAGATTTTAATTCAAAATATTTTGTAGAATCTCTTAAAAATTTTTGTCTAAATGATACTTATATTTTACGAGAAGCTTTTAATTTATATATTCAATTAATGTTTAGAAAATTTCAAATAAATTTATTAGATAATTTAACATTATCTTCTTTATCATTAAAAATTTTTAGACTACATTATTATGATTATAAAACCAGTCCTATTGAGAATTTAAATAATAATTTTGATTTATTTATAAGAAAAGCATTTAAAGGTGGTGTAGTTGAAGTTTATAAACCCTACTTAATCAATGGCTATCATTATGATGTAAATTCTTTATATCCATTTGTTATGTCAAATAATGATATGCCTATAAAAAGTCCAAAATTTGTTGAAATAAATTCTGATTTTAATATTAATAATTTTTTTGGTTTTATTGAAGTTGAAGTTGAAAGCCCCAAAGATGTATATATTCCTTTTTTAGTTCATACAGATAAATTAGGGAGATTAATCTCTCCATTAGGGAAATGGAAAGATACCTATTTTTCTGAAGAAATTAAATATGCAATTACTTTAGGTTATAAGTTTAAATATATTAAAGCTGTTCAATTTGAAAAAAATAAAATTTTTAAAAATTTTGTAATAAATTTATATAATGAAAGATTAAGTCAAGTTAATACTCCGTTAAGTAATATTATCAAGTTACTTCTTAATTCTTTATATGGTCGCTTAGGTATGAAAAATGAAAATTTTCTCTCAGAAATAACAAATAATAACGCTGAAATTTTAAATAAAAATCTTTTTTCTAAACAAATAAAAAGTATAAATTATTTGAATAACAAAGTTATTTATAATTTTAAAAGAATTATTGATTATACTTTTCTTATTAAATCTTATTTTTCAAATGGAAGTGTTTCTAAAGAAATTAATCAAATATTAAATCAAAAATTTATGTCATATAAATTACAAAATACAGCTGTTCAAATTTCTGCTGCTGTTACTGCATACGGACGTATTGAAATGTATAAATATAAATCTTTAAAAAATATTAATATATATTATACGGATACTGATAGTATTTATACTGATAAATGTTTATCAGAGGATTTAATTGATAGTAAAAAACTGGGATTTATGCGTTTTGAAAATAATATTAAAGAAAGTTATTTCATAGCACCTAAATTATATTATATTTTAACTTTTGATAATGTAGAAAAATGTGTTGGTAAAGGGATAGAAAAAAATTTATTAACCAAAAAGGACTATCTAGAATTATATAATAATAATACAGTAACTTTATTTTCTAAATTTAATTTTTTTAGAAATTTAAAAACTTCTACTATTGAAACTTATGAATTAAAAAAAATCATATCTGGTTTTTCGGAAAAAAGAAATAAAATTTTTGATAAAAATGGTAACTGGATTGATACAAAACCAATTAAAATAATAAATGTTTAGAAATTTTTTTGAAAAAATACTAAGAAAATTATATGATTTCATTGTTTATTTTTATGAATATCATTTTTCTAGTTATGCAAAATTAGTTGATCCATATTATCATAAAGATGGTTCAATTTCAATTACTCTGGTTAATATTTTTGGAAGTGTACATAATTTAATAAGTCAAAAACCATATTTTATGCTATTTGACTTTTTAACACATCAAAAATTTCCTATTGCTGTTAAAACTTATATGGTTGTTAAAGAAAAGGATAGTGAAAACGAAATTGTTTTTACTTTACCTTCAGAATTATTAATTCATAGAGGCGATATTCCTATTTTTAAAAAAAGGGTATCAAAGCATCTAATAGAAAAAAGTGAGTATTATAACGCAGAAACAATTTTAGTAGTAAGACTAAAATTTTACTTTAAATAAATTCTTTCGTGGGCTCTGATATTATTTTACTTTTTTATGAATAAAAGACTACAAGGTATTCGGGTTTATAAAAAACTCCTAAATGAATACAAAATAGGTTGTGTTCTTAAATATATATA
>JACCDV010098730.1_pt1 | contig 31325 bp, 31 predicted proteins | sample 7446131 | NCBI WGS metagenome assembly JACCDV01 (sample SAMN15323448, study PRJNA562643) | freshwater metagenome | isolation source: river surface water | place: USA:Blue River Watershed | collected 2017-08-17 | reverse complement strand
TAATTTTGATATGTAAAGCTGCAGCCCCATTTATGAAAACATTCGTATTTAATTTGTCCCGTAAGTCCTTGGTAGTGAGTGCCTTGTTGTTAATGAATAGCACAAGTGTCAATTCATTGATGGCACAATCAAAGCAGCCAACAGGAAAGCCGGCTACTGCTGGAAAGCCAGTAACGGCGGGAAAGCCGGTGGCCACAACTACTGCGACTGCGGTGTCTCCTGAAACAACGAAGGCGAATTCAACCATGTTGACAGATAGCGCTGCGGTGATTTTGCCAACGGATACAATTTTCGCGTTGCAGGAGAAGCTGATGGGACATACATCTTCAACGGAATCTGCTGCGATATCGCCCGATGGAAAATGGGTGGCTACAGGTGGATGGGACCGGAAGGTGTTGTTGTATGCGTTGGACAGCAATGGTGTTTTTAAGTTGAGTCAGACCTTTACAGGGCATAACGGTGCGGTTACTTGTTTGGCATTTGATGCCCAGAGTACTTTGCTGGCCAGTGGTTCCAAGGATTTTTCGTTGCGTGTGGTGGATGTTGCGACGGGTGCGTTAAAGTTTCAGACCATGGATCACAAGGATGCGATTACTGCGGTCGAATTTGATGCAGCGGGTAAATTTGTGATGACTGCTTCGGTAGATGGTACCATTCGTTTGTACGATGTGGCCAATCCAACCAATAATCAAAAACCTCGGGTGTATTCTTATGGTAAACCCGTGAATGATTTGTTGACAGCACCCAATGGAAAAACGTTTTATATCGCAAATAATAGCAACAATGACGTAGAATCTATTGATTTTACGGGTCGTGTGTATCAGCGATTTGTGGGTGTTCACACCATGCCGGTCAATTGTTTGGCCTTGTCAAACAACAAGCGATTGTTGGTGACAGGAGGCAATGATAAGTTGGTGGTGATTTGGGATATTGCAACGGGTAAGCCATTGAAGACGATGTTGGGGCATACTTGGAAGGTGAATTCAGTGAGTTTTTCTCGAAACGATCAGTATTTGGTGTCAACTGGTAACGACGGAGAGGTTCGAGTATGGGATGTAAATACGGGGGCATGTGTATCGGTTCAGAAGAATTTGATTACTACGGCTCGCGAAGCAGTTTTTACGCCGAATATGAAGCGGATGATTGTGGCTGGTAAGATGGTGGCCCAGGGAAGTACTTATGGCGCAGTGGTGTATACAACGCCGCCAATTTGGCATCGTGCTAAGCCAAAGCCAGTTAAGCCCGCGCCGGTAAAACCAGTGACGCCTGCGAATAAACCCGCCGCAAAACCCACCCCAAAGCGTTAACTTTGTCGTATGTCTGATCAGAGCATTAACAGTGGAAAAGCCCCTGAACCCGTGGGTTTGTATCCCCATGCTAAGCGCGTGGGAAACTTGTTGTTTTTGAGTGGTGTAGGTCCAAGAGAAAAAGGTACCAAGAAAATCCCTGGAGTAGAATTGAATGAAGCGGGAGAGATTGTGAGTTACGACATTGAGTTGCAATGCAGGAGTGTGTTTCAGAATGTTCGTTGGATCTTGGAAGATGCAGGAAGTAGTTGGGATAGGATTGTGGATGTGACCGTCTTTTTGACAAACATGAAGGATGATTTCCCCATTTACAACCGTTTGTGGGCTGAGTATTTTGGAGAAAATCCCCCTTGCAGAACTACATTGGAGATCAATTGTTTGCCAACGCCCATCGGAATTGAGCTAAAGGTGCTGGCCACCATCGATTAATTTTCGCGCCATGATTGAGTCGCAGCGTTTGCAGTTTTTGGATTATATCGCCAAAACCAAGCGTATGTCGGTTCATACTGTATCTGCTTACGGCGGCGATTTGCTGCAGTTTACTGATTTTTTGGCTACGCAGTACGTGGCACAGTTATCGGATTGTAAGCCCATTCATATTCGTGGCTTTATGGCGATGTTGTTGCAGAATGGACTAACGGCGAGGTCGGTGCATCGCAAAGTATCCAGCGTACGTGGTTGGTTTAAATATTTGCGCAAGCAGGGGGAGTTGAAGGTGGATCCAATGAGCAAGATTGTGTTGCCTAAAATGCCTAAGGTGTTGGTGAAGGATATTCCTGCGGCGGACTTGCATGCGATGTTTACGCGGTTTCCTTGGAATGAGGTGGAGCATGGCGAGCGCGATCGATTGTTGCTGTTGATGTTGTACACCACCGGTATGCGATTGAGTGAGTTGATTGGGTTGAAGGTGGGCGATATCGACTTTCACCGGAATTCACTGCGGGTATTGGGTAAGCGCAATAAGGAGCGCATCATTCCGATGCATCCTGAGATGGTTGATTGGCTTAAGGTGTTGTTGGCTGATCATGCGCATGTTTATTTGTTTGTGACTGACAAAGGACAGCCGCTTTATCCAGTATATGTGTATCGGTTGGTGAATCACTATCTGAAATTGTTTTCGCATGCGGCAAAGACGAGTCCTCACGTGTTACGGCATAGTTTTGCGACGCACATGTTGAACAACGGGGCCAATTTGTTGGCGATCAAAGATATTTTGGGACATGCGAATTTGTCGGCCACCCAGGTGTATACCAAGAACTCATTTGAGAAATTGAAGCAGATTCATGCTTTGCATCCACGGAAGTGAGGGTGGGTGCTGAATAATCCATAACAAAAAAAGCCACCCGAGGGTGGCTTCAATATCTAGCGACTGGGTAGAATTATCCTTCTACGTCAGCGATTTGCATTTGCTGTTTGTAAGCCGCACGAATTTTCTGCATACGCTTGGTGATGCAGGGCTTTTCGAAAGCTTGACGAGCGCGAAGTTCTTTTACAACACCAGTCTTTTCGAACTTCTTCTTGAACTTCTTCAAAGCTTTTTCGAGCGAATCGTTTTCTTTTACGTTAATTACAAGCATGTTAAATTTTATTTTGGGTTACAAAAATACGTTTTTCTTTTCAAATTGACAAGTAATTTTAATCTTTCAGAATGTTTCTTGAAATCACCAGTTTTTGGATTTCGCTGGTGCCTTCTCCGATGGTGCAAAGTTTGCAATCGCGATAGAATTTTTCTACTGGGAAATCTTTGGTAAATCCGTATCCACCAAAGATTTGGACGGCTTCGTTGGCGCAATATACGCTCACTTCTGAGGCATAATACTTGGCCATGGCACCTTCTTTGGTCATGCTGAGACCTTTGTTTTTACGATCCGCGGCTTCAAGGGTGAGTAATTCTGCTGCCTCGATGCGTGTGGCCATATCGGCAAGTTTGAAGGCAATTGCCTGAAACTGTGCGATGGGTTTGCCGAACTGCTCGCGTTCTTGTGCGTATTTCACACTGGCTTCAAATGCACCTTTTGCGATACCCAATGAGAGTGCTGCAATAGAGATTCTACCGCCGTCTAACACTTTCATGGCTTGTATGAAACCGTCGCCTACATTGCCAAGGATTTGGCTTTCGTGGACGCGACAATCTTCAAAGATCATTTCGGCAGTTTCGCTGGCGCGCATGCCCAATTTATTTTCTTTTTTGCCGCCTTTGAATCCGGGGGTGCCACGCTCAACAACAAATGCGGTGATACCTCGTGAGTCGAGCAGTTCGCCAGTTCTGGCCAAGACTACAGCAACATCGCCGGTGATACCATGAGTGATCCAGTTTTTTGATCCATTCAATACCCAGTATTCGCCGTCTTTTTTTGCGGTGCATTGCATGCGCAGTGCGTCGGATCCGGTATTGGCTTCGGTGAGACCCCAAGCGCCAATCCATTCTGCGGTGGCCAATTTGGGCAACCAACGCATTTTTTGTTCTTCGTTGGCGAAGGCAAGGATGTGGCCTGTGCACAAGCTATTGTGGGCGGCCATACTCAAACCAACCGATCCACATACTTTGGCTAATTCTTCGATGCCTGCGGCGTATTCAAAGTAGGAGAGTCCAGAACCATTGTATTTTTCGGGGACCAACACACCCATGAGGCCCAATTCACCGAGTGCTTTAAAGATATGCACGGGGAAGGTTTGGGCTTCGTCCCATTCCATCAGGTAAGGACGGATGTTTTTTTCGGCAAAATCACGTACGGTTTGACGTACCATTTGCACACTTTCACTCTCTTGAAAACTTGCCATAATTGCTCAACAAAGATAGAAAAGGTTTGGTTTGAAAAATCCTAAGAAATGTCATTTCCTGTCAAGTTCATGGGTGCACGATTTTTTTAGTCGGTGAACGAAAGGTAGGGGCTGATTTTTTCTTTTTCCTCGCGATTTAGTCCTTGGATTTGGTTCCAATCTTGGCGTGTTAGGGGTTGGTGATGTGCGAGGAAGGGGTGCAGAATTTTGGCTTTGGCGGGTCCAACATACGGGTGTTTGTAAAGGGTTGACCAGTTGGGGTTTGGGTTGAGTTTTGTGATTTCTGCTGGGGAGTAGGAGAATGTTTCTGCCAGAAGGGTAGCAAGTAGGGTGTCGATCTTGGGGATTTCGAGTAATTGTTGTGCATGTGTGAAGCCGCCGAGTTTGTTTCTGTAACGGATGATTTTTCGGGCGGTGGCCGGACCGATGCCGGGCAGGGCGTCCCACTGGGTGCTATCCATATGGTTCCAGGCCAGAGGCCTGGAACCATATGGATTTGACTGTTTCAGTCCGACACTCAACTCGCGGCCGAGCCGCAGGCTATCGGCCGCGTTCATTCCCCTTTGTTTGGCGCCGTTGGTCTGTCGTAATGCCAACAATAACTCCAGCGCCAATTTGGGCGAAAGGGTTTTTTGTGTGCGGTGATGATAATGCTGATAGGCCCCCGATACATCTAAACCTTCTTTTCCTTTGTTGGGGTAAAATCGCTTCCTGTTTCGATAGTAACGCGTTTGCTTTTGGTAGTTGTTCATGTCCAACTGCATCGCACTGTCGCTCCATACCGATGCCGCCAATTGCCTGTCGTTCGATGCCAATCGATGACACCTGGCGATGCTAAAAACAACAAGGGTCGTGATGGCGAACCAAAACGACCCTTGCGAGATATTTTTTCTTAATTCCATACTCCGCTGCCGTTAACTACGGCAACGAAATTAGGCGAACTCGGCCAATTTTTCTTTGCGATATTCGCCAGAGTCCAATTTGTTTTTGATAGATTTAAAAGCTTCGATGGTTTCTTTTACATCCTCCAAACTGTGCACCGCGGTGGGGATCAAACGCAAGATGATCATGCCTTTGGGTACCACAGGGTAAACCACAATACTGCAGAAGATGTTGAAGTTCTCACGCAAATCGTGTGTGAGGTGGGTGGCTTCTGGGATCGTACCGTTCAAAACCACAGGGGTAACTGGGGTAGTGGTGATACCGATGTTGAAACCGGCTTCTTTTAGTCCGTTTTGCAATGCGTTGGTGATGGTCCACAACTTTTCTTTCAATTCGGGCATCGTGCGAATCATTTCCAAACGTTTGATTGAGCCCACAACCAAAGGCATGGGAAGTGCTTTGGCATAAATCTGTGAACGCATGTTGTAGCGCAAGAATTTGATTACATGGGGCTCAGAGGCGATAAATGCTCCGATGCCAGCCATCGACTTTGCAAACGTTGAGAAGTAGATGTCTACGCCTTCTGTGCAGTTTTGCTCTTCAGCAGTACCCGCACCCGTCTTGCCCATCGTGCCGAAACCATGTGCATCGTCAACGAACAAACGGAAATTGAATTTCTTTTTCAATTCCACGATTTCTTTCAGTTTTCCCTGAGAGCCGGTCATGCCGAAAACACCCTCAGTGATCACCAATATCGCACCGCCGGTGGTTTCAACCAATTTGGTGGCACGCTTGAGCTGCTGCTCCAAACTCTCCATGTTGTTGTGGTTGTACACAAAGCGCTTGCCCATGTGTAAACGAACCCCATCGATGATACAGGCATGAGATTCTGCATCGTAAACAATTACGTCATGGCGGTCAACCAATGCATCAATCGCACTCAACACACCTTGATAACCGTAGTTCAACAAAATGCAATCGGGCTTTTGGACGAAACTGGCTAAATCGCGCTCTAATTGTTCGTGATAGTTGCTGTTTCCGCTCATCATACGCGCCCCCATTGGGTAGGCCATACCAAATTGAGCGGCCGCATCGGTATCGGCTTTCATTACATCAGGGTGGTTTGCCAAGCCCAAATAATTGTTCAAGCTCCAGTTCAAACGTGTTTTGCCCCTGAAGATCATGCGGGGTCCGATCGGACCTTCAAGTTTAGGGAAGGTGTAGTAACCGTGTGCGTCGTCGGCGTGTTGGCCCAAAGGACCCATGCGCTCATGCAGTTTATCGAAAATATCTCTCATGATGATGGACTACAAATAGTGTTGATGCAAATTTAACAAGCTCTTGATGAAAATTGTGTTATAAGTTGTTCTCCGTTTGTGAATAAGGTTATGGAATGTGTCAACGACCTACCACAAAAACGCAGGGACTTTTGCCGAAAGTGTCGGTTTTTTTCTTCCATTCGGCGATGGTAAGTGTGCGGATGGATTCCTGTTCGGTATGCAGATCTCTGGCGATACAAAGCAGCATATCGCTCGGTAAATTCTTGCAAAAAAACTGCAGCAACCGGTCTGTGCGATAGGGGGTTTCGATGAACAAATGGCTGTGTTTATCGGTGGCCTTGTTTTGCAACAACAGGGTGAGTTGTTTCAGTTCATTTTCGTTGATGGGTGGGTAACCATGAAAAGTGAAGGTTTGGCCGCTCAATCCACTGCCCGCCAAGGCCAACATTAAGCTGTTCGGTCCCATAATGGGTTTGATGTCCCAACCGCGCTGATGGGCCAATTTTACCGCCAGCGCTCCGGGATCAGCGATGCAGGGCATTCCCGCCTCGGAAACCACACCCACATGTGTGGCGCCTTTGATGTCTTTGAAGAATTTCTCCAGCTCTTGTCGGGGCGTGCGAATGTTGAACTCGAAAATGTCCAACTCGTTGATAACGATTCCCAATTTCAAACTCGAGATGAAGCGCCTCAGTGTTCGGGCATCTTCTGCCACCCAATGTTTGATCGGCAGAATGGCCTCTGTGTAATTGGGGGTGTTCATCCAGCCCCAGCTGAGTTCGCCGATGGGCAGGGGCAGCAACACGAGTTGGGTGGGTTGTGCCGTTATTGACTTTTCGGACGTACTTGGGGCGATGTTGGATTCTTCCATCCTGCAAATTTCCCATTTAAAGCCCAAACATTTGTGTATTTCCCGCGATAAGCGAAAAAATGATGCATTTTGTCATTTAAATGTAATGCGAATTCGATGGCTGAAGATTATGGAGTACCTTTGTTCGGTGAGCTTTGTAAATCGTCTCAAACAGCGTTGGAATGTAGAGAAAGCCTGGATGGTGTGGGTCATCTTATTGGTGTTTGCCCTCACTGGTTTTACGGTGATGTATCTCAAGAAATTTGTTAAGCCCTATATGGGTGAAGACTGGTGGGTAGATGTCGTTTATTACGTCTTGATACTGCCCGTATACAACATTTTATTGCTTACCTACGGCTTTTGCTTTGGTCAATTTCGTTATTTCTGGAACTTCGAAAAACGATTTTTCAAACGCATTGTTGATTCCTTCAAATGATTACCCAAGAAGCCGTCCTAAAGGCGCTCTCGCACGTAGATGATCCCGATCTGAAAAAAGATTTGGTGACGTTGGGCATGATTGAAGATTTGGTCATTGGTCAAGAAATCTCTTTCACTTTGGTATTGACCACGCCCGCCTGTCCGATGAAAGACATGATGGTGAACGCATGCAAAACCGCCATTCGCATGATGGTGGATCCCAACATCGCAGTAACAGTGAATACCACATCGCGCGTTCGCGGCAGTATCCCCGTGTCTGAAGTGTTGCCAGGGGTGAAGCATGTGATTGCCGTTGCCTCTGGAAAAGGCGGTGTGGGTAAGAGCACGCTGTCGGCGGCATTGGCGCTTTCCTTGCATGGTATGGGCGCGAAAGTGGGGTTGTTGGATGCCGATATTTACGGACCCAGTGTTCCCACCATTTTTGGTGTTTCTGAATCGCCACAGATGTACATGAAAGGCGATAAGCAAATCATGATTCCCATTGAGGCGAAAGGACTGAAGTTGTTGAGTATTGGGTTCATGACGGCGCCCGGACAAGCCATCGTATGGAGAGGTCCGATGGTTTCAAGTGCATTTAGACAATTTGTACAGGACACGGATTGGGGCGATTTGGATTACTTGATCATTGATTTGCCCCCGGGTACGGGAGACGTGCAATTGAGTTTGGTGCAGAATGTGCCACTCACGGGTGTTGTGATTGTTACTACGCCACAAGAAATGGCTTTGACCGATGCCCGCAGGGCGATGGGTATGTTCTCGATGGAAGCGGTGAATAAGCGAATTTTGGGGGTTGTTGAGAACATGAGTTATTTCACGCCAGAGGATGCACCAGATAAAAAATACCGTTTGTTTGGTGAAGGTGGCGGACAAACATTGTCGGCGGAATACAATGTGCCCTTCTTGGGTGAGTTGCCCTTAAACCCCGCCTTGATGCAGCATATCGATCAAGGAAATATCACGGCAGCATCGCCCGAATTATTGCCGTATTATCCGGTGGCAAGCGCGTTGGCTCAGCAAGTGAGTATGTTGCAAATCACAAAATAATATTACTTTTGCTCATCATGAGCGCCATCGATAACCAGGTAGAACAGGTATTAGAAACCATCCGTCCGTATTTACATGCAGACGGCGGTGACGTGGAGTTGGTGGAAATTAGCAGCGAATTGGATGTGGTATTGCGACTCACCGGTGCCTGCAGCACTTGTAGCATGAGCGAAATGACCATGACCGCGGGGATTGAGGAGAGTTTGCGCAGGGCGATTCCAAACATTGGGAAAATTACTGCCTTAAAAAATTAACCATGATTGAGGGACTTCTGGTGGCATTGCGAAAGGCGGGTGCATCGGAAGGGAAGCCATTTTTTGTTACACAGGCCCTGGGTATTCCATTGGTGGCCACGGTTTTCTTGTTGTTGCGATTGCTGCTATTGAAGGATGTTGGAGACGTCAATTTCTTCGATGCGTTTGGCCAATTTCGGTTGTTGGATCTCTTGTTGTTGTGCGCCTGCGTTTGGATGTATACGGGCGATTTTTTTCGGGATGTCATACATTGGGATGTTCTTAGTTTCCCTATGCGCACTTGGCAGGTATTGTGGGTGCTTTTTTGGGGGTTGTTGCCATTTTTGGGGTTGTTTCTGCTTGCCTCATTGCGATTGTTTTCCCTTCCAAATTGGTATGGATTGGGTATCTCGATGTTACAGTCGTTGCAATTTTCCATTGTCGGAGGCATATGTTACTTATGGGTGCATCGCTTGAACGGACGTTGGGCCGCACTGCTAGGACCATTTTTTATTGCCTTCACCTTTGATTGTGCCTTGTTTTGGGATAATCCTGATTTTCTCTATTCGGGGCGATGGTGGCAGGGTTTGATGGTCTTTTGGCTGAATGTTGTGGTCATGCAGTGGTTTGAGCAAGACAAGGATGCGGCATCGGGATCAAAGAACGTATGGCTGCAGCTATCCGCCGTTTGGCTCCAACTTCTCTGTTTGGTATTGGTTTTAGTGTCGATCGCTTTTTGGGTCGTGCTTCCGCAGATATCTTGGGGTTTTCCGTTATTGCTGACAATCTACGCCACCATGGTTTTGTGGCCGAGAATTTTCAGGTGGGGCCGACTCTATCGCTTGGTTATCGATGGTGGTTTGGTGCTCTGGTTACTATGATTTAAATCATATTTCTTCCTTTTTGCCGTCATGGTTTGAGTTGTGTAATGATTGCAACTTGCATTCATGTCGGAAGTAGTGTCTGAATCCCATGTTTGTTATCACTGTGGCACTGTTACGCGTCGTGTGGTTAAGTATGCTGAAAAAGATTTTTGCTGCGATGGCTGTCGGTCAGTATATGCGCTGCTTGAGCAAAACGATTTGTGCCAATATTATGATTTGAGCGACACCCCCGCGGGTAATCAGGCGATGGGGTTGGGGTTTGCATCAAAAGAGCAGGCCCACAAATTTGCCTTTCTCGACAACCGTGACATTGTTCAGCGTTTGTATATTTTTCAGTCAGCGGATGAATGTCGTATCAACTTTTACCTACCCCAAGTGCACTGCAGTTCTTGTGTTTACCTGTTAGAGAATTTGCACAAATTGGTGGATGGGGTGAAAGCGGCGGAGTTGCAATTTTCCCAAAAAACACTGACTGTATCCTTTGATCCGGCCCTGAAATCGCCCAGAGAAATCGCCCAGTTTTTGGCAGGGATTGGTTATGAGCCGTATTTCAGTTTGAGTGATTTGCGCACCGATGGATCTGCGGAAAAAGGCCGTGTAGTGGGCGGTGAGTCTAAGCAGCGCTTGTATCGTTTGGGGGTAGCGGGCTTTTGTTTTGGCAACATCATGCTGTTGAGTTTTCCCGAGTACTTTGAATGGGGTAGTGAAGATCTCGATGGCTTGAAATCGTACTTTACCTTATTAAACTTGATGTTGATTGTGCCTGTGATGCTTTATAGCGCACAAGAATTTTATCAATTGGCATGGGGTGGTTTGAAGAAGCGTTATCTCACCATTGATTTACCCATCGTGTTGGCGATGCTGATCACATTGGGTAGGAGCGTGTATGAAGTGGCGAATCACCTGGGTCCCGGCTATTTCGACTCGCTCAGTGGCATCGTGTTTTTCATGTTGTTGGGGCGATATCTGCAAGACAAAACCTACCAAAGGATCTCCTTTGATCGCGATTATACATCTTATTTCCCTTTAAGTGCATCGGTATGGAAAGAGGGCCGAGCGATAAGTTTGCCCCTAACCGAAGTGCAACAAGGCGATGAGTTAATCATCCACAACCAGGAGCTAATTCCGGTGGATGCGCGGTTGGCCTATGGTGAAGCACACATCGATTACAGTTTTGTGACGGGAGAGAGTAAGCCGGTTTCAGTGAAGGCGGGCGATTGGTTGTATGCGGGTGGACGGCAATTGGCGGGGAGTATCCGAGTGATTGCTGAGAAATCCATGTCGCAAGGGTACTTGGTATCGCTATGGAATAAGTCGAAACAGAAGTCGGATGATGTGAAAGCGGGTGTAGAAAATAACTACGTCCATCGCGCCAGCCAATGGTTTACGGTGGCCTTATTCTTGGTGGCGATTTCTGCGGCAATCTACTGGACGGTGATGGATCCAACCAAGGTTTGGACGGCGGTGACCTCCGTATTGATTGTGGCCTGCCCCTGTGCGCTATTGTTGTCGGTGACGTTTACCCACGGACATTTACTCACGTTATTGGCGAAAAATGGATTGTACGTGAGGGGAGCAGCGGCTTTGGAGTCGTGGCGGAAAACCACAGTTGCCATTTTTGATAAAACGGGCACATTGACCCACAGTGGAAAGCCCAACATCACTTTTGAGGGAAGGGCGTTGGATTCTTCGGTGTGGGATGCGATAGGCGCTTTGGCATCGGAGAGTGTGCATCCATATGCGAGGCGGGTAGGACAGTGGCTTGACCGTCCGAAAGTCCCTATTGTCGGTGTGCGTAATTTCGTGGGCAGTGGTGTTGAGGGATTGGTTGATGGGGTGGAATATCGATTGGGGCATCGCGGTTTTGTGGGTTTGAGCGAGGGGTATTCGGTGTCGGAGGCCGGGAGTTTGGTTACGCCAGCGATCGAGGCGGGGGCGACGGGTTTGGCGCAGGGTAGTTCGGAGATTTGGGTAGCGGTTGGCAAGGAAGTGGTGGGGCGGTTTGTGTTGGTGAGTGCTTACAGGGAGGGGTTAAAACCCATGTTGAGCCATTGGCAATTGGTTGGTGATGTATTTGTGTTGAGTGGGGATAATGCGCGGGAGCGAGGTGTTTTGGAAACAATTTTACCGGCTGGGTCTACCATGTATTTTCAGCAGAAGCCGCATGAAAAACAGGCATTTGTGGCGGCGCAGCAGGCGAAGGGGAACAAGGTGATGATGGTGGGCGATGGTTTGAATGATGCTGGGGCGTTGATGGAGGCGGGCTTTGGCATTGCGGTGTCTGAGGACATGGGATATTTTTCGCCGGGTTGCGATGCCATTTTGATGGGTGACTCTCTGCCCAAGTTGCATGCATTGTGGCGTATGGTAAAGCGCGGAAAGCGGGTGATATGGTGGAGTTTCGCGGTGAGTATTGCCTATAATGTTGTAGGGTTGAGTTTTGCGGTTCGGGGCGATTTGAATCCGATGATTGCCGCCATATTAATGCCTGTGAGCTCTATCAGTATCGTTTTGTACACTTGGCTGGCAACCCAGTGGGGAGGGTTCAGGGAGGGGTTGAAAGGATAGGTTTCAAAACATGATAATTATCACATTCACCCTTGAGGTAAGTCATTGTGGTCGCCGCAAATAATTTGTCACTTTGACTACATAAAATACCGGAACGATGTCAGTGGTTATTCTTCTCATGATTTGCAGTATCTGCGTGGCGGGCGGCTTTTTGGTTGCCTATTTATGGAGTGTGAAGAAAGGGCAGTTTGATGATTTGGAGGCCAGTGGATTTAGGATTTTGCACGACACATCGCCCAGAAAAGACAAAAATATCAATAACAAATAATAGTAAACTTTATGCAGCTAGAACGTTTTTCGTACGACAACAAGATTGTTAAGTGGTTTGCGATGGCCACCATTGTTTGGGGGGTCGTTGGATTTTTGGCGGGGCTGTTGATTGCGTTGCAATTGGCATTTCCTGCGTTGAATTTCGATTGGGCACCAACGACTTTCGGACGTATGCGTCCGGTTCACACCAACGCGGTGATTTTCGCATTTGTGGGCAATGGAATTTTCATGGGTGTGTATTATTCCTTGCAGCGTTTGGTGAAGGCGCGTTTGTTCAGTGATTTGCTGAGTAAGATCCACTTTTGGGGTTGGCAGTTGATCATCGTTTTTGGGGCGTTATCGCTCTGGATGGGCTACACTACAGGCAAGGAATACGCTGAATTGGAATGGCCTTTAGACATCGCAATCACATTGATTTGGGTGGTGTTTGGGGTGAACATGTTCGGTACGATATTGAAGCGCAGGGAAGGGCATTTGTATGTAGCGATTTGGTTTTACATCGCCACTTGGGTGACTGTGGCCATGTTGCACATTGTCAACAGCATTGAGTTGCCGATTGAGTTCATGAAGAGCTACAGTTGGTATGCGGGTGTTCAGGATGCGTTGGTGCAGTGGTGGTATGGACATAATGCGGTGGCCTTTTTCTTGACCACGCCCTATTTGGGATTGATGTATTACTTCTTGCCAAAGGCCGCAAATCGTCCCGTGTACTCATATCGATTGTCGATCATCCACTTCTGGGCTTTGATTTTCATTTACATCTGGGCAGGTCCTCACCACTTGTTATACACTGCTTTGCCTGATTGGGCTCAGAGTTTGGGTGTGGTATTCTCTGTGATGTTGATTGCACCAAGTTGGGGCGGTATGATCAATGGTTTGTTGACTTTGCGCGGTGCTTGGGATCGGGTTCGCGAGGATGCGGTATTGAAATTCATGGTGGTTGCGATTACTGCCTATGGTATGGCCACTTTTGAAGGTCCGATGTTGAGCTTGAAGAACGTGAATGCGATTTCGCACTTTAGCGATTGGACCATCGCCCACGTGCACGTTGGGGCATTGGGATGGAATGGGTTTTTGACTTTTGCGGTTTTGTATTGGCTGATACCACGTATGTGGCGCACTGAATTGTATAGTAAGTCATTGGCCAATGCGCACTTTTGGTTGGGTACTTTGGGGATTGTATTTTACGCAGTGCCTATGTATTGGGCTGGATTTACCCAGGCGTTGAACTGGAAGACCTTTACTCCTGAAGGTGTGTTGCAATACAGTTTCTTGGATACGGTGAATATGATTGCACCGATGTACATGTTGCGCAGTTTGGGTGGGTTGTTGTATTTGTCGGGTGCGATATTGATGGTGATCAATATTTGGAAGACCGTTGCCAAAGGGAATTTCCAAGCCAACGAGGAGGCAGAAGCGCCAGCTTTGGTGAAGGTAGAGGCCCACAAAGGGGAGCACTGGCATCGCTTTATTGAGCGCAAGCCTTTGCAAATGTTGTTTTGGAGTTTGGTGATGGTGGCCATCGGCGGTGCGATTGAAATGATTCCTACTTTTTTGGTGAAGGAGAACATTCCTACGATTTCATCTGTAAAGCCCTATTCTCCTTTGGAGTTGCATGGCAGGGATATCTATATTTCTGAAGGTTGTTACACCTGTCACTCACAGATGGTAAGGCCTTTCCGCGACGAGGTTGTGCGTTATGGTGAGTATTCAAAGGCGGGAGAATTTGTGTACGATCACCCATTTCAGTGGGGCAGTAAGCGCACGGGTCCGGATTTGGCCCGCGTAGGTGGTAAATATCCCAATTCATGGCATTTCAACCACATGTATCAGCCAACCAGTACCAGTCCAAAGAGTATTATGCCTAGGTATACTTGGTTGCTGACAACCGGTATCGACATCATGCGCACGCCGAAGATGATTAAAGGCATGCAGACTTTGGGTGTGCCTTATGAGAACGGGTATCACAACAGGGCGAATGGCGATTTGGAGATTCAGGCCAAGGCGATCGCTGCGGATTTGGTGAAGGAGAAGGAGATCCAGCAGATCATGGAATTTGAGGGGGTGAAGGATTTGACCTATACCAAGATGGTGGCTTTGATTGCCTATTTACAGCGCATTGGAACAGATATCAAGGCGGTACCTGTTGATGCTAAGCCAATTCATTAATGGTTCAATAAGTAAAGAAAAAGACAAATGAAATTCATCAACTATCTCAAAACGATTCAGGATGTGCGGGTATTTCCGATGGTGTCCTTGTTCATCTTCACGGCAATTTTTGCGGTGGTGTTGGTGTACGCGATGAAAGCAAGCAAACAATATATCAATCAAGCGAAACAAATTCCTTTAGGCGATGAAAAAGAATGTTAATTTTTTGAATAAGATTATGGCACTGTCTGTATTGGCGGTGTTGGGAGTATCTCCATTGTGGGGGCAAGCGGCGGGAGCCGCTCCGGCTGCGGATGCAGCCGGGGCAGCCGCGACAGCGGCTGCTGCCCCCACCACAACCATGATGTCGGGTGCGGATATGGTGCCCTGGGTGCTGGCATTAACGGCCGTTGCATTGGCGGTGGTGGCATTGGTTTTAGGGTCGTTGCTGATGAGAATCGCCATCATGAAAGTGAAAAATGGTGGGGTATTGAATTTTTCTGAGAAATCAGCCGCCCAAAAAGTGGATTCTATAACAGAGGACCCCAATGCATTGCCAAGCTATGTTGTGCCCATTGTTAAGTCAGTTGTTTTAATGTTGTTGGCCTTTGGCTTTCCAACGCTAGTGTCGGCCCAAGACGCTGCTGCTGCGGCGGATGCCGCCACAGCAGCACCACAGCCTATCGATTGGACAATTACCGGGGATCGACTCAATTTCTTGATATTGGGCGTGATCTTCTTTGAGCTGTTGGTGATTGCCTATTTTGCTTACTGGTTGAAAACCTTGCTGATTCCGGCCAAAGAGAAAATAGCTGCCCAAGGCGCATCTAAAACCAACGCCTGGTGGGATCGCTTCAACAAATCAGTGGATATCGATCACGAAAAAGACGTTCAGTTGGATCACGACTATGATGGTATCAAAGAACTTGATAATGCCTTGCCGCCTTGGTGGTTGTATGGCTTCTACTGCACAATCATTTTTGCCGGGGTCTACATTTATCGCTATCATGTATCAGGTTCGGCACCATTGCAAGTAGAAGAATTGAAAATCGCTACGGTGCAAGCTGAAAAGGAACTCGCCGCCACCATGGCTACCATGGCCAATAAAGTGGATGAAAACACCATAGAATACAAAGCGGATGCGGCACTCATCGCGGATGGAAAAGAAATCTTTGCCCAAAACTGCAAAAGCTGTCACGGCGAGCAAGCACAAGGGGCTTCTATCGGACCAAACCTCACAGATGTATATTGGATTCATGGTGGAAACATCAAAGACATCTTCAAAACCATCAAGAATGGGGTTCAGGAGAAGGGGATGATTCCTTGGGGACAGACCCTATCGCCCAAGCAAATTGCCGCAGTGGCTACGTTTGTTCGGTCGTTGCAAGGCAGTAATCCTCCCAATCCAAAAGCGCCACAAGGTACTGAATATAAAGAAGATAGCGCAGCGCCAGCGGATTCTTCTGCGGCGGGTACAGTGACCGTGAGTAAGTTGTAAGAAAAATGGAAGTTCCTGACGAACACGACTCTTTTAGGGATCGGGCCGCCACCATCGATGAGCAAGGCAAGCGCAAATGGGTGTTTGCCTACAAGCCCCGCGGTAGGTTTTATAGCGCCCGAACCCTGCTTACTTACCTGTATCTGATCCTCTTTTTTGGATTGCCCTTCCTTAAATATAAAGGCGAGCCATTCTTGTTGCTGAACATCATTGAGCGAAAGTTCGTGGTGTTCGGTTTCGTTTTCTGGAGTCAAGATTTCTATCTGTTTGGCATCACCATGATACTGTTTGTGGTGTTTATCATTGTTTTTACGGTGGCTTTCGGACGGTTGTTCTGCGGGTGGGCTTGTCCGCAAACGGTTTTCATGGAAATGGTCTTTCGCAAAATTGAGTATTGGATAGATGGCGATGCCCCCAAGCAACAGGCCCTGCAGCGTATGCCTTGGAATGCCGAAAAGATCCGTAAAAGACTCACCAAATGGGTGGTGTTCTATGTGGTTTCATTCTTGATAGGAAACACCTTTTTGGCCTATGTCATTGGCATGGATGAACTCAAAACCATCATTTCGGATCCCTGGGGGATGCATGTGAAGGGTTTCTTGACGATGCTGGTCTTCTCTTTCGTCTTCTTCATGGTGTATCTGCGTTTCCGCGAACAAGTATGTACCGTTGTTTGTCCATACGGACGATTGCAAGGCGTGCTGCTCGACCGTCATTCTGTGGTGGTGGCTTACGATTATGTTCGTGGTGAGCCCAGGGAGAAAAATCGCAAAGGCGCCGAACGCAAAGGCGGTGATTGTGTGGATTGTAACTTGTGTGTGCATGTTTGTCCAACAGGCATCGACATCCGCAACGGCACACAGCTCGATTGCACCAACTGTACAGCTTGTATTGATGCGTGTGATTTCATGATGGACAAAATGCAAAAGCCCCGTGGGTTGATTCGATATGCATCGGAGGCAACCATCGCCGATGGCAAACCCTTTGTGATTACGCCTAGATTGAAGGCCTACATCGCGGTGTTGCTGGTGTTGTTGGCGGGTTGGTTGGTGATTTTGATTACTCGGAGTTCGGTGGATATGGAAGTGCGAAAGGTTGCCGGATTGCTGTATCAGGAGCGTGAGGATGGAACGGTGACCAATTTGTACAATGTGATGTTTTTGAACAAAAGTCACAACAACTACGATCGGCTTCATGTGCGGGTATTGGGGGCAGATGCTCACCTGGAATGGGTGGGAAATAAGGATAGTTTCATACGTCTGCCCAAAGAGGGTATGGTGAGGTTGACTGGGTATATCGTAATGAAACAAAATGCGGTTAAAGAGCGACAGCAAAAATTGCAATTGGGACTGTATCACGGGGACCACCTATTGCAATCTGAGAAAACAGTGTTTTTGGCTCCCGTGGCAAAATAAAAATAGGTTACTATGAAAAATCGATTGAATTGGAACTGGGGAAAAGGCATTGTGATGGTGTACGTATTGTTTGTTGCTGGAATGCTGTATTTGGTGTTTCAGAGTAAGCAGCAGAAATTGGATCTGGTGGTAGATGATTACTATCAGCAAGAATTGAAATTTCAGGGGCAAATTGATGCGGCTCAGCGGGCAATCAATGCGGGTGCTCAGCCAATGGTGGCGGTGAACGCGGGTCAGTTTATTCTGCGGATTCCTGGGGCATCTGGGCAGGCAGTGAGTGGCACATTGTTGGCCTATTGTGCAGCGGATAAGGGGCGTGATCAGCGAATGGATTTGCATGAAACTACTTCGGGAGAATGGAATTTGCCCTTGTCTGGCTTGGCAAAGGGGAAATACGTATTCAAAGTGCAGTGGTTACAGCAGGGGCAGGCTTATTATGCAGAGTTGAATTTCGACAAATGAGGGTATGAACGGATCTTTGATCGCTGGGTTGGTGTTGGGAATGGCGGGTAGCCTGCATTGCGTGGGCATGTGTGGTCCGCTGGTATTGATGATGCCAACAGGATGGCTGGGAACATTGATCTATCATTTGGGTAGAACCCTTACCTATGCGCTGTTGGGTTTGCTGGCAGGATTGATGTTTCAAGTGGTGGATATTCGTGCGTTTCAGTCTGAATTTAGCATAGTGATCGGTTTGGTTTTCTTGGCGATGTGGGTGTATCAACGTTGGGGACAGCCATGGTTTGGAGGTGCTGAGGGTGATCAAGCTTCTGGGAAAACGGGCTTCAAACAGGGCGTGATGCAATTTTTTTCTCGGGCGATGCGCGGCACCCATGGGGGTTGGCGATTTGCTGCAGGGATGGCAAACGGATTGCTGCCCTGTGGTTTGGTGTATGGGGCGATGATGGCTGCGGTAGGACAAGGTTCTACCCAAGGCAGTGTACTACTGATGGCAGGGTTTGGTTTAGGGACCATTCCCAGCTTGTTTGTGTTGGGGTTGGTGGGACATAAGATTGGTCAGTCGGTTAGGAAAGCGTGGTCTAAATGGCTGCCCTGGTGGTTGTTGGTGATGGCTTTGATTTTTTTGCTCAGGGGCTTGAATTTGGGGATTCCTTACTTATCGCCCAAGGTTCAAATAAACACCCACCAAGGAAGTTGTTGTCATCCAAAGTAAGGTGCTTGTTTTATGGGGAATTTCAATACATTTGAAGATAGAACCCTAAAACAAAAGTCTATGTCGTTTCATCATGATGCTGTTGATTGTGCAAATTGCAAAAAGCGATTTACTTCGGTTTTTTGCAAAGTAGAGAATGATACCATGGAGCAGATTAGCGAGGAGAAAATCTGCACTCCCTACAAGAAAGGTCAGGTAATTTTTCATGAGGGTTCGCGACCGTTGGGGATTTTCTGTGTTAACCGCGGAAAAATCAAGCTGGTGAAGGTTGGAGAAGATGGTAAGGAGCAAATTCTGCGATTGATCAAACCGGGCGATTTGATGGGTTATCGCGCGTTGTTGAGTGGCGATAAATACAGTGCTTCGGCAGTGGTGTTGGAAGAGGCAGGAATCTGTTTTATTCCAAAGGAACTCTTTATGGCGGTCCTTCAGAAGGATGGCGTTTTGTCAATGGAGATCATGAAACTTTTGAGCGACGATTTGCGTAAGGCCGAGGTTAGTATCACCCATTTTGCACAAAAACCTGTACGCGAGCGATTGGCGGAGGCCTTGTTGTTTATCAAAGAGACCTACGGGTTTGAGGCGGATGGTAAAACCATCGATCTGAAGATCAGCAGGGAAGATTTAGCGAATTTGGTTGGAACGGCCACAGAAACCGCGATTCGATTGCTCAGTGATCTCAAACACGAGGGGGTTGTGGCGTTAGAAGGAAAGAAAATTGAAATTTTAAACCTGCCCAAGTTGGTGAAAATTGCCAACATTGAGGATTGAACGGCCCTAGTTTATAGGTCGTTCGGGTCTGTTTTTATGGACGTGATGGCATCAAGTTTGATGGCCATGTCTTTTTTGAAAAGCACAGAGTTAACATCGTAAATCTTGGGTGTGAGCCACAAGTGGATGATTTTCTCTTTGTGAATTTGTCGCACCTTAAATTTATGCAAGAATCCCATTTTGTAAATGGTGGATCCTGAAAAGGCAAAGCTTGCTCCTTTGTTGTATAAACGTTTGAAGTAAGATTGCCTGGAACGCCATTGTTGCACCCGTTCTGGTAGGAGGATCATGATGGCCTTGCCCCCTTTGCTTAGATTCCAGATTTTTTTGCTGAAATTTTCGTAACGAAAATCTTCTGTGGGCAATACCGCCACCCAGTCTTTGAAGCTTAATTCTGGATTCAGCAGGACTTCTTTGTCGAATTGAGACTGGTTATCAACTTGGATGTAATACCTCAGTGCACCGGGGATGGATTGCTTCTGAATAAAATCAGACAAAAGTTGAATGGTATTTTCGGCGGTATGGTGGGGGATTAGTATTCGAAACTCCTCAAAGCTACAGACTTTTAAATAGTCGGAATGTAGCAAAAGATCTGCAGACAGATTCGGGTTGTTTAAATCCGATTCCTGTAAGAGCAGATAATCTTTTTTTAGGGTTTGTCCGATGGTTTCCATGCCTTGCGAAGGATACGTGCAAGGTAGTAGTTATTGCGTGGCTCCATATTACTACAAGGTTAGATTTTTGTAGGATGGACACTTTCTTTTGTGAAAAATTAAACAATGCACGAATGTTTCAAAAATCGCAATGTGGATTTTTAAACAACTGATCAGTAGTGTTTTGTGTAGAATTGAATGGGCGTTATTTCTTCGCTTTTAACAGCAAGTATCCCGCAATAGCGCAAGTAGTGGAGGCGATGAGAATGCTCATTTTTCCCAATGAAATGAGGTAGGGGTCAGTGAAGGCCAAGTTGTCGACGAATATCGCCATGGTGAACCCGATGCCACCGAGGATGCCTGCGCCAATGAGCTTTTTGAGGTCGATGTTGGCGGAGAGACTTGCAATGCCCACTTTAACGGCCAATAGGCTGGCCAAAACGATGCCTAGTGGCTTTCCCAAGACCAAGCCAAAGAAAATGCCGAGACTGGCCGGATTTGTGATGAGCGCAGCGGTATCGGAAGGAAAAGCAATAGCGGTGTTGGATAGGGCAAAAAGCGGTAAAATGATGTAGGTGACGGGCCATTGAATGCTGTGTTCCACGCGGTAGCTAAGCGTATTGGGTTTTCCTGATTTAAAGGGCAATGCGAAAGCTAAAATAACACCGGATAGGGTAGCGTGAATGCCGCTATGGAGCATGCAAAACCAAAGGGAAATGCCTAGGATTAAGAATAACAAACCATTTTCGTTTTCACGTTTATTGAGCAAGTAGAGTATCAAACAGATGATGGCGCTAAGAATCAAATACAATGCGTTGAACCCTCCGCCATAAAACAGTGCAATGACAACAATGGCCCCTAGGTCATCGATGATGGCGAGTGCGGTTAAAAAGACTTTCAATGACGCAGGAACCCTATCGCCCAGTAAACCCATGATCGCAATGGCAAAGGCAATGTCGGTAGCAGTGGGAATCCCCGCGCCGGAAAGGGTAGATGGACTGTTTATATTGAAGAGGAAATAGATGAGCGCAGGGACAATCATGCCACCTAAAGCGCCCATCATGGGGAGCATCGCTCGTTTTCTGTCTGATAATTCGCCGATGTATAACTCGCGTTCAATTTCTAAGCCCACAAGTAGGAAGAAAACGGTCATCAACGCGTCGTTAATCCATTCGGTAATGCTGTGTTCTAGGTGAAACTGATGGCTGCTGAGTCCGATTTCCTGTCCCCAAAATGCGATGTATTCCTCTCCGAAGGAGGCATTCGCCAATACCAATGAAACCAAAGTAGCCAGAACCAACAGTACGCCTGCTGCTTGCTGACTTTGGAAGAACTCTTTGAATAGGGTGGTAAGACGAAGGGGAGATTTTTGTGGGGTGGCGGACATGAATGGTTGTATTGTTAAGTAGTATTATGGGTGTGCAGCGATTTCGATTCTGCCTTCCATGCCTTGCAGCCAATGTTCTTCGCATCGGGCTTGGTAGATGTCTGCGTGCCCTACGACCACCAAATCGTTGTTGCCTGGCTCTCGGTAGGTGAAATTGGCGGGTTTCTGACACACATGGCATTGGGCTTTTACTTCGATTCGTTGGGTGGCCAATTTTTTGAGCGCAGCCATCGGACCGAAATCGCGTGCCATGTAGTCTTTGTCAAGTCCAGCCGCAATTACGTGCACATTGTTCATCATGATTTCGCCGATGACTTCAATGACGTATGGGCCCATGAATTGCACTTCGTCGATGTAAACTTCTTTGGTAAATTCGTTGATGAGGGGGTAGATTTCTTCGGCTTTTGAAATGCGGTGCGCCAACATCTGTAATCCGCCGTGACTATTGATTTTGCTGGCGTTGTATCGTTGGTCGAGCAAGGGTTTAACGGCCAATTTTTCGTCGTTGGTGAGCATGCTTTCGTTGTACATGCCGATGAGTTTGGTGGTTTTGCCGGCAAACATGCAACCGTGGATAAGTGTAAATTCTCTCATGACGAAATTGGTGTGTGTGTTGTAACTTGCCGAGGACAATGGAATCGAATCACAGTTCTCTGCGCGAAGTGCTGAACAGTATAGCAAGTATACAGCACGAATTGGTAAATGACCAAACCCAAACGTTGGATTCAGACATTTTGATGGAATTAAAGGGGCTGGCGGCTCGTTTGTACCTGGAGAGCGACATTGAATTGTTGACGATGTCGTTTCCGGAGTCTGAAGCGGTTGTCGCACCGGAAGTGGTTGTTTCGACGCCCGAAGTGGTTGTTTCTGCGCCCGAGGTGGTCCCTGCGTTTATTCCCGAAGTGGAGCACGTTTTTGAACCAGCGGTTGTTGAAGTGGCTCCAGTTGTGGAGGTAGCTCCGGTTGTTGAAGTTGTTCCGGTTGTTGAAATGGCTCCAGTTGTGGAGGTTGTTCCAGTTGTAGAAGTGGCTCCGGTTATTGAGGTTGCTCCGGTTGTGGAGGTAGCTCCGGTTGTGGAGGTAGCTCCGGTTGCACCTGTGGCGCCCGTGGTGGTTGAAACGCCACGCGTAGAAAGTGCGCCGGTTTCAGGATTTACCGTAGATTCAGTCATTGGTCAAATGCCTTTGAGCCGCAGGTTTGAATTCTCCAATATTCTGTTTGGGGGCAACATGGAAAAAATGGGTCTGTTCATCCAGCAAATTATCGATGCTCCCAATGCGGCAGGACGGTTAGATGTGTATGATCACTGGTACGAAGAGTGTCAGTGGCGTAGACGGGATGAATCGGCGGGCGATATGTTGAGAATGATCAAACGCATTTTCGCTTCTTAAGTCGGCGTTGGGGCTCTGTCTCCAACATGCTCAGAACTATTAAAAAATACCCTTTTTTATCGCCTCTTTTGGGGTTGCTAATGGCGTATTGTTTGGTGGCTTCAACCCATGTTTACGATGGCTTGGATTGGGGTTGGTTGTCGGGCGTCCTTTTACTCTCGCTGCTAATCATTGGCTATTTGTTTGGTTACAGGCGATTTCACGGAGGGTGGCGTTTGGCATCTGTTTGTTTGTTTCATTTGGTTTTAGGAGTTTGGTGGTTTGGGGATGATGCTACGCGCGCAAAAGCCGTTGAATGGCCCTGGGAGCAGGGCGGAAGGGCCGGTGGATCAGTTGTTCTGCTCGAAGTAAGGGATTCTTGGTTGGCTGGGCCTATGGGTATCAAGGGTACAGTTAATTGTTTGGGTTGGCGTGGTGGGCAGCGAAAAATGCAACCCTTGGATTTGTGTTTTCGGGTTTCGCTCAAGGACTCTGGGCTAAAGGCGCCTGCCATGGGACGGTATTGGGTGCCATCAGCCGCAGTAAATCGCTATGGCGATGCGGAAATTCCGGGCGAGCCCAATTGGAGAGCCATTATGCGTTCTTTGGGTATGGCGGGCTATGTGCAATACGGTGATTTTTGGCGATCCTCGGATGGACCAGAAACGAAAGTGAGTTTCGCTTATACACTGAGGTCGCAGTTGTTGGTATGGTTGCATAGAGAGTTTTACTTGCGCATGGATTCAAAGCATGCCGGTTTGGTTTACGCGATGTTGCTGGGCGATAAGTCTGGGTTGGACCCCCAAATGGAAGCACAATTTGGGTCGGCCGGACTCCTTCATGTACTTGCGGTATCGGGTATGCATGTTGCGTTGATTATGGGGGCGTTGTTTTGGATTTTTTCGGGATTTGGTGCCCGCGGCAATCCGGGATTGGTTTTGTTGGGGATGTTGCTTGCCGCGGGCTGGGGGTATACCTTCCTTACGGGAGCCGGGGCTTCTGTGGTCCGCGCAATGATCAGTGCAACGTGGATGTGGTTGGGGAAATATGCCATGAAACGCAAACAATCCTTGATTCACGTGTTAACAGGTTCTGCCTATTTGCAGTGGTTGTTTGATCCTGCCTGTGTTACACAAATGGGTTTTCAATTGAGTTACTTAGCGGTATTGGGTATCGCCCTGTTTCAGCCATTGGTTACTGCGCGATTCTCGGAAGGGTCGGTTTGGCGACGTTGGCTAACAGAGAACATCGCTTTAACACTCTCCGCCACTTTATTTACATTGCCCTTGTTGCTCTGGCAATTTCATCAATTTCCTACATGGTTTTTGTTGGGGAACTTGGTCTTGTTGCCGCTGTTTTCAATCTGTGTATATATTGCTTTGGGCTGTTTGGCTTTGGGGTGGATTCCTTTTCTGGGCGATGCTTTGTATGCCTTGTTCGATGCCTGTTTGGACGGGCTGTTGGCGTTGTTGGGTATGGGTGAGCGGTTACCAATTCCACAGCTCAATGCCTTGCCAATGGATGGCTGGGATTTGTGTTTGATGTCGTTGCTACTGGCTTGTTTGTGCAAATGGCTGATGCAACGCTTAGAGATGCAAGTATCGCCCAGTGTTGTGGAGCGACGGTCCTGGTATCGATTCAATTATCGCAGGCCATCGCTGTTGTTGTCGGGCTTGTTGTTTTTGGGTCTATGGGGACATTTGGAGTGGCAGCGTAATTTGAGGGCTAGGCAAATCACCCAATTTCAATTCCATTTGGGGAGGGAAGTGGTTTTGGTAAAAAAGAGAGCCTCCAATCTGCAGGTCATTGGCTATTGGCGAAATATGCAAAAGCAGCGTCGCGCTTGGCAAAAATTGCAAATCTATGCCACTCAAAACGGTGTGGCGCACGTGGAATGGATAAACCGATTACCTTTGTACTATGACTGATTTGTTGCGAATTGAAAGGGATGGTGCGGTAGCTCATCTGGTGCTAAATAGACCGGAGAAGCGCAATGCGTTGAGTGCCGAACTGGTGAAAGAGATGCATGAGGCTATGCTACAGTTAAACGCGGATGAGCACATTCGTGTGGTTGTGATTTGTTCGGCAGATAAGCCCTTTTGCGCGGGTGCCGATTTGGGTTATTTAACACAGTTGCGCAACAATACACTGGAAGAAAATGAGGCCGATTCCCAGCGGTTAAGAGCGTTATTTGATGCCATCTACCTTTCGCCGAAATATATTATTTCACAAGTGGAAGGCCCAGCATTGGCCGGTGGTTGTGGTTTGGCGATGCTGGCAGATTATTGCATCGCGACACCGGAGGCCACATTTGAGTATACTGAAGTGAAGATTGGTTTCATTCCTGCCTTGGTAATGGTCTATTTGCGCGAAAAAGTGGGTGGTGCGGTGATGTCGGATATCTTGTTAACCGGTAGGGTGTTTGGTGCGATGGAAGCCCAATCGATGCAGTTGGTTCAACGGGTGGTGCCGGCCGATGAAATTGGCGATGTGGTTTTGACGCATGCCAAACAAATTTGTGAAACAACATCGCCACAAGCCGTGGCGAAAGTCAAAGAAATGATGAGGGTGATACCGAGTATGAATCGGAGTGAGGCGTTGGACTATGCGGCTAATCAAAATGCTGTGGCCAGAGCCAGTGAAGATTGTAAGAAGGGCATTGATGCTTTCTTGAATAAACAACCCTTAAATTGGTCTAAATCATGAGACTGATCGATACCCATTGTCATCTTTACAGCGAACAATTTAACGAGGATCGCGATCAAGTAATAGTAAATGCCAAACGCATGGGGGTGGATCGCATATTATTGCCCAATGTGGATTTGCAAACGGTGTCTGGAATGCACGAATTGGTGGCAAATTATCCAGAAGTATGCTTCCCGATGATGGGTTTGCATCCTTGCGATGTGAAGGCGGACTACGAAGCGGAAATCGCCCAGTTGTTCTCGTTTTTCGATACCCATACATACTGCGCGGTAGGTGAAATTGGCATCGATTTATATTGGGATAAAACCACCCAAGACATTCAAGAGAAGGCATTTTTGATGCAAGTAGAATTTGCGTTGGAGAAAAAGTTGCCAATTGCGATACATTCTCGAAACGCAACCCATCGAATCATTGAATTGTTGAAGGGATACAAAGGCAGGGGTTTAACAGGTGTATTTCATTGTTTTTCGGAAAGCCTCGAGCTTGCGCAGGAAATTTTGAAGCTAGACGGATTTCTGTTGGGAATTGGTGGGGTATTGACTTTCAAGAATGCGGGCTTGCCGGAAGTGCTTGAGCATATCGATTTGGCGCACATCATATTAGAAACAGACAGTCCGTATCTGCCACCGGTACCACATCGAGGCAAGCGCAACGAACCGGCCTATACCCGATTGGTGGCTGAGAAATTGGCTGATGTAAAGGGGTTGTCGTTGCGTGAGGTGGCTGAGATAACGACCCAAAATGCTGAGCGATTGTTTGGGTTGTGACTTGAGTCACACAGTCCTTCAGATTGATTCGAGAAATTTGTGAGATGCAAATTTTTCAATCGCAAGGGAATCCAAGTGAAAAAGAAATTAGGATGTCACGATGGCTGGTGTTGGGCCGGGGCGCATTGAATAAGGGTTTGTTCTTTTGTGTGTGGTTGTTCGTTGGTGCTGTCAGCGCCCAAGATCAACCCTTTGTGCATTACACCGAGCGTGGGAAGTTGGATTCGAATAGCCATAAATCATCACCGAATTTGCAGTCTTTTTTACGTAACGGCCGTTTTTTCGGTCATGCGCGTTTTTTTTCGATGTTAACGGATAACAGTGCTGGACTCACAGATTATCACGCCAATGCGGTAGGCGTAGGTATTGGTTACGAAACAGGTCCTTGGAAAGGTCTTCAATTGGGTATTAGCGGTTATGCCATTTATCATTTGTCGTCCAGTAACTTATCGGATATTGATCCATTGTCGAACCAGCCAAATCGCTATGAGCTGGGATTGTTTGATGTAGAAAATCCTGAAAATAAAAATGAATTGGATCGGTTGGAGGATTTGTATTTGAAATATAGTAAAAATGGACTTTCCATGAAGTTGGGTAAACAGCACATTCGCTCGCCGTTCATCAATCCCCAAGACGGACGCATGCGTCCAACCTTGGTTGAGGGTTTACTCATGGATTATCGGTTCAAGTCGAAAGTGCAATTGAATGTGGGATTGATTCATCGGATATCGCCCAGGAGTACCGTTCACTGGCATGGAATTGGCGAGTCGATGGGTTTGTATGGGGTGGGTGTGAATCCGGATGGGACAAAGTCGAATTACAAGGGAAATATGCCGAAATCAGGGATTGCGTTTTTGGGACTTGAGAGGGGTTGGAAACAGGGGAAATTGAAGTTGTGGGACCAGTGGGTTGCGGATATTTTTGAGACTCGTTTGGTGCAGTGGGATGGCAAGTATTTGTTGGGTAATGCTGGGAAAAAGGGCGTTGATGGCTCGAAAGGTGCTTCGCTGGTCTATGGATTCCAATGGATTCACCAACGTGCGTTGCTGAATGGGGGTAATGAAGTTCCTTCAAAGACTTATTTTTCGGCGGGTGGCAAGTCGGATGTTTTTGGTGCAAGATTGGGTGTAGAAGGTATTGGTAAATGGAAATTTCTGTTGAATTACACCCGAATAACTGCCAAGGGTAGGTATCTCATGCCGAGGGAATGGGGTCGTGATCCGTTTTATACGTTTATGCCACGGGAGAGAAACGAGGGTTATGGCGATGTGCATGCGGCAACAGCGGTGCTGAGTTGGCAGTCGACCAAGGTAAAGGGTTTGGCGGCGGACATCAGTTACGGACGTTTTTATTTGCCGGATGTGAGGGATTATTCACTCAATAAGTATGGCTTTCCAGCGTATCAGCAATGCAATGTGGATGTGCGATATGCTTTTGACGGCTTTTTTCAGGGGTTGGATTTGCAGTTTTTGGCTGTTTTTAAGGATGCGATTAAGACAACGTACGATTTGCCAAAATATGAAATCAATAAAGTGAATCTTGCACATTTCAACCTAATATTGAATTATCATTTTTAACCTTTGGGTTCGCCTATGGACAACATATACCACGTAAAAAATTGCACTTGCGGATGTGCAGATGCTCAAAAGCCTAGTGATCGCAGATCATTTATCAAGCAAGCCTCGGCCCTTGGCCTCGGCTTGGCCTTCGGCACCAAGGTGGCCTCAGGAGTTACCCAAGATCCTCATGCACTGAACAATATCAAGAAATCTGAAGTAGTAAAATCGGGGAAAGCCCAGCATTTCACCCTGCTCCATACCTCTGATATTCATGCCCAGCTGGATGTACATGATGAGTTTTTTCTCGAAAACGGACAGCCCGTTTATAAAAAGCGCGGCGGCATGGCCTCGCTGAAAACCATGATCCAAACCCTCAAAGCAGAAAATCCACTCAATACCTTGGTGATTGACGGTGGCGACTGCTTTCAAGGGGGCGGCGTAGCCGCCCTATCGCAAGGAAAAGCCATCGTGCCGCTCATGAATAACATCGGCTATGATTTGATGTTGCCAGGAAACTGGGAAGTGGTGTACGGAAAAGACATGATGATGCGCGACCTAGGTGCCTACACAGGGGCAAAAATCTGCGCCAACATGTTCCATGACACCCAAGATGAATCGAAAGGAGATATGATTTTTCCGCCCTATTGGACAACCCATGTGGCAGGTGTTAAAATTGGATTTATTGGTTACAATGACCCGCTTACGCCGAAACGACAAAGTCCGGCCTATAGCCATGGTATCCAATTTACGGATCCATCGGTGAATGCGGCGAAGTATGTGAAGATTCTGCGCGACTACGAACAATGTGCCATGGTTTTTATGGTTACCCACATGGGCCTTGCCCAGCAAGTGGATTTGGCCAATAAGCCCTATGTAGATGGCGTGGATTATATCCTCGGCGCCGATACCCACGAACGGGTGCGCAAACCCATCGAAGGAAAGTATTCCAAAGTGACTGAACCCGGTGCTTTTGGTTCGTTTGTGGCCAAGTTGGACATCGTGGTGGAGAATGGCATCGTGAAGGAACATCATTACAATTTAATGGATGTTGATCCGGAAATGTATCAGCCAGATGCAGAAATGCTATCGCTGGTAGAAGCTGCTAAAGCCCCGTATCGCAAAGAATTGAATACCGTCATTGGTAGCAGTAAAACCACACTGGTGCGCTATTATGTGATGGAAACGCCCATGGATAATCTGATTACGGACGCGTTGATGTGGAAACTGAAACCCGATATCGCGCTGTCTAACGGATTCAGATTCTGTCCGCCCTTAGTCCCAGACCCCAAAACCAAACTAGCCACCATCACCAACGACTACCTATGGAGTATGCTGCCGGTGAATTCCGAAGCGAAATGGGCCCAAATAACGGGTGCTCAGTTGAAGCAGTGGTTGGAAAAGGAATTGGAAAACGTATTTGCCAAAGACCCCACAAAACGCTTTGGTGGTTGGGTGGTGCGATTCAAAGGGATGGAAGTGAACTTTACGGCCGACAAGCCCAAAGGCGAGCGGGTGAATTGGATTAAAATCAAGGGAAAAAAAATGGAGCCAACCAAATTGTATTCGGTCATCGCCTGCGACCGTGAAGGTGACCCAGTGGATACTTTGTGTAGGATCGAAAAAGTCCAAAATCCCAAATTGTTGGGCATCAATCTCCATGATATTATGCGCGAGTATTTGAAGAAATTCTCTCCCGTATCGCCCAAGGTTGAAGGACGGATTCATTGTACGGATAAGCCCATCGATTTATTGTCGCAGTTGGAAGGGTATGATTATGAGTTTGTCTGAGGTTCGTGATTTTTGTCACAGTAAAAGCGTTGGGATAACAGGACCTTTGTAAGATTCAATCATAGAAATCATGGAAATATTGGGTTATATCGGTGCGATTTTGATGGGACTGTCGCTAGGTCTGATTGGCGGCGGCGGGTCTATTTTAACAGTGCCTATTTTGGTGTATTTGTTTCAGGTGGATGCTGTATTGGCTACTGCCTATTCACTATTTATTGTGGGATTGACCTCTTTGGTGGGCTCATTTAGTCACATCAAATTGGGCAATATTCATTGGCGTACTGCGATTGTTTTCGGGATACCGAGTATCATTAGTGTGTTTTTGACTCGCAGTTATTTGGTGCCCAGGATTCCGGATCCGATTTTGACTTTCGGACAGGATCCAAGCGGAGGTGCGTCGATGGTGATTACTAAGTCGGTAGGTTTGCTGTTGCTCTTCGCGGTCATCATGGTGATGGCGGCATACAGCATGATCAAGCCAACGAAAAAGCCCGCGGCGGATGGATTGCAAGCCAATGAAAACAATGAACCACAGTTCAATTACCCGTTGATTTTGGCCGAGGGTGCCATTGTGGGTGTAGTAACAGGGTTGGTGGGTGCCGGTGGTGGATTTTTGATTATTCCTGCCTTGGTGTTGTTGGCGAAATTACCCATGAAAAAGGCGGTGGGTACATCGCTCATGATCATCGCGGCGAAATCTTTGATTGGTTTTGTGGGCGATATGCGAGGTGATGAAGTCATTGATTGGTCGTTTTTGGGTGTCTTTTCCAGCATCGCTGTAGTGGGTATTTTGCTTGGTAGTTGGCTTTCAAAGCGCATTCCCGGAGAAAAACTCAAGCCCGCGTTTGGGTGGTTCGTTTTGGTGATGGGGACCTACATTATTATCAAAGAATTGTTTTAATTTCACATATCCATGGAAGGCGGTACTCAGAAAGACGTTGACAAGTTGATCAAGCAGGTAAATGCTTTGCTTTGGGGTGTAGGCGGAATTTTGGCCGTTGTGGTGGTGATGGTGCTGTTGATTTTTGTGGGCGATGATATGGCCCAGGAGGACGCAGATACGTCAACCAACCGGGCCTTGATCGATAGTGCGGCACCGGTGAATCACCCGCCCTTGGATGAATCGAATGATTTATGGACGGCTGCGGATTTATCCCAAGCGCCCAAGGCCATGCAAGCGCAATTGGAATATGGCAAGGATTTGATTGTCAATACCGCTAAATATTTGGGTCCGAAAGGCAGTGTGGCGCATCTCACCAATGGCATGAATTGTCAGAATTGCCACTTGAATGCGGGAACCCAGCCTTACGGGAACAACTATGGTTCGGTGGCGAGTACTTATCCAAAATATCGGGGTAGAAGTGGTGCCATCGAAGATATTTACAAGCGGGTGGCTGATTGTTTCGAGCGTTCACTAAACGGCACAGCACCTAAGGTGGGTAGCAAGGAGATGGAAGCCATCGTTGCCTACATTAATTATGTGGGTAGCAATGTGAAAAAGGGCGATAAGGCCAAAGGTTCTGGGATCTACGAATTGGCGCTGCTGGATCGT
>JACCDV010155881.1_pt1 | contig 31367 bp, 35 predicted proteins | sample 7446131 | NCBI WGS metagenome assembly JACCDV01 (sample SAMN15323448, study PRJNA562643) | freshwater metagenome | isolation source: river surface water | place: USA:Blue River Watershed | collected 2017-08-17 | reverse complement strand
GATTTATCAGAATTATTAGATAATAATATTGTTTTTATTGGCGGTATTGGTGTTTTTATGCATTTAAAAAATTTTAATAACTCTTATGACAGTTTGCTTGAATTAGAGTCTAGTCATGACGGTGATTTTTCAATTTCATTACATGATTACAATGATCTTAGAGATTTATATGAAGTGACCAACAACAAAAGATTAAAAAAATCTCAAATAATCATTAAAAATAACGAATTTGATATTTACGTTGAAAGAAACAATTCATTGAGAATAGATTTTGAAGATTTATTGAGAACATCCGAAGTTATTGATCATATTAGAGTTTGTAGTTTAGAAAATTTATTGATTTTAAAAATAGAGGCTTATAAAGATAGAAAAAATTCAAACAAGGGAGATAAGGATGAACGAGATTTGATAAAAATACTTTATTTATTGAATCATAAACAATCTGATATTGAATACTTGAAGCTAAATTTGAATGAAGATGATTTATCAGCTATAGAATATGTTGTCAAAAGTTCAAAACAATTTCAATATTTGACAGGTCATAATTCTTTTAGTTCAAAAATGATTAAAACAGATTGTCAAAATTTTTATGATAAATTAAATGAAAAAAATACATTAAAATTAAGGAAGAAATAATGAAGTATATTCCCAATTTTGATATAAATACCAGAAAATATAAAGTGCGTGATCAATTTTCTGAAGAATATTTATGTACAATTTTTTCAGGTATAAAATTTAATCTTAAAAAATTATGTGAACTTGCTCAAGTGAATATTAAAGTTGAAGGTGGCTATCAATTTGATATTTACCTGGATGAAAAAACAGATGAAAATTTTATATTGTTAGAAAAGAAAAAAAATATCTATATTGTAGGAATTAAAAATCTACCTAAAGATAATATTTATTTTAGAATTTTAGAAGTTTTGGCATATGGATTTTTTGATTATGGAGCAAGAGAAACCATCACATTCAAAAATTTCTTTATCAAGGAAGAAAAAAAATCAACAATGGTGATATAAATATCATTAAAATCAATTAAATTTATAGTTTGATTTATATTCTTGAATTAAAAACAATCAAAGATTTAAACTTTATTTTGGCACGGGTTTCTTTTTATTCAATAAAAATAAATTGGTTTCCCTTGCAATATTCATAATAAATGTTAAAATCGAAAATAAAATAAATATAAATTAAAGGATTTTTATGTTAGATGAAAAAGAAGTCACCCAAGATTTAATTGATTCTATTCAGTTTGCAAAAAATATCGTTATTAGCCAAGTACCAAAAAGTGAAAAGATTAACACCATTCGAAGATTTTTTGATAAATCAAATGATTTTACAAAAAAATTAGGTGAAAGGGCTTATTCTAACACATTGAAAGAAATTGGATTAAATGAATACGAAGTGGAAAAAATTATTGATTTTAAAAATCAATCTTATATCAATGATATAACATCTGATTTTTTTAAAAATATTAATTTTTCAGAAAATTATATTTCACCATTATCACAAAATAAAAATTGGTTATCTGTTGCTTTGGTTGACAAGACAAAACTAACTGATGAGTATGGTAAATTAGTCGAATATATCTCAGATACATTTCAAAAAAATCAAAAAGCAGAGTTTTTAGCCATTTTAGATAAATATATTGAAGTAACAAGTCAAAAAGAAGATAAAAAACCCTTTCTTGATATTTTAAAAAGATTTGATCACAAAGATAAATTCATGGTGCAGTTATTGGCAAAAGAGATTAATTCATTTGGTAAGCGATATTCTATTGATGATCAAGGTGACATGTATATCATTGCTGAATCCATTATTAATGTTAATAAAGAAGGGAAAATGATTTTTAATTCAGGTAAAGCAAGAGCAACTGATTTAGTCTTTAAAGAAAACAACGGAGATTATGGCTTAATATGTGTCACAAGTCTTACCAATACAGATTCTCAACAACAATTATTTAAATATACAAAATCATTAGAAAAGAAATTAAAAACATCCGTGAATCCTTATATTTACTGTGACAGCTTAGTAAGATTTAATGTACAACAAAGAAAAAGGGGTAGACCCTCAAAGAGTTCATTGTTGCAATTATCTGGACTTAACAAGGAATCTGTCAATGCAATTAATATTTTAGGAGCATTGCAAGTATTTACTATCAGTGATATTGATGATTTTGATTTTTATAAAAACACAGTTGGAAAAACAAAGGTACAGTTTTTCAATGATGATGGTGGAAAGGTGTTGCAAAATTTATCTAGTAAGGAAAAGATTCAATTATTGGAAAGGTGTACTTTTCATGCGTTTGAGATTTTGGCTGGTGATAAAAATTTTTGGTTAACAACAACCATTGCAAAAGATTTACAAAAGAAATTTTTATTAGATGTATGTAATACTTATTTATGGTTAAAAGAAAATGATTTAATTTCAGATGAAAGAATGGAAAATTTAGGCAGAAAAGTTTTGGATAATTATACACTTGACTCACATGTGAATTTAGAGCCAAAAGAAAAAAGATTAATTACTCAAGCTAAAGAGTCTCTTGGATTAGAAGTTAAAAAATTAAGATTTTAAGGAAAAAAAATGATTATAAAATTCAATGATATTGATATTCATGCTGTGATTCATAATTTTGATGAATGTATGGCTGTTTCTCTTGAAAAATTTACAAAAAAACAAATCGAACAAGCATTTTCTTATTCTTTTGATGGAGAAATGTTTTGCATACCCATGGAATTTTTAAATCAATTTAAAAAAGATTATGAGAATTATTTGATTTCTAAAGAAAAGTCTTTAGAGAAATTAGCTTTGTCTGATGAAGGGGTCGGTGCGATGATTTTTATTAAAAAAGCAAAAGACCAATTTATTGTCATTGATCCTCATCTTGATTCAATGGTTGATGAACAATTACTGCCAAGTCGTTTTATTTTTGAATGGATTGAAAGAAATAAAATAAAAAATATCTATCATATTAGTGAGGCTCATCTTTTTGATAATATGAATTTTTTTAAAAATGAAGATTTTGATGATATTAAATTCTTTGATCTTTATAAAAAAAATATCTTGAAAAAAGATTTTTTATGGAATCAATTATTTGTCATAGAAAATAGCATGCCTTGTGATATCTGTGAATTAGATGCTCAATGCATTGAAGATAGTAAAGAAGACTTTCCTAAGAACTTAATTCCAGTGATGAGTAAGTTATTAGATTTAAAAGAAAAATATAAGTCTATTATGCTATTGGGAAATTTTTCTGTACCAACCATTGATATTAAAACATTTTTAGAGTCATCATGTGAAATAAAAGTGAGTCATTCAATAAAAAAAGAATTAAGTCTTTTGTTGGTTGATACAATCAATCCAGAGAATAAATTTCAACAAGCAGCTACTCAACTGGGTGTAAAAATTATGACAGATGACGATTTTTTAAATGATATTTTTTCAAATCTTCATCAAGAGAAAAATCCTCAAAATAGAATGAAAAGATGATTACAAATAATCAATTCACACACACATATTTAACAGGTAATCATGATGTGAATTTAGATGACTTAACCAATCATTATATAGATAAAGATAAATATGGAAAATTAATTGATGAAAATCTTCAATTTTTATCTCATCAATATCATGAAAATCTCATGGATTTCAAGAGTGAATATATTTGGAGGACAATTGTGTCATGCACAATTATGGAGATAACAAGAGATGATGTCTTTTTTCAAAAAAATAACGCTTATATCATTAAAAATATTTATGAAGATGCTACAAAAATTCATACGATATTAGAGCCATTAAAATCAATGTATTTAAAAAATTTTGAAATGGATATTGCAGGAGGTTCTGTTAGAGATTTTCTTTTTGATAGTTCAGATGTCAAAGATCATGATTTTATTATCAATACACAAATGTTAGGTCCAATTATAAGAGCATTGGATTTTGAACAATTACAAAACATATTATCAAAAAATGATTTGAAAAAATACAAAATAGATGAAAATTCAATTTATGAAAAAGATTATTTAGACTTAACTTTTAAATTGTTTTTGTGGTGTTTTGAAAAATCAGAAGTCTTAGATTCTTTTTATTATTATGGAAAAAAATTTACAGATGTTGAGGAATATATAGAATTTAAAAAAACAGTGAAAATACGTGAAATTTCTGATACTCAGGATGAATATATTTACGTAGATCAAAAGAGGTTTATCATCAAATTAAAAGAAGAAAAATTTAAAAGACCAATTGATATCATTTTATATGATAATAATAAAATTTCTTTTATTAAAAATTTTGATATTTCTTCCAATCAAGTATGTATCCCAATGATTCAAAAAGGTAATTTATTGAATTTTGAAGATATGAATCAAAGAGTCTGTTTTTCACCTTTATTTATTTTGGGTTATTTAGCAAAATCTAATATATTATCATTAGAAAATATGTTAAATGATGAACATCATGTCATTCAACCAAAATTGATGAACTCTGTTAAAAGAATGCATAGAATAAGTCAAAAAAATAATTTAAAAAACTTAATTGTCCATGTAATGAATGAACCTCAAGAGATTGATTTTGCTTATTCATTGTTAAAAACTGTGCAAGAGTATGATACTATAGAAAAAACTTTAAAAATAAATCAAGAAATATCGAAAAAAGTGAAATTATGAATATACCTGAAAAATTAGATGAATTAAAAGTATATTTTCATGAGATGAAAAACTTAATTTATCCTCAAGCTCCTGATATAACTGATTATCATCGCCATCATGCATTATTAACTCTTTTTTTAATGCAATTGAGTGAAAATATAAAAATACCTCATGTTTTAAATGAAAAAGTGCATGAAGATTTTAGATTTTATATGTATGATCATAAGAAAAATCAATATGTTTTAGAAAAATATCCTATTTTTGCATTATCTAAAAAAGTACATCATTTTGATTTAACATCTCATCATCTGAATCATTTAATAAATGAAGGCTCTTCTTCTGTTTTTTTACAATTAAAATATTTTTTGATTGAAGTATCGGACTTATATCATAAATTTGATAAAACTAAAGTTTCAGAAGAGTTTATACAAATTAATCATTTAAATATGATTAAAAATCAAATGAAAGATTTACTTAAACCTATAGAAATGTTCATCAATGACAAAATTTTTTATGATTTTATTATTGATGATAATCTGATGAAAAAAAAACTAGAAAATAGCTTAGAGAGTTTTACAGAGGGTCATTGTGGCGACTGTTGTTTGCTTCCTGCGACTTGTTCGCTTTGTCATACTCAATTTTTATATGATTTACCTTCGCAAAATTTTTCACCAGAAGAAGCACAGTTTTTTATTCTTAATCAAGAAGATATATTCAATAAGATAAAAATATTAGAAGAAAATAAAACAATTTATAACAGTTTAGAGTATAATCACAATAAAACAAATATCAAAAAATTATGAATAATATTGAAAATTATCAAAATGCTTTATTAGAATTCAATGATATAAAAGCAAAATTAAATCCTAAAAATAAACCTTTGGTGGATAAAGATTATTGGTCATTTTTTATCAGTGAGTTATTGGATAATGGTTTTATAGAATGTTTTAATTCTTATGATAATATTTTACTGATTGAAGATATTGAAAAAAAAATAATTCCTCACTTAAGAAATAAATCTCATCATTTATTATTACAAGAAGAATTTATAAAAGATGCTGAAAAGATTTTGTCTGTTAGTTTAACAGATAAAACGCAGTCTTTTGATATGAAAGAGCTATTATCTTTTGATATACAATATGATGATTTAATGAGAAGTACTTTGTCGTATCATTTCGATTTTTTAATGAAAATAATGCAAGTCACAAAACATTGTGCTATTGAATTTTTGGAAATAGAAACTCAAGATTTTTTAAAAAATATTCAAGATTGTATTTGGAATCAAGATGAAAAAAAAGTAATGAAAATGATCTCTGATAAATTTTCTTTCATGAAAAAATTAAATAATTTATTATTTAATTATCTCAGTTTGGTTCAAAATGATTGGTGCAATGAACATATTTTACCAAAAGATTTAATAACAATTGAAAAATCGCTTAATAAGTTATCTAAAATAATAGCTTTTTATGAAAAAGTAGAAAAATCTTCTGATGATTTGATATTGCATATCAAAGAAAAAATAAATGTTTATCAAGAATATCTAAAAGATATGCATGATGGAGATTGTACAGCATTTCCAGCAAGCTGTATGCGATGTCACAGTGAGGAAAAATTTGCATTAAAATCTACAGTCACTTTTGGTAAAAGTGATGGCTCTCAGATGTATTCCAAATATATTAAAATGAAGCCAATCTTGCCTGTTTTAAAAGAAGCAAGAGATATAGAAATACAGTTGGATATGATGGATGATAAAAAATCAAAAACAAATAAAATATAATTATTTAAGCATTTGCTCTTTTTTCTTTTCCATATTTTTAAGCCAAATTTTAACTTGGTCATAATAACTATCAAAAAGTGGTTTACACATTTTGACATGAAGATGTTCTCTTCCAATCCACTTATTAAAATATTCATCAAAATCTTTTGTTCTAGGGTAACAGAAATATTTATCTAACCACTTTGACCAATCTGATTTTAGCCAATCATTTTGCATCATTTCTTTAATGGGTTCAACCACAGACTCTTGTTGTAAAAAATAATACTGTAACTTTGGTGTTCTGAGTTTTGCAATAGTTTCTAGTGCAATTGCTGGATTTCTTTCTGCAATTTGCTCTAAAGTTAAATAATGAAATTTAATAAAATCAATGATAAAAGCATCTTTTTGTGATGTGGTTCCATTATTATAAGCCAATACCTGAGTGTTATATGATGCAATGATTTGTTTGCTGCTTTTTTTACTAAAAGCATCTTCTCCATTCTTATATGCTTCAATATCTTTTTTAACAGAATCATGATATCTTGGTAAAATAAATGGTAAATAATTTGCAAGTGTATCGTCTTTATCTTCCATTAATGAACGAGCCAATAAGGGTACAATAAATTTACTTAAAGGCTCCAGATAATAAACACATTCATGTTCAAAAACAGCCGAAGGATCTTGTTTTTCTGGAAAATTTTCAAATTCTCTTTGATAATTATCAGAACGCTCCAATAACATAGCTTTAATTTGATGATTCATACATATCCTTGTTTTATTGATAATTTTAATGATAAACATTAATAAATCTATTTTATTTTGTCAACAAGATATTGAAGAAATGAAAAAAAATCTCAAAATTATATCGTAAAATCATGACTGCAAAGTTCAGCCAATTCATAATTATTTTTTGATGATTATTTAATAGGTAAAAAAATTTGACAAAACAAAAAAATGATTATATTTTTATAACCAGAAATACTGACGAATCACTCAATTAAATATAGTAATATGATAAATATTTTTAAAATGAATCTATTGATGACACTATTATTATTTTCTCATTTTGTACAAGCACAAGATTGTCATCAAGAAAAATTAGAAGACAAAATTATTTGTCAATCAAATCATCATTCGGATGAAAATATAGACCTATTTGATTTTGTCTCTTTTTTTGAACCTCATGTTATAGCGTATTTACAATTAGATAATCAAAAAAAAATTAAAGTATGGATTCGTCCTCCATTACTTGCACAACGCTTAGTGAGAAATGAAGAGGTTTTAAGACTAAGTTGTCAAAATAAAATAAAACATGTGACAAAAAGTGGTTTTATGTGTGAAATTGTTTTTAATCACCAAAAAGAATTAAAAGTGTATATTCATGAAAATGGTAAAATTGATAAACGCTTACTGATAACAGGATTATAATATGAATATCCTGATTGTTGTTATCATTTATTATTTTGTCTTATTGTTAAAAAAATCAATGAATTTACAAACACATATGTTAGCCCTGTTTGTTTGTTTTATATATTTGAAATTGTATTCACAAGACATTAAAAATTTTGAAGCCATCGATAAAATATTTCCATTTATTTCAGTATTAGCCATGAATATTATCATTTATGAAATATTTACAAAAAGTCTATCATGGATAGAAAAAGATAGCATACGTTTTATAGCTTATTATGTTTTCATATCTATCGTTTTAACATGTTTATTGTATTATTTTTATCAAATTTCTATTTCTTATATTTTGATGATATTGGTTTTATGTACGGCAACTGCTTTACCAATATTAAAATTTTATCTCAATGATCTGCATGTCAATGAAGAAATTCATGACAATATGATGAAAATTGCTATTTTAACAGATATTATTTGTTTTTTTTTAATTGCTTTGATTGACTCAAAAGAAATTTTATTAAACATTTTAACTTATTTATTCATCATACCTTGTGTGTATTATATGCATAAAAATAAAATTAAAATTAAAATACCTTCTCATTATTTATTTATCACGATGTTTATGATGACTATTTTGTTTAAATATATAGGTGCGAATTATATTATTTTATTATTAATTGTTTATTCAAAAATTGAAAAAATTCATATTTATCCATTAGAGAATATTCTCAATAAAATATTTCAAATTTTCATATTACCAATGATATTTATCTTCATGTTAATAAAAATTAACAGTATAGATGTCTATATTCAATATACAACTCAATCAATTTTTTTATTTTTTATTTTACCGTTCATTTTTAAACCGATTATTCAATGGTTTTCTGTATTAAAAAATAAAAGAGATAACGTATATAAAAAAATTTTTATGCTCATGGCTTTTAATACAAAAGGATTAACTGAATTGATTTTTTTGGTGTTTTTTTTAGAAAAATCAATGATTTCTATACAAGAATATACGTTATTAATGATGATGACGGTTTTAGGCACAATACATCTGATGATTTGGAAATTGAAATTTCTAAGAAATCAAATACAATAAAAAAAGAGCCGAAGCTCTTTTTTTTATCTCTTGTTTGATTTGACTTCAACAATTTCGTCAATTAATCCATACTCTAATGCTTGTTGTGCAGACATATAATTATCTCTTTCACAATCAGCTGCAACTTTTTCAAAAGGTTGTTTCGAATTTTTAGCTAAAATACCAGTCAGTCTTTCTTTGATACGAAGAATTTCATTCACAGTAATTAACAGATCCGTCGCTTGCCCTTGTGCGCCACCTAAAGGTTGATGAATCATGATTCTTGCATTAGGAAGAGCACGTCTTTTCTCTCCTGAGCTGAGTAAAAATGCTCCCATGCTAGCGGCTTGACCTAAGCACAATGTATTGACAGGGCACTGTAGATACTTCATAGTATCATAAATAGACATGCCAGCAGTGACAGAGCCTCCAGGTGAGTTAATGTAAAAATTAATAGGTTTGGTGGAATCTTCTGCTTCTAAAAAAAGCATTTGAGCAACAATTAAATTAGCCATATGGTCTTCTACCTGACCTACCATGAAAATAGTTCGCTCTTTTAATAAACGACTGTAAATATCATATGCGCGCTCTGAATTACCACTTCTTTCAATGACCATTGGAACCATCATGTTTTTTATCTCCTTGTAACTGATTTAACCAAGTGATTATATAGAAAACAAAAAAATTTGTCTATGGTTTTAATGCATTATTTTGCAATTTTTTAATGGCATGATTCATTTTTAATGAGAATTCATCAATCGTATTTTTATAATTGTTTTCTGAATAAACCAATACTGTTTGATATTTATGTTTTAATTTTTCAATAACTTTGATTTCATCATCAATGATGATAACATATGCATGTGAGTTATTTTTATAACTCTCTAGAGCATTGGCTTTAAAGTCTGCCGTTTTTTCAAATGATGGTCGCAAAAATAAAGGCTTATCAAAACCGACAGACTCTAACCAAGCTTTTGTTTTTGATAATGTATCTTCATCGCCTGATCTAGAGCTGATAAAAATCATATCTATTAATGGATTATTTTGATAGAAAGATATGGCTTGAATCATTCCAATAATAGGTTTGTCTTTATCACACTCAGCAAAAAAGGCTTTCCAATTAGGTAATAAATGCACTCTATGTTGATTGTCAGCAATCGTTAAATCAATATCAACAACCATTAAAATTTTTTTATCATTCATGAAATAATCTTTCAGGTAATTTTCTTTTTCCATCTATTAAAATATGACCACAAGAGACACAAGAAAATAATCTACCAAATTTAACACCATTTTCAATTCTCTTATATTGTGCTTCAGAATATGGTTTTTTATTTTGACATAAACACTCATATTCATAGAGTTTGATATTTTTCTCAATAATAAAACTCTTATCAATTTCGAAATGATGATAAGTTTTGGGAGCTACATTTAAAGTACTCATCATTAATTTCCAAAGAGCACCATGACCAGGAGGATAATTTCTATTTTCATTTTTTGATTTTTGAAAAACTCCAAGGTGTGCAACTTCATGAGGAACAACCTCTTTTAATGCATCCTCAAAATGATGATAAAAAATGTAATCATTAAAGCTAACATCCATAAATCCAGAACGTGCAACTCCAGCAACACCACCCTTGAGCCTAAAATCAAAATCAGGATATTTTAAATTTAAATCATATTGTTGATTTAATATATCGACAGATTGAAAAATTTTGGCTTCAACTTTATCTTTTTGCTCTTTATTAATATTCATCTAATTATTTTATGAAAATTGAAAAGATATGTCAATAAAATTGACTTTCATATACAAGAAATTATAATAAATAAAAAAAAGGAAAATGATGAAAATGGAAGATTTTTTTTCTATTGGTGTAAATGGTGAATTAATAGAAAAAAGGGTTGAAAATAAAAGTAATTTTAAGTTGAATCAGTCTGATGTATTGATGGTGGTTGATATTCAGCCAGCTTATCATCATGGCTGTTTAGATATTGTTGAATTGATTGTTGATAAAATCAATAAAAATAAAAAACCAGTGATTTTTTTCTTTGTAGGTAAAGAGTTGAATCTAGACCATTTGGAGGATGTTAAATATTATTTATTAGAACATGGACTGGAAGAAAAAAAACTATCTGAAATTCAATTCATCAGTAAATCTTATGGTTATTTTAGAAATTGGATGGATACACATGTATCAGATCATTTTATTATGAATGGTATTAAAGAAATGCAAAAAAATAATTTAAGAGACAGTAGGGAATTTTCTCAATTTCAATGGAAAAATATTTGTGGTCAAAAAATACCTCACAACATTAAAATGACAGAAGAGAATATTTTTTGGCCTGAATTTGATACAAATTTAATTTTAAATGAAAAAATTAAATCAGTTGAATTAATTGGTGGAGGAAGAGATGAATGCTTGAAAGAAATTGAGTTGCTTTTATTAGCGAATCATAAAAATGTCTTCGTGAATGAAACTTTATGCTATGGTGTCAATAGCAAAAAAGACATCAAACATAAAAGAAAGGTTGTTGTATGATAAATTTGGAAAAAACAATCAATCATACAAATTTATATAAAAATAAACAATCATTATCGAATAATTGGAAGAACATATATCGTGCAAAAGATCATGAAAAAATTTCTATATTTCAAAATATGATACGAGAAGATAAAAGTCATATCATAGATTTATATTATTTTTCTCAACAATTTAATGGGAAAATTAATAATCAAAGTGTGTGGCAATTTTATAAAACAGATATGATATCTTTTTTGAATTCTTCAGATTTTTTTATTTATATGAAAAAAAATTCTAAACATGTTGCTCAATATTCAGATAAAATGAATTTTATAGCTAATCATTTGCTTTCTGATTTAAAAGAAAATTATGAAGAAAAAGATGCTTTGGCATTGTTTAAAATTTTAAGAACAAAAGCACTGAATTTAAATATTGTTTTATTAAATGAAATAGGAAAAGAAAGAAGCTTGGAATCACATTTTTTCAATCATTTAGAGAAGTATACTTCAGCAACAAAAATATTAGAAGTTTTTCATGGTTTGTATAATAGTCAAATGGATGATATCTTGTTGGAAAAAATAATATCTATCTTAAAATCTAAAAATAATCATAAAAATTATAATTTATATGATAAAAACAATCAAGATATTTTAATTTCAAAAAATATCAGCTTAGATTTGAAAGAGAAATTTTTTGACGCAGTTTGGCAGAACTTATCAAAAGATTATAATAAATTATCTATCATCGAAAAATTAATCAAAGAAAATATATTAAATGAAAAAAATTTCAAAGATAAAAAGTTTAAATTATTTGAGATTGCTTTAAGTCAAATCAATTTTAATTTTTTAAATAATCCTATCAAACAATTGATTCAAAGAGAGTTTATTGAAGATATCAAAACAGATAAAGATGGAGATTGGAAAAAAGCAAATTATAAAATTTTATTGAATGAATTAAGGCAAAAATTATCTTCAGAAGAAGAAATCTTGATGTTAAAAAACATTGTTCAAAATCAAATTAATAAAAGTCCAGATGTTGATTTTTTCTCGGATATTAAAAAAGGCTGGTCTCATCTAAAAGAAAAAGATGTGGTTTCTGTTTTATTTGATGTTTATGCCAAAGAAAAAAACCACACAAAAAAGGATCATATTTTGAATATATGTTTAAAAGATTTTTTGAAAAATAATCATATTCATCTAGATGAAACAGGAGAATATGTTGAAAAAACTTTTAAGTTAGCATTTACAAATTTGCAACAAATGGATTTATACTTACAATACCAAGGCTTATTTTCAACGATTGAAAAAATCGTTGCACCACATACTGTCTTTATAGGTTACACTCCAATACCATATATAGCGGAAGTTAACAATATCATCAAAAATTTCATAGAAAACATCGGTGTTTTAGCTAAAAACAAAGAGGTATTCAGTATTGAAGAGTATCCTCAAGGCCCTGTCTTAAAAATATATGAAAAGTATAAGAAAAATTCAACGTATTTCCACATGGAACATGATAAACATGAATTTATTAAAAATTTAATTCAGATTTATAATATGATGCCTAAAGAAGTTCAAGATTTAAAATTAAATGATAAAACATTTAAAAAAATATTAAAAGAAGATTTCGGAGAATTTTTTTACAAACAATTAAAATCTGGAAAATCATTTCAAAGTTTTTGGTCCCTAAATCGTTGGATTAAATTTAAAATTCCTAAAAGACTTGAGATAGATACAAGCGGTATTACTTATATTTATTTTGATGAATTAGAGAAAATAAAGGAAATTAGGACAGAAAAATTAAAAATCGAGAAAACAATAGAAGGGAATCAAATCATCAATGATATGTTGCAAAATATCAAGAAAAATATTGTGGAACATTCTCAACATATTGTTTTTGAAAAAATTCAAAGTGAGTTAAAGTTTTTTGAAGATGTTAAATACAAGTTTGATAAATTATCTCAATTTTCTAATCATGAAGATAGGTTTTTCTTTGAAAAAAAATTCTATCAAAATTTTCAAGAGTTGAGTCGTCAGTTTGCTATTGATTTACAAAATCATGAACTAGAAAAAATGCTTCATCCAGAAAATCAATGGATACATCAAGAGCAATATGAAAAAACTCTCAATGTGATGCATAAACAAGTTGTTGAACAAGCTAAAGAGGTGGTTAACAAGGTCAATCAAATCAGTCAAAATCATAATAAGGTCACACAAATTTATTTAGAAAACCAACTAAATCCTGAAAAGGTGGATTTAATTGAGGAAAAATCAGAAGAATTGTTTTTAAACAATGAGATAAAAGAATTACAAATAGAAGGAAAAAATGAAAATAATATTTTTTTAGATAATAACCACTCAATGTCTTTGAAGAAAAAATTTAAAGGATAATATATGGATATGACACAAATGAATATGAAAGAAGATGATGAAAAATTATTTTTTAAAAACTTAGTTTGCGCACAATTAGACAAAAATCCAAATGGAATTATTCTTTTGGTTAATGATATTGATAAATGGAGCTATTTGAATAAGGAAAAATTGATATTATTAATGAATGATTTCCTGTTGGATTATGATTATAGGCAACACAGACAAGTGTTTATGAATTGTTTTTTACAAGACCTTATGAATCAAAAATTAATATCAAAAGAATCAGAAAATGTAAACATTTTAGAGGCTTTTTCTTCTCATGCATTTAATATTAATAATACGGATGTTTATATAAAAAAATTTGGAGTTTTTGAAACATTTCATCAAATGATAAAAAAGAGTGATCATTTGATAGGAATGGCGCAATATCCTCATACTTTACTTCATAAAGGATTGGAAAAAATTCAAAAATACATCACATCTTGGGGGAATGAAGAACGATTTGATTTGAAAAAAAATAGCGAAGGACCAGTTTTAAAAATTACACATGAATTAGCATTAAAAATTAATCAAAAAATAATTTCAGAAAAAGATAAATTGCAAGCATTTCATATATTGATTGATTTATTTAATTTATTACCGTATGAAATACAAACAATAAAAACAAATGCAGGTGGCTTTCGTTCATTCTTAAAGCAACAAAACAAGGAAGACTTGATTGATAAATTAATTATAAAAAAATCTAATAAAGAATTCTGGTCATTGAGTCAATTATTTTTAAGCAATAAACCTAAAACATTAATTGTAAAAGATGGTCAAATGTATTTAAATTCTGTTGATGTTATCAGTTTAAAAATAGAAGAAAAACAAGAGAAAAAAAATGTCAGTTTATTAGAGAGTCTATCAGATTGTAAACCACTTTTAATCACTTTTGAACAAAAAGAAGTTTTTGAAATGTTAAAGCAAGAAATTTATTTTTTTTATAAAATAAAAGATAAGTTCAATGAAATGAATATAGAAAAAAGTATTGAACATCAACATTTTTTTGAACAGAAACATCAAAAAAATATGTTTGAGTTCATTCAAAATTTTATGTCTGATTTAAAAAATTATGAATTATCTTCCTTAATTGAAAAAGATGCTGCTTGGAATGCTCAACATTATTATCAAACAATAGAGATGATGCGTCAACAAGTTGTTGAAGTATCAAAGGAATTTCTTGAGAAAAAATCAAAGGAAATTATTAATTATCACCAAGTGACACAAATTTATATCAAAAATCAATTAAAAACAGAAGATGTATTGGATGACGAAGTTTTTAAATCTTTTAGAAAGCCTTGATTTAATTTGATTTAATTTTATTGACAAAGTGTTCAAATAAAACAATGTTATTAAATTCTTTAATGCTATATCTCTCTCTATTTCTTTTCATTTCTTCTTTTGTTCTTTGGATATTCTCATCAAAACTATTAATGATGCTTTTTCGTTTATTAATATATTCATCATCCATGTTGGCAAAAAGTCTTGCCAAAATCAAAATTTGTTGTTCAATGTTAAAATTATATATTTTTAAATATAATTCATTGAAATTTAAATCATGAATGTTTTTTTCTAAAAAATCGTCTAAAAATTGAAATTTTTCTAATACTGGCTCTGAATGTTTAAAAATTTGCCTAATAAGAAAACTTTTATTAATTTTACCTAAAAAGATATTGTAAGGTTGTTTTTCAATCTTATTTTCTAATAAATCTATTTTATATTCAAGAAAAAATCCTCTAAGCTCTTCTAGAACTTTAACAAATTTTCGTGTTGATATTAAATTTTTAATAAAAACTCTTTGAGAAGCCGTTATTTCAATATCATGAAATAAATTCAAAAATTTAGGTTCGACAAATTCAATTTGTAATAAATCTTTATGTAATAAATATTGAATTGCAAAAGCAGCAAAGAAAATACCAACATGCTTTTCATCTCTAGCTACCATTTCATGAGCTAAAGTCACAGGATTTGATGATTCTCTTATTGATGCAGGATTTTTCATATTTAATTGATTGACAAATGTAAAATGTCATGAATAATATTAATCTAATAAAAATATTTCAAAAAATCAAGAAGTTTTGAAAATATTTATTCATGGTTGTCTCCACTGATGCTGTGATAGATATGGTGTACTTTTTCCTCAGGTAAACTGATGATATATGCTATTCCTCCAAAAATAAGAGATGTGAGGCCAAAAACAAAAGAAGTGATAAAAGAAAATGATTCAATTGTTTTAAAGTGTGTATAACAAAAATTTAAAAATTCTTTGATGAAAAATATAATTTCTGAAAAATATAATTTTATGTATAGAAAATGATCATTTAAGATAAATGATTGTTGTGCAATCTTTTCATGAAAATGATTGGTATACTCGTTAAGAGATTGACGAGACATCTCTTTTAAATTAATCCAATAAGGGATCATATCATGAGATGTGAGAAAGTTTTGTTGTGAAAATATAACATAAAAATGAGAAATAATATGATAAATAGAGTCTAAATTATAAATTAATAAATTTTGAAATATAATGGCAAAAAAACTAATGAAGGCCCATCTAAATTTAATTTTTTCAGAAAAATTTTTGAGCAAAAGTCTATTCTTTTCTAAATCGTACTCATCTTTTAATCCACATTTTGGAAATATAAATCTTAAAAATTTCATAGTTTTCTTTATTTTTAAAAATAAATAATAAAAGAAATGATAAAATCAATACTATTTTATCATTTCTTTTATAAAAAAACTAAAAATATCAAAACTTATACAAAATCTTGAATTTTAACTTGATAAATGTCAGAAATTGTAATTTTTTTACCTTTGTGTTCAGAAAGCTCAAACATGATTTCACTGAGAATTTCCTCTAAAATACTTCTCAAGCCTCTTGCTCCTGTTTTTTGCTTCATCGCCAGTTCAGCAATTTGCTCAATCGCAACATCATCAAAATCAAGGCAAACATCTTCTAATGAAAAGAGGGCTTTAAACTGCTTAATGAGTGAATTTTTAGGTTCAGTCAAAATTGTCTTCAAAGCATTCAAATCAAGCTCTTGTAGTGAACAAACCACAGGAAGCCTGCCAATAAATTCAGGAATAAGACCAAATTGAGTTAATGCCTCTGGTGTTACTTGATGTTGTAATTTATCATAAAAAGCTTTTTGTTTTTCGTCAATAACTTCCTCATCTCTATGAAAACCGATGGATGATTTCTTGTCTTTTTGTTTAACAATATCATCCAATCCAACAAATGCGCCTGCACAGATAAACAAAATATCTTTGGTATCCATGTATTCAACTTGTGATCCTGGTGACTTACGATTTGCTGTAATAGGTACTCTAACTTGAGAGCCTTCAATGATTTTAAGCAATGCTTGTTGAACACCTTCACCTGATACATCTCGTGTAATTGATGCACCAGCACCCTTTTTGGCAATTTTATCTACTTCATCGATAAAGATAATGCCTCTTTCGGCTTTCTTGACATCTCCACCTGCACTCATGAGGAGTTTTTGTAAAATCGTTTCTACATCATCACCAACATAGCCAGCTTGTGTTAAGCTGGTGGCATCAGCAATCGCAATAGGAACATCAAGCATTCTTGCGATGCTTTGAGCAATTAATGTCTTGCCACTGCCAGTAGGTCCAATCATTAAAATATTGCTTTTACTTAATTCAACATTTTGAACCTCTGGATTTGCTAAGCGTTTATAATGATTGACAACAGCAATCGCAATCGTTTTTTTGGCTTTTTCTTGTCCAATGATATATTGGTCTAAATGTTTGACAATATCCTTCGCAGTTGGAACACCTTCTGTTTTTTCATGACTGACAGACTGCACTTTCTCATGAATCATTTCATGACATGCGTCAATACATTCATTGCAGATAAAAATGTTTTCACTTGCAATCATATTTTTAACTTGCTCTTCAGCTTTACCACAAAATGAACAATATTTTTTTGACATTAAAAAAACCTCTTAGTTGAATGGATGGAATTATATGATTTTAAAAAATAATAGTCAAGAAAAAACCTTTTTTTTTGAGTCATTTTTCATCAAAAAATTTTTAAATAGAATTGATGTATCACTGCAAAAAATTACTTTTTTTAGATGAAGAAATTTTAAAAAATAAAAATTTGACATTAAAAGTAATATCGTTAAAATAATACCACAAAAGAAAGATTATCATGAATAAAAAACCAGAATATTTTCAAAATTTGAATGGAAAACTTGATCAGTGGATTCAAGATTTAGAAAAAAAACCTGTTTATAATTTTTTAAAAATTAAAAAAATTATTGATAATCATGATATTGAAATTGAAATCATGCATAAAAATGATAAAGTTAAACCATTTTTTAAAATTGTTACAACAAAAATGGGAATTAATTTAGACAACATTATGCAACAATGTTCTATGTCAATAACAGAACATGGAAAAACTAAAACATATGAATTTAGTAATAGAAAACGTCCAGATGATCAGGTCATAGGCTTTCATGGTAATAATGATTTTCAAAATGCCAATGGCAATCCTGTTTTGCAAGCTACGCATTCAGATAAAGATAAAGAAGTATTTCAAAAAGTATTTATGACAATCATTAATAATCATATTGAAAATTTTACTAACTTGAATTTATCTGTTATTTTAAAGAATCAAGCTGTAAATCAAATTAAATCTACTCAAGTATTGAATAATAAATCATTAAAACCATGAGGATTCAGAATTTTTTATCGTTACGTCTGAAATCTGGTCAATAAATTGGCTTGGTAATTTTAATAGCTGCATCTTTTACAGTCATTTAAAATCAAAAAAATTCATTCAATTTATATCATATAAAAAAAGATGTTTCAATGTCTCAATTACAAATAGATGTAGATCAAAATACATTACAAGATAACTTATCTCTATTAAAAAAATAGATATGAATCAATCAGATGTTTTAAATCATTTATCTGTACAATATTATGATGGTCAAAAAATAAATGCTTTTACGGGTCATATGAAAAAGATATGGTCTATGCTGAATGGAGACGTAAATTCGGAAAAAAAATATAGTGATGTCAATTTATCAGGAAAAAATTTTGAAGCTATTTACTATGCAGATAATACAAGTGGTGTGATGGGTAAAGATTTTTCACTTTGTGATTTTTGTCAAAAAATAGAAAATAAATTTGGAAAAAGCGTTTGATTTTATATTTTTTCATGAATTTGCACACATTATGTCTTTTGATAAACAAAAGTGTTCAGAAGTTCAAAAAAGCTATTTATTAGATTTTGAAACAAAAATAGGTAGAAATTGAACAGAAAAAGAAAGCATTAATTTTAAAGAAAAAATAGAAGAAATTTTTGCTCTTCAAATGATGAAAGTAAAATACTCAGATTTATCATTAAATAAATTTGCTAACCATATTACCAATATTAGAACGGATTCAACAATTAAAGATTTTTCCCATAATTCATCTTCTACTATCACATTTGCATATCCTGAATTTTTAAAAAACGAAGAAAAATTATCCAAAGCATCTTTAAACGATATTTTTTCTCAAACGTTAGATAGTATTATAAATTTTTAAAATGATTTTATCAATAATTATGCAGAAAGATTGTTAATTTCAGATGATATTGAAAAAAAGAGCATGGGGTCAAAAAAAATACGGCTGTAGAAAAAATGATTTCTATGAGAATGAATATGATTGGAAGCAATCATCAAAAATATCAAAAAATACTATAAATATTTTAATTTTTTTTAATTTAAATTAGAGACGAAATTCGCTTATTTTAATTTAAGAAATATATCTATTATAAGACTATAAAACTAACAAAATAGAATGATTTCTCAGTTTTAAATATGAAGCATGCTTTTTATATTTTTGGTCTTTTGGGTTTTGTATCATGAATGGATAATTCACTTAAAATATTTGCATTTTCATAAAGAATTATGGATTTATCAATAAGCTTTTTAATATAATGTTTATCATGACTATTATGATTTTGTATAAATTCTTTTAAGTCTTTTAAAAAATTTATACCGACATATTTTAAGATTTTTTCATTCAGTTCATTAGAAGTAATTCTCAAGCTAAAACATTGGTATGATGTTTTTTCTAATTCAAAATTTAACAATAATTTATGATTATTATTTTCATTAATAGAGTAAAAAAATGATTCAAGAGAATCTTCAAGACTTTCTTTTGAGTTCATTTGATTTTTAAATTGATAGAAAGAAAACAATTCTGTAAAGTCAATTTTAAAGATAATAGAGTGATTAATTTTTTGGTTTTTTTCTAGGTATTTTTCAAAATCAATATTTTCTTGACTAATTTTATAATGATTGATGAACTCATTAGATAAATTAAAATCATTCAATAAAAATTTTAATTCAGTTGAAATATTGGGGTCAAAAATTTGAAAAAATACATTTTCTTTAAATTTATCTTGTAAGAAATCTTTAAAAAAATCATAATCATATTCTATGCCATAAATCTTCTTAATTGAACCTAAAACTTTAATATAATCTTTTTCTTGAAGCTTCTGAGATGTGATTAAGTAAAGAAAATTCAATGAAAATGAAGAATTGATAGCGTAATCAATGAATTCTTCTGAATTTTTTTTATATTGTTGTTCAAAAAAATGACTTAAAAGTTTATAGCCATCAATATTTTTTTTAAAAAACTGTTCAAAATTTTTCACATTAGATCTTTTTAGGGGAGAAGACAAAATTTTTTCTTGAATGTACTTTTTATCGTCATTGCTCAAATAATCATTAGAATAAAAAGAGTAATCTTTTTTTAATCTAATAAGATAATATTGCTTATCTTTTTTATAGATAAAAAGATTTTTTTGATGAAGATAAGAATTCAAATTGGATGTTAAATTTTTCATAAGCATGATTTTAATTGATTTTTATAAAAAATCAATTGACAAAAAATTTTCATCATATATTATTAATAAAACGGCCAGAATAAAATGATTATTCGCTTCCGTAAAAAATTGAACAATTCAATATTTTATATAATCAAATATTCAGGCGTCCGTTTATTTTTTAAAAGGATGTCATATGAAACAAGAAATCTTACTTGAAAAGCAATTTGTTATTGCTGACTCAAAAAATAAAAATCAATCAGATAATCAACAAGCATTAGGTACTATATTCTCTAATATGGCTTATTATGGTTATGTGCCATCAAAAGAGTTGGTAGAAATTTTAAAAACTTATTCCCATAAAGATGTAGAAAAATTTTGGGAAGGTGTTGAACCAATATTTAAAAAATTTACTGGTGATGATAGAGATATGGGAAAATTTGTTGTGTACAAAAATTTTCCAAAAGAAGTATTGGATATGGATCAGTCAACTTATTGGTTCAAGCAAATACTCATGTATGTTGGATTTGATAATCAATTATTTACAGAATCTGAAAAATCAAGATCTGCTCATTTTGACAAATTAACACTGAAAACCTTAAATTCTATTGCACCAGAAGAAGTCGATGTATATTTAAAATCAGTTTTATCATCTTATCAGAAAGTCAATAAGAACTGGACAGATAAACAAACACAGCATGTTGATTTTTTAATTAATCAATACCAAACAGATATCATTGAAAATGCAAAATATGAAAAAATAAATATTAGCAATTTTGGTTTTAAAGAAAATGCTATTTTATTTATGAAAACTTTATTGAATAAAGTACAAAACAATTCAGTTAATGCTCAATTATCTGTTGATAAGTTAAATGATGTTTTTGTTATAAATAGTGCAACCGATGTACTAAGATTGGCTTCAGGTTTATCAGAACAAGATATTGGTTTGAAAAAAGCGCCGAAATTTAGAAATTTTTCTAGAAAAGAAAGAAGATTCTTTTTATCTTTATTGGAAAAAACAAGCAATCTAGAGGATGATTTATCCGCAAGACCTGAATTATGGAAGCGATTTTTACATTCATTACATCCTGGAGATTATTCATTCCAAAAAGTAAAAGATGCTTATAGTGCTTTATATCAAGATAAAATCCAATCATTTCATTCTAAGGTTGAAGAATTATTGATGAATAGAAAAGAAGATGTTTTGACATTATTGGTCACAAAGCCAGGAGAATTATTGAGAAAATTTCATCAAATTTATGCTAAAATTGGTACAAACGAAGAAAAGAAAGAAAATATTTTAAAAGTATTTGATGTGGCTATGGCAGATTTATCTAATGGTCAGTTAATTAAATTTAAAAAATATGTTGAACACATCAATGAGGCAGAAAAATTGATTGTGACACCAAAAGGGTCTTGGAAAAAATCACAAATTCTAGAAAATGAGAAGGTGCAATTTGATGAAGAGTTTAAGTTATCTTTATTGAAAAATATTGATAAAAAATTAGCTTGGAGATTGAGTGTTGTATTTCCTCAAGGAATTGATGTTGATGAAAAGTTAAAGGATAACAAAATTCAAGCAGCTCAGCAAAAACTTGCAGAGTATGGAAGAGGTACATCTTTTGATATTCCTGATAATATGACATTTTTAAGAACAGCAAGTTTTTGGCAACAAAAATCTTTTGGAAATGTATGGTTTGATAATGGCTGGAACTTCTTTGATGATAACTGGCTTCCTGCTTGTACAATTTGTTGGAATAGTACAAACGTGACTGGTGCTGTTTTTTCAGGAGATCCAACAAACTCAAAAGATTTGGACGGAAAAGCTTGTCAAATGATTGATATCAACATGAATGAATGTTTAAAAAGTGGTAAAAGATATGCTGTGTGGAATGTATTGGGATTTTCTAATATCAAATTCTCTGATGTAACAGATGTGTTGGCAACTTTGCAATGGGGGGAAAATGCTCAAAAAGGAAAACTTTATGAACCTAATAGAGCACAAATGGTATTTCCATTAAAAGATGAAGATTTGGCAAAATTTGTGGCTTATATTGATTTGAAAGAAAGAAAGCTTGTTTTTATGGATGTGAATTTAAATGCACAAGTGTATTCTGCTCAATCTAATGAAAAAACATTGTCTGAAAAAATGCCTGCATTTATTGAATATTTGAAACAACAGCCATCTGTTTATGATTTATTATCAGTTGTTCATCAACAAAATGCACCTGTGAAAGCTTTATGGTCAGATAAAAATGTTAATTTATCTTCTGAGCATCAACATTATATTTTCAAAAAAGAAAATGAAAACAATGATTTAAGACTAATTGACTTCAATCAAATCTTAGATATGTCAGATAAAGAATGTAACGACTTAAAAGATAAAAATAAAAAATCTGTGAAACCAAGATAACATGAAAAGAATCTGAAAAGATTCTTTTTTTAATTTTATAAAACTTGCAAAACGATTTTTTTTTATTATTTATTTTAAAAATAGGAGTATGTATGAGAAAATCAATCATCATGATGGCACTCGCGTTAATATCTACATTTTCATATGCTATAAATATTGAAGCCTTGATTACACCTGAATTAAAAAATAAAAATATATATGATAAAGTTAATGGGAAATTAATAGGTGAAATTAAAATGATGGTAACACCAATCGAGTGTATTATCAATAATCAATATTTAATCGATTTAATGGTTGGCTGTATGCCACATCATTTTATGACGATTAAGAATCATAATTATCCTATTTTATCAAGAGAATTGGTAGAAGATGAATATAGATTTGTATCATTTGAAAAAACTATTGAAAATAAAGGAAATACTTGGGTGTCTATTCCATTTAAAGAGTCAAATGTTTATCTGAAAATAGAAAAACAAGAAGTAGTTTTATTTCAAGATTTAATTTTTACATTGGAAGACATGGAGTATATTTGTTTAGAGCAAGACAGTATGTGTCAAATGAATGATGATAACTTCAAAAAAGAATTGGAAATAGTTGCTAGTGCGATAACTTGTTATGATATACCTTATCTTATTAAAGGCATTATATTCTTTCAAGATAAGCCGTATTATCAAGTATATCTTGACGAAGAAGCATTAAAACTTCAAAATGTACAAACTAGTATTCCTTTAAATGGATTTGTACCTGTTTATAATTCAAAAGGAAAACAGCAAGGAACGTTTTTTTCAAGGGGTTGTTGATCAGATAATGACTCCATTTGGAGTCATTATTTTTTACTTTAGCCTTGTGATTTTAAATTTAAAAAGTCTATTTTTATAATCTCTAACTTGCATCCATGATTGTTCTTCATAAATGATCAAAGGTAAGTTAACCATGAATTTTTTCTGAGCAACTTTGGGTACATCAATATCACAATCGCCAGTGTTAGCTTTTGACATTTTCCACAAAAATGAAAAATCTACAGATAAAAATCTATCAATTTTTTTATCATCTAAATATCCAGTTTCTAAGATTAAACCAGTTTCTAATAAATCATAATCATTATAAAGTTTATTACCTTCTTTCATGCAAAGGGCTACATAAGGTATTTCTTCTGTGTCTTCTGCTCTTGTTTGATAAGCAGGTTGAATTTTTAAGGTATGAATTAACTTATCTTTAAAATTAAAAATTTCAACCAAATAAGTGGCTTTATTTTGTATAAAAAGTACATTAGATTGGTTTGCACGAACAATGTTTTTTATCTGTTTGTAACGCTCTAGCGTTATATAATCATTTTTAGCATCAGGATTTTCTACTGTTGAATTATTCAACGTGATATGATTGATAACTTCCATGCTCTTATTTTTTTTCTTTTGATTTTTTTTTACTGCATTGATATTATCATTGAATGATTGTGGTGCATTATTCAAAGAATTAGAGGAAGGAGCATTGTCTTTTAATGGTGTAATATTGATCATCTCTGGTTGCTTTGGTAATTCAGAGGTTTTATTTGAAGCAAAAGAAATATTTGCCCCCATGAGTACCAATATAAGTGTTTTTTGTAATAAATTTTTCATGATACTTCCTTTTTTATCTTATTAATGTTTTTTTATTGAAAGTCAATGATTATCTTTGACATAAAATTGATAAAAAATACTTACTAAAAATTTTTAAATTTGATATTCTTGACAAAAATAAATAATTGTTTATTTTATATCAGTAATGTTTATTTTAACTATGCAAATAAAAGAAATTATCGATGAACGAAGAGAATATGTCAAACTATTGGTAGAAATGTTACCTCAAATGATTGATATTGAGCAAGATTTTATTAAAGAGTTAAGATTAATGCAATTTATTTTAGATAAAGACAGAGAATTATTAAGAGAATATCAAGAATCAAAAAAAAAATATAGGAAAATAAAAGATCAAATAGAAGATGTTGAAATGAATTTAAAAAAATATCCATTGAATGAATTATATATAAAATTTGAAATCGATTTAAAAAACTTATATGTTCATCATAAAATTATTTTAAAAAAAAATAAAATGAAATTAAAAGAAAGCTATGAAAGTCTAGAAATAGAGATTGTTAGACATATTTCATCTTGTATTTTTAAAATAAAAGCTAAGTTAGAGAAAAATACCATATACCTTCAAAAAAGACAAAAAGTAAAATATCAAGATAGTTTTTTGTTTCATTATTGTGAAAATTGGCAAAAAAAAGAAATCAATAAACTAGATGAATTGGTAGATTCTCTTCAATTATTAATTAATCGAGCAAACGATTCAATTATTGCATTTGACTCTAGTATATCGACTGAAACAATGGATTTTTTAGGTCAAGGAGTGAGCACCAATCATATTTCTATGTTAAAAAATGCAAAAGTTTTTTCTGATTATAAAAATATTGAAAAATATTTAAGAAATTTTGACAAATTATTTCCTGACACTATTGCATTAGATTTTTTGGAATCTATCTATAAAAACAATATGCAAAATTACTATGTTTTATCAGAAGACTCTATACCGATGCAAAATAAATCAAATGTTTTATTTGTATCAGATAGCATGCTGAAAGAAAGTTTTCATGATATATTTCAGATTAATTTAAATTCTAATTTTTTTGCTTCTGTGAAAACAAAAGAAAAACTTTTATATTTACAAGCTAATTTGAAAAGTCTAATACAATATTTAGGTGAACATTATCAAAATCATTTTAATATGCTAGATGAACTAAAAAATAAAAAGAAAAAATTACAAGCTATTGCAAAAACTGAAGATCAGTTAACTTTTGAGACTATCAAAAAATGGTTAGAAAAAGATAAAAGTTTGTTTTTTAAAGAAATATTCGAATATATAGAATCACACCCGTTTTTTTATGATGATGAATTATTATTAAAAAACTAATTAATATAAAAAATCTTGATTTTTTTTTCTGATCATTTAAAATAAAATAAAATAAAGTAAAAAATATGCTAAACGATCAACAGAAATATAAAATATATGAAAAAATCATGGAGGATATGAAAAATCATGAAATTATATCAAAAGATCTATTTAAAATAATCAATCATCAGCAAAGAATGAATCTACTCACAAAAGCGTATTGTTTAGACCAGGAAAAAAATATTCAAATGATGCAAAATAATATGCAAATAACGATGAAAGAAAATGAATCAATTTGGCTTGAATGCTTATCTTCACCTGAACTTAAAAACGGTAAATTTCTTAATCAACTGAAGGTTTCAGATTCATTTTTATTGAATTGTTCAAGTAAACATATCACGAAACTGATGAAAAAAGATGATGAAACAGTGGCCCATTATATACAAATGTTTCCAACAGTATTTTTTAAAAATTTGAAAATATCTTGTTTATATGCTATTAAACAAGATTGTAAAAAATCTACGTCATTATTGAGCTATCTTTGTAAAAAAGAAGATGATATTGTATTTTTTTTAGGTTGCTTGGTATCTTTTGATAAAATTGATTTATTAAGTCAATTGGATAACAAAGATTTTATTCATAAAATTAATTATTTTATTAATGATAAAGAAAAAATTTTTCAACATTTAAAACAAAAAAATGTACCACTTGATCTTCAAAATCTCACAGCCTCATTTAATCAATATTTATGTGATTTCATAACAAAAGAAATATCAATTGAAGAGGTCAATGTGGTCAAAAGAAAGTTGAAAAAACTATGAAAAAATATTTAAATTTTTTTAAAGAAAATAATTTATTTAATCAGATTGTTGATCAAGCTCCTATGATTGATAATCAGTATAAAAAATTATTTTATAAAAATATGGCGGACTATATTCAAAAAAATTGGCAAAAAAATTCTTCAACAATTCTTAATAAAGTGCAAAAAGATTTATTAATTCACATTGAGCAACAAGATTTTTTAATGTGTGCTCAAATATTAAAAAAGTATGAAGAAAAAAAATCTTTGCATTTGATTAATAATCTTGAAGAAAATATGATGAAATATATTGTCTCAAGTTGTGAATCTTTATTATCAAATGGAATTTTAACTGAAGTGAAAATGATATTCAATCAATTAGAAAAATCTCCTCTCGTCTATTATAATAAAAATCAAACGCTATACTGCTATAAAGATAGCTGTTATTCATCCCAACCTCATAATAGTACATATATTTTTAATTGTGATGATATGATTAAAATTATTATTTTTGCTGCCATTGGTATATCCAATGGCTCACAGACACTTGAATCTTTAGAAAAATTAGATTTTGCATATTTTTATGATGATCTAAGTGGTAAAGTAACGGTATCAGAGTTAGAATTTAAGGAAGATTTTTTATCTACTGTCAAAGAATTATTTTTGACGTATTTTTATAAAAATGCTGAAATCAAAGAAGATAACTTAAAAGAAAATAAAAGAAAAATTAAACTATAAAATAATGACCAGTTAACTAAATTTTTTTTTATCTGATTGACTTTTTATTTTTTAAAGATATGAAATAACTATCTGTAGAAAGTTGTTTATGCCTAGTGTAGAGAGTCATCATCTTGAAAATCAATCTTATAAAATTGAAAAAAATATTTTTTCACATCAAATCGAATATGATGATAACTATTTTAATTTATTTCTTTGCTCTTTATTAAAACCCAATGCTTTAGAGTTAATATTACAAAATTTAAAAATCTACCATTTAAAAAAAGAACAAAAATTAGACCTTATGTTGTCTGCTGCTTGGTTAAAAAATACTGAAATATTTAAGATTTTAATATTCGAAGATTATAATTTAATCAAAGAGAATGTTATTTATGAAGAGCTAGAAAAAATTAAATATTATCATCATCCGGCATATTTAGCATGTCATATATATATGAAAATCATCAAAGAAGAAATTGCCATTCAACAAATATTATTTTTGAAAAATGGTTTACTGAATTACTCAGAAGATTTTAACGATTATAAAAAACATCACGATGATAAATGTGCAAAAGATAGAAAAATATAAAACTATGTTTCATCATTAAAATTTATAAATCTGTTTTTTTAAATCAATTCATAATTTCTGCTATCATGAATTTATTGATGCTTAATGATCTATTAAAAAAAACATGATTTAGATATTATTTATCGGTTAAGAAAAGACGCTTCGTCAAAACATAAAAAATGATATCATTTAATTTTCTGATATTGATAATAAAAAAGTATAGCAATATTCAATATTTTAGCCAACACATACTAAATTTTTAAAGAAAGAAAAACCCCACTATCGTGGTCTTTCTGACCTAAATAATGGGGTTTTTATCTTATTTTTCATAAAAATATCTATTTATTTTAGGGGGAATAACTTAAGACTCTTTTTTGATGAGATTTTAAATTATTTCAAAGCTTTTTGAATTTTTGCTTCTAATTCAGCGGTTTCTTCAGGTTTGAAACCTTGATGTATTTCAATGATATTTCCTTGTTTATCAATTAAAAATGATGAAGGCATTGATTTCACATTATATTGTTTGACAACTTGTTGAGCAGCATCAAACACAATTGTGAATTGAGCAGGTGTACCTTTTAAAAAGTTTGTTGCATCAGCTTTATTCTCATCAACGTTAACAGCAATAATTTTTAAACCTTGTGCACTGTATTTTTTCTGCCAGTCATTCATTGCAGGGAAAGATTGTTTACAAGGACCACACCATGAAGCCCAGAAATCTAAATAAACAACTTGTCCTTTATAGTCAGATAAATTGACTTTTGAACCATTCGTGTCTGTTAAAGAAAAATTAGCTGCTGGTGCTGCAAATGATATGGATGTTATCGCAGTTAATGATAAAAATGTTGCGCTTAATAATAATTTTTTAAGAAATTTCATATGACCTTTCAGTGTTAATCATGAAAATTAAGGTAGCAATTTTTTTTAAAAATTCAAGAGATATTCTTAATTTTTAATCATGGTTTAAGAATTTAAATTTTAATATATTGATTTCTGCAAAAATTGTATTACGATAGCGTGGAATTAAAAGGAAAAAAATGAAAAAATTTTTATTGACCATACCTATACTCTTGACTCTACAAGCTTGTGTGGTAGCACCAAGACCGCCAATTATTCGTCCAGTTGTGCCAGGGGTCGTTGTAAGTCCTATTGTTGTAGAAGAACATAGAAAAGAGCATAGAGATAGAGGTCGTGGTAGAAAAAATGGACATAGAAATAAATATGAGCATGATGATTAAACATCTGAAAAAATCATAAAAAACTATTGACTTATTATGCTCTTATGATAAAATATTTTTGTGAATTAAACATTCATATTTAACAAACTTTAAGAGGATTTTATGAAACTTAGACCTGAAGACTATGAAGATTTCATCGAAGATGATGAGCTTGATGGAGACCACATTTCTACAACTTCAACTAATCAGAAGAAGATGGCAAAAAAAGAGTTCGAGCAAATTAGACAAGAAGCTGCTGATAAAATATCAAAATTGCAAGCAAGAGAGTCTAAGGTTTATAAAAGAATAGATAGAAAATAATTTAAAATAATGCTTGTATTACAAGCATTATTTTTTTATCTAAAAAAAAAGGATTGTATGAATATCAAATTTAAAATTTGTGAAAATTATTCACATGAATTTGTAGGGGAAAAAATTGATGAGTTCAATTCAATTTATCAAAATATCAAAGTCTATGACTTGAATATCTTAGGTAAAACGTTGGTTTTAGATGACTATATTATGGTCGCTGACTATGACGAAAATATTTATCATGAACTCATGGTGCATCCAGCTTGCCTATTGCTTAATGAATATAACAGAGCGTTGATTATTGGTGGAGGAGATTTATTATGTGCAAAAAGATTGTTACAATATCCATTTAAAATCATTGATCAATTTGAGATTGACATTGAAGTCACCAATATGATGCTTAAGCATTTTAATCATCATCAATCTTTTCAAACATTTACTCATCATCGTTTTAACCCACAGTATCAAGACGCATTACAAGCTATCCCTAAAATTCAATATGAATATGATTTTATTTCATTAGATCTCAATGACCCAGCTCAAGAAGAAATGAAATCTAATCCATTGTTCACTTTGGATTTTTACAGAAATTGCTATAAAAAGTTATCTCCAAATGGGTTAATGACTGTACAAATTGGCTGTCCAGAAACATTTAAAGAACATTTTGAAAAACAAGTGGAAAATTTAAATAAAATTTTTAATTATCATCTTATTTATGGTCAATATATGAGATGTTATGGTACATATCAGTTTTTTTATTTAGGTTCAAAAAAAGAAATACATTATCATGAAAAATATGTAAAAGATAAATTATCTCTTTATAAAATTTCAAAATTTAATTATCATGATATACAAGAAATCATCATTAAAAGTAAAAAATATGCATAAAGGAATTCATATATTATCACAAATGAAAAATTGTCAATTTGATTTTTCTCTAGAATATCAACTTCCAGAAATATTTTCAAAATTTTGTACGGAAGTGGGTTTATCAGTGGTTGGATTATCACAGCATAAATTTCAACCTCAAGGTATAACGTTTGCAATTTTATTAGCAGAAAGTCATATGAGTGTTCATACGTGGCCAGAAGATAACATGATTTATTTAGATATTTTTACTTGTAATCACGAAAATGATAATACGGCAAAAGCCATCCAATTACATAAGAAAATAAAAGAAATTTTTAAGCCTTATACATTTCATGAGCAATTTATTGAAAGATAAAAAAAACGGCTAAGCCGTTTTTCTATTTATTCTTCATCAAAATAAGGTTTTAATGTTTCTTGAACTAACTTATCTGTTTTATAAATATCAACAATAATATTCGATTTTTTTAATCTTTTTTCTAAATCGGCAATTGCAGCATCGACATGAGTTTTTGCAGTTTCAAATGCAATTTCCAAGCATTTTAAATCCCCTACAACTCCAGTTTTTTCAAATATCTCTTTTTGTAATTTCTGTCCTTCAATTTTGCTGACATGTTCAAAAATCCAATATAATGAATCTTTGATATTTTTATGGTATGTCATAGGAGTTTTATACTCTTGGCCGAAATTTTTACTGTCTTTACCGTATTTTTTAACAACAACTGTGGTCCAATTCCATTGGTCAGGTACAACTCGATATCCAACAATTTCATTCGGAGTGAGGTTTAATGATTTTTTTTCTGTCATTTTTATCCTAAAAGTATAAAATAATCATATGAAAAAATATTTTTTTTGTCAAATAGGTCATTT
>JACCDV010707498.1_pt1 | contig 31382 bp, 25 predicted proteins | sample 7446131 | NCBI WGS metagenome assembly JACCDV01 (sample SAMN15323448, study PRJNA562643) | freshwater metagenome | isolation source: river surface water | place: USA:Blue River Watershed | collected 2017-08-17 | reverse complement strand
CTAACGTAGGTTTAATTAGAGTTGCAGGTTTAACCATCGAAGCTGCTACGCAAAAAATTAAAAACACCATGGGTTCTACAGTATATACCTACCTCCGCAGTGGTGGTAGCAAAATTGCTGTAACGCTAAGTAAAATACGTACCATTAAAGTAACCATTATTGGTGCCAACAGGCCAGCTACATACAGGCTTTCTAGTCTAGCAACCGTATTTAATGCACTATATGTGAGTGGTGGCCCAACAGCCTTTGGGTCTTTTAGAGAAATTGAACTTATGCGCGATAACAAACTATTTAAAAAAATAGATTTATACCGCATGCTTTTAAACGGTGATCAATCCGATAATGTAGGTTTAAAAGACAACGACGTTATCAGAATTCCAAGTTATAAAACAAGGGTTTCATTACAAGGGCAAGTAAAACGCCCTGGAATATTTGAAGTATTACCTGGTGAAAATTTTGCTAACGTATTAGCATTTGCATCTGGCTTTACCGATACCGCCTACCAAGCTAGTGTTAAAGTATTTGCTCAAACAAGTAAAGAAAGACAAATTAAAGACTTAACGCAGGCACAGTATAATAGTTACGCACCGCAAATGGGGGATGTATTTGTGGTAAGTAAATTATTAAACCGCTACGCCAACCGTGTTAAAATTGCAGGTGCTGTTTACAGGCCCGACGTATTTGAACTTACACCTAGTTTAAAAGTTGCCGACCTTATCCGCAAAGCAGATGGTTTAACGGAAGATGCTTACACCGGCCGTGCACAAATTATTCGTTTACAAGAAGATCTTACCCGTTCATTGGTGAGTTTTGATGTAGCTAAAGCCCTAAACGGCGACGCTGCTCATAACATTTTACTACAACGTGAAGACGAAGTAATTGTAACTTCTAAACAAGAATTAAAAGATTCATTTAATGTTTACATACAAGGTGAAATACGTAAGCCAGGTAGTTTTGAGTATGTGCTGGGCCTTACATTAAAAGATTTAATACTACAGGCTGGTGGTTTTACAGACGCTGCCTACAAGAGTATAGAAATTGCACGTATTATTAAACGTGATAGTATTACAGCCCAAGATTTAGGTGCTACCCAAATTATTGTAACAGAAGTTGATGGCGATTTAAGTATGGCAGCAGCTAGTACGCCACTTAGTGCATTTGATGTGGTAACCATTAAAAGAAAAGCGGGTTATGTGCTACCAGAATCGGTACGTATTACCGGACAAGTGCAATACCCTGGCCCTTATGCTTTAAGTGCCCGCAATGAAAGAGTGAGTGCTATACTTAAACGTGCTGGTGGTTATACTGCGGATGCATTTATAGAAGGTGCTTATTTAGTGCATAACAAAACAATAGAAGAAAAAAAGAGAGAAGAAGAAAATATTGAGCGAGCTAAAAAAATATTAAAAGATTCTAGCGGCCTAGCGCAATTAGAAGCACAAAAAAACACAGCTTTTATTAAAGTCCCTTTAAATTTAACGGGCATTTTAAACAATCCAGGATCTGAAGAAGACCTTGTGTTAAAAGTAGGGGATGAAATTTTTATACCTAAATATGACGGTCAAATTAAAGTAGGTGGTGCTGTACTTTTAACAACGCAAGTACCTTACAGTAAAAACAATAGTTTTGGTAATTACATAACAGCTGCAGGTGGTTACAGTGCCGATGCTATTAAACGCAAAGCCTACATTGTATATGCTAATGGTGAAGCGAGCAGGTCTAAAAAGTTTTTATTTTTTACTACACGCCCTAAAGTACGCCCAGGATCAGAAATTGTAGTGCCTAAAAAAGAAGCTGGTAAAAAAGTAAGCACCGGCGAGTTAATAGGTATTAGTAGTTCGATAGCATCACTTGCTGGTTTAATTATAGCCCTGTTAAGATTATAAATATCTCCCCATGCAACAAAACAACAACGATATACAAAATATAGCCGAGGACGAGATTTCTTTAAAAGAACTCATTTTAAAAATAAAAGAATGGTATCGCTTTTTATTAACCAAGTGGGTCGTAATAGTGGCTGCAGGTATCATAGGTGGTGCTATTGGTGTGGGCTATGCTTTTTTTACTAAGCCAGAGTACACTGCCAATTTGAGTTTTGCACTTGAAGATGAAAAACAAGGTGGTGCAGGAGGCTTATCAAGTGCACTTGGTTTAGCGAGTAGCTTAGGTATAGATTTAGGCGGAAGCGCTGGCGGTGCATTTAGTGGTGCTAATTTAATTGAATTAATGAAAAGCCGAAACATTGTAGAAAAATCATTACTAAATCCAATTACTGTTAATGGTAAAACACAAAGTTTTGCGCAGTACTATATTAACTTTAATGAACTTAATAAAGATTGGGATACAAAACCTTTATTGAAAGGGATTGTTTTTGCACCAGATGCTGACCGGTCTAAATTTACTCTCCAACAAGATAGTATACTTGGAAAAATTTACGAAAGCATTGCAGGTGCTAAGGGGCTTTTAAGTGTAGCGCAAAAAGATAAAAAAATATCTATTATTAATATCGAAGTCAAAAGTACCGATGAGCTTTTTAGTAAAGCTTTTACCGAAAGCATAGCGCAAGAGGTTTCTAGTTATTACATAGAAATTAAAAGTAAAAAGGCTAGACAAAATATGGAGATATTACAACACCAAACTGATAGTATTAGAGCCGAGCTTAATGGCGCTATTACAGGTGTTGCTGCCGCTGCTGATAATACTTTTGGTTTAAATCCTGCAATGATGGTACGTAAAACACCGGGTACACGCCGTCAGGTAGATGTGCAGGCCAATACGGCTATACTTACGCAGCTTGTTACCAATTTAGAAATGGCAAAGGTAAGCCTACGTAAAGAAACGCCACTTATACAAGTAATTGATAGGCCAATACTGCCACTTAAAAAAGAAAAAGTAGGTAAGTTAAAATCTTTAATACTTGGCGGATTTTTAGCTGGCTTTTTAACTGTATTGGTTTTTATATTTAAAAAATTATTTGCAGGTATTCTAGCAGATTAATATAAACATTACTAACTAATAGCACCCCCACTATTATGTTTAAACGCAATAAAAAATTTATGCTTAACAAAATAAATATTGTTCCTCGCTGGATCATATTTGTAATTGACCTGGGGGTTACTACTACGGCATTACTGCTTGCATTTATTGTAAAGCAAAATTTAACGCTGGTAGGGGTAAATTGGGAAAGCTTACTTACTACGGCAGCTATCATGCTTATTGTAAATGCGTTTGTATTTACAACCATCAAAACCTATGCGGGTATTGTCAGGTACACTGGTATGCAAGATGCTATGCGTATTGCTGTTTCGGTGCTGGTGTCTAGTGTAGTGCTTTATTTATTATCAATTATTAGCAGCCCTATTCAAGATAACCTGGTATTAAACAATGTGGTAATTATCGTATACGGTACGTTTAGCTTTTTAGCACTATTAACGTATAGGGTAGCTGTTAAGTTTGGTTTTGCCTATTTGCGTTCTTACAAAATGAAACGTAAAACGGTGGTTATTTTTGGCGCCGGGGAAGCTGGTGTAGCAACCAAAAGGGTATTAGAGCATGATGGTCAAAATCATATTAGCATTTTAGCTTTTGTAGACGATGATCGTAAAAAAACTAAAAAGGCACTGGATGGTGTTAAAATACTTTCCTTTAATGATCTTGCTGCACTTGCACAGGAAGAACCTATCGATGAGCTTATTATTGCATCTTTTACCATTACCGCAAAACGCAAAAATGAATTGGTAGATTTTTGCTTAAACCACGATATTAAAGTACTCGTGGTTCCTGCATATAGCAACTGGACCGAGGGTAGTTTTTCTAGCCGTCAATTACGTTCTATAAATATCGAAGAACTCTTAGAGCGTGATCCTATTCATATTAATAACAATCAAATACGCGCTCAAATAAAAGGTAAGCGTGTACTTGTAACTGGAGCTGCAGGTTCTATTGGGTCAGAAATTGTAAGACAACTTATTAATTATAATCCAGAGCTTATAGTACTTTGCGATCAAGCCGAAACTCCACTACACAGTTTAGAGCTAGAGTTACATGAAAGCGGTAAAAAAGTAAATTGTATATCTTACCTAGCTAGCATTACCAACGAGGCTCGTATGCGCCAGGTTTTTACCGATTTTAAACCGCATTACGTATACCATGCAGCTGCTTACAAGCATGTGCCCATGATGGAGCTTTGTCCAACCGAAGCGGTTCGTAACAATGTATTTGGCACTAAACTTGTTGCCGATTTAGCTGCCGAATATAATGTAGAGCGTTTTGTAATGGTAAGCACCGATAAGGCAGTTAACCCCACCAATGTTATGGGTGCTAGTAAACGACTAGCCGAAATTTATGTGCAAGGTTTAAGTAAGCATATTAGCCACACAAAATATATTACAACACGTTTTGGAAACGTACTAGGCTCTAACGGATCTGTAATTAATAGGTTTAAGCAGCAAATAGAAAAGGGCGGGCCTATTACGGTTACGCACCCTAACATTACGCGTTATTTTATGACGATCCCTGAGGCTTGCCAGCTGGTATTAGAAGCGGGTAGTATGGGTAATGGTGGCGAAATATTTGTTTTTGATATGGGCCAGCCGGTTGCCATAGCCGACCTTGCTAAAAAAATGATTCGTTTATACGGCCTAATCCCTAATATTGATATTGATATTGTGTATAGTGGACTCCGCCCTGGTGAAAAGCTGTACGAAGAGCTTTTAAACGATGGGGAAAACACGGGTAACACCTACCACGATAAAATAATGATTGCCAAAGTGCGTGACGTAGCATTTGAAGAAATTAAAGATCATTTTAACACGCTAGTGTCACTTATTAATCAGGCCGAAAGTGAGATGTATCTGGTAGCAAAAATGAAAGAAATTGTGCCAGAGTTTGTGAGTAATAATAGTGTGTTTGAAAAGCTTGATTTGGGTGGCAAAGTGGTAGGAATGGATTAGTGCTTATTTTATAAAGAAAAACAGAGATAGTGAAGCAAAAAGCAATTATAGTCAGTGGATATTTTAATCCGATTCATAAAGGTCATATTGAGTACTTTCAAAATGCAATAGCAAATGGAGACAAGTTATTTGTTATTGTAAATAACGATTTCCAAAGAGCATTAAAAGGATCTAAAGAGTTTCAAGATGAAAACGAGAGGGTGTTTATCGTTGAAAACCTACGATTGGTTGATAAGTGTTTTTTATCTATTGATAAAGACAGAACTGTAATTGATTCCATTAAAATGATTTTTAATGAATTTGGAAAAGAATATTTACTTGCATTTGCAAATGGGGGAGATCAAAATAATGATACTATTCCCGAAAGAGCAATTTGCGAGGCATTAGGGATTGAATTAATTGATGGATTAGGTGGTAAAATTCAATCATCTTCTTGGCTGTTAAATAAAAAATCTTAAATAGTTTATTTTGAAAAAAGCAATTATTACAGGAATTACTGGACAAGATGGTGCATACTTGGCTGAGTTTTTATTAAATAAGGGATATGAAGTGCATGGAATCAAAAGGAGGTCCTCTTTGTTTAACACACAAAGAATTGATCATATCTATGAGGATCCTCATACACCACATAGACATCTTCATTTGCATTATGGGGACTTAACTGATAGCACAAACCTAATTAGAATTGTACAAGAAGTTCAACCAGATGAAATTTACAACTTGGCTGCAATGAGTCATGTGCATGTAAGTTTTGAAGAACCAGAATATACAGCAAATGCAGATGGTGTTGGAACCCTTAGAATTTTAGAAGCAGTTCGTTTATTAGGGTTGTCTAAGAAAACAAAAATATATCAGGCTTCTACTTCTGAATTATATGGTTTAGTACAGGCTGTTCCTCAATCTGAAACTACTCCATTTTATCCGCGTTCACCATATGCTGTAGCAAAACTATATGCATATTGGATTACAGTAAACTATAGAGAGGCTTACAATATATATGCTTGTAATGGCATCTTGTTTAATCACGAGTCACCACAAAGAGGCGAAACATTTGTAACAAGAAAAATTACAAGAGCAACTGCAAAAATTGCTTTAGGCATAGATACTTGTTTGTACTTAGGAAATTTAGATGCAAAAAGAGACTGGGGACATGCAAAAGATTACATCGAAGGAATGTATTTAATCTTGCAACAAGAAAAACCGGAAGATTATGTATTAGCAACAGGTATTACTACCACTATTCGTGATTTTGTGAAAATGAGTTTTGCTGAAATAGGAATTGAATTAGCATTTAGAGGAAAAGATGAATCTGAAGAAGGATATATTGTTAAAAACAATAGTGAATATAAATTAGAAGAAGGTAAAGTAGTTGTTAAAGTGGATCCTAAATATTACAGACCAACTGAAGTGGATTTACTAATTGGTGATCCCACTAAAGCAATGACTAAGTTAGGTTGGAAGCCTAAGTATGATTTAGCAGCATTGGTTAAAGAAATGGTAGCAAGTGATGTTTCATTATTTAAAAAAGAATTGTATATCAAACAAAGTGGATTATAATTATGGACCAAACTGCTAAAATATATATAGCTGGACACAGAGGTATGGTAGGATCTGGATTAGAACGTAAACTTAGAAAAGAAGGATATAATAATATTGTTACAAGAACATCTGCCGAGTTGGATTTAAGAAATCAACAAGCAGTATTTGATTTCTTTGAACATGAAAAACCTGAATATGTAATATTAGCTGCTGCAAAAGTAGGAGGCATACACGCCAATAATACTTATAGAGCAGAATTTATTTACGACAATCTAATGATTGAGGCTAATATTATTCATTCCGCTTATTTGAATAAGGTTACTAAATTGTTGTTTTTAGGATCATCTTGTATATATCCCAAGATGGCACCTCAACCATTGAAAGAAGAATATTTATTGAGTGGATACTTGGAGTCTACTAACCAAGCATATGCCGTTGCCAAAATTGCGGGAATTGAAATGTGTGATAGTTACAGGGCTCAATATGGTTGTAATTTTATTTCAGCCATGCCTACGAATTTATACGGAACAAATGACAATTATCATCCAGAAAATTCACATGTGCTTCCTGCTTTGATTAGAAGAATAGTTCTAGCAAAAAAAAATGATGAGCCAACTGTTACTATTTGGGGAACAGGAACCCCAAGAAGAGAGTTCTTGCATGTAGATGATTTAGCTGATGCTTGTTTTCATTTATTACATTACTACAATGAAAAAGGATTGGTAAACATAGGATGTGGTAAAGATGTTTCAATAAATGAATTGGCACAAATGATAGTTCAAGAGGTTGGATTTAATGGAAAACTTGTGTTTGATTCGTCTAAGCCAGATGGTACTCCTAGAAAATTGATGGACACAAGTAAGATTAATGATTTAGGTTGGGAGCCTAAGATTTTTTTGAGAGATGGAATAATAAAAACATTGGAAGAGGTTGTAAATAAGTTTTGAATAACAATAAAAAAAATAGAGTTAATCAAAAAAACCTCTAATTAGGAATAAATTTACTTTAATACCCTCATTAAAATAATTAACATAAGAATTTAAACATATTTCACACAATTAATACTTTTGAATAAATCTAAAATTACTTTTAATGCGTTTTCTGCAATTCTTCAAGTAGTAGTATCAGGTATAGTATATTTAATTCTATATAAATTAATTTTAGCTCAAATTGGAATTAAATTGCTTGGTGTATGGTCACTTATAATTGCATCAACATCAGTTGCTTCCGTAGCGAATTTTGGCATTAGTTCGAGCATTGTAAAATTTGTTTCAACTTATTATGCGCGGAAAAGAATAGATTTAATAATTAAACTTGTTTTTACTGCTTTAATATTTATACTATTGACTTACACTTTAATATCAATATTATTATATTTTCTAGGCACACATCTCTTACATTTCGCCATTGAAGAAAAATACATCGGTATCGCCTTGTTTATATTACCTTTCTCATTATTTTCACTAATAATTAATGCTTTAAGTGGTGTTTTTAATAGTGCAATTGATGGAATTCAAAAGAATTATGTCAAAAGTTATATTATTACTATAAGCTCAATTGTTCTTTTGTTTTTTAGTTTTTTTTTGACACCGAAATATGGATTACTTGGATTGGTTTATGCGCAAATTTTTCAATCAATATTTGTGTTATTCTCAAGTTCATATTATTTTAAAAAATTATTTCAATTTGAATTTGATTTTCGATGGCATTGGGATCTAACACTTTTTAAAGAAATATTTAATTATGGAATAAAGGTTCAATTCTCATCAATTTTAGAAATGACTGCAGATCCAATCATCAAGTTTTTATTGAGTAAATTCGGAGGTTTAACTATTGTGGGGTATTATGAAATGGCTACTAGATTGGTTTTACAAATGAGAGGTCTAATTGTAAGTGCTAATCAAGTGTTAATTCCAGTAATTTCTGAATCAAAGGAAATTAATCCAGAAAATATAAATATAGTTTATAACAAGGTGTTTTCATTTATTTTGTATTTGAATATAATTCTGACTACCATCATTTTAGTTTCCGCACCTTTTGTTTCCTTGATTTGGATTGGCTATTATGAAAGCATTTTCGTAAACGTATTACTCTTATCTTCAGTAGCATTTTTTTTTAATATTACATCCACCCCTGCATACTTCAATTTTATGGGTGAAGGAAGGCTGAATGATATAATATTGGCTGTTTCAATTGGGTTTTCAATAACTATCGGATTAGGCTATTTATTGGGGTCATATTTTGGTGGGCTAGGGGTTGTTATAGCTGCTAATATAGGATTAATTGTAAATTCAATATTAGTGCTAAGTGCATATCACAAATCCAAAAAAATTTGTATATTAGATTTTGTCTTAATCAATGATTTGAAGTTGATTTTGAGTTCTATAGCTTTTATTACTTCTTCAAATTATCTGTTTCATTCAATTTTTAACAATAGATGCACATACACAGAAATTATAATTTTTACATTATTTCTGTTTTTATTTATTTACCATATCATTAAAAATCGTACTTCTAAGACATTAGTAAATCTAATTTTAACTTTATTTGGAGGATTGAAGGGTAAAAGTGCTTAGAATATGAACTTTAATTTATTTTAATCGCTATGATTATCAGATCACTTCTTACTAATAATAATTCTTTCAATACAACCGAAGAATTGAAAGCGTGGATTTTGCAACGTAATAAAGAAGTAGATGTTAATATAGAGCAAAGGCCGTTCTCAGACTTGACAATGTGGCATAGAAATCCTGATGGAAGTTTGCATCATGATAGTGGACGATTTTTTTCTATTCAGGGCATTGATATTGTAACGGATTATGGCGATATTAACAATTGGAGACAGCCAATTATAAACCAGCCAGAAGTAGGCTATTTAGGTATTCTTTGCAAAGAATTAGAAGGTATACTTTATTTTTTGATGCAGGCTAAAATTGAACCAGGAAATAAGAATTGTGTCCAGATTTCGCCAACACTTCAAGCAACAAAAAGTAACTATTCTCGAGTGCATGACGGCAAGGCCCCTAATTATCTTGAGTATTTTATCAATGCTAAACCAGAAGATATTATTCTTGATCAGTTACAGTCGGAACAGGGTGCACGTTTCCTAAGAAAACGAAATAGAAATATTATCATTAAGGTTAACGAAAATATTGAAGTCCTTCCAGACTTCCGCTGGATGACTCTTGGTCAGATTAAGGAATTGATGCAGTATGATAACCTAGTTAATATGGATACTCGTACTGTACTCTCTGGTCTCAAAATTTCAGATTATCTCTCACCATTAGATAATTTGAATGGATTATCTGAATTTGGTAAGGCAATGATACTTTCCTCAATTACAAATCATGAGTATATTAGTACAACTGATCATCTTTCTTGGTTAACTAATCTCAAATCAAAATATGATCTTACTGTAACACAATGTCCGATAGACAATATGCCTGGATGGCATAATAATGATTTGGAGATTGCACGTGAGGATGGAAAGTATTTCAAGATTATTGGTGTAAATGTTACGATATCAAATCGTGAAGTTGCTTCGTGGTGTCAACCACTTGTTCAACCAATGCAGGAAGGTATATGTGCGTTTATCATCAAGAAGATTGACGGAGTATATCATTTCCTTGTTCAAGCAAAACTGGAATGTGGAAATTTTGATGTTATGGAACTTGCACCTACTGTGCAGTGTCTTACAGGTGCAGTAGGGCAAGAAGCTCATGAGAGGCCAGAATTTTATGACTACATAATTAATTCCCGCAAAGAGCAAATAATTTTTGATACACTCCAGTCGGAGGAAGGAGGTCGTTTCTATCATGAGCAAAATCGTAATCTTTTAGTTGAGGCTGATGAGCATTTTCCGCTCAGTCTCCCACCTCGGTTCACTTGGATGACACTTCGTCAGATATACGAGTTTCTTCGTTTCAACAACTACTTGAATATTCAAGCAAGAAGCTTAATTTCTGCAATTAGTTATAAGTAAGGCAGAATGCTAATAATAAAATTATAATTATAATAAATATGAAGATTCCTTTCAATAAAACATACCTAACCGGTGATGAGGAGAAGTACATTCATGAGTCATTAAATTCTGGTCAGGTATGCGGTAATAATCAGTTTTGTAAGAAGGTTCTTTCAATGATGAGCGAAAAATATGGTTATGATAGCGCATTTCTTGTTCCCTCAGGTACTGCTGCTCTTGAAATGGGTGTTGTTCTTGCGGACCTTCAGCCAGGCGATGAAGTCATTATTCCGTCTTACACATTCAGCTCTACGGTAAATGCAATCGTACTTTTTGGTGGGTTTCCTGTTTTCTGCGATGTTGATTCCAAGACAATGAATATTGACTACAACAAAATAGAGGCACTAATTACCCCTAAGACTAAGATGATAATGCCTATTGATTATGCCGGTGTTCCATGTGACATTGACGAGATTATGGAGATTGCAAATCGTCATCAACTTATTGTGTTCCAGGATTGTGCGCAGTCCTATGGCTCTTACTATAAAGGAGTTCCTTCTGGTAAAAAGGCCCACATCGCAGCATTCTCGTTCCACGAGACTAAAAATTATAGCGCGGGTGAAGGGGGGCTTTTAGTCAATAATGTTCCAGAATGGCATTTGCGCGCTACATTTCTTCAAGAAAAGGGTACTGATCGTTCACTCGTAATAAATGGTCAAAAGAACAAATATTCATGGGTTGACAAGGGTTCAAGTTATTTGCTTTCTGATTTACTTGCAGCTGTTCTTTATGCACAATTGAATCATGAGGAGGAGATTAAAGCAAAGCGTGCAAAGCTTACAGAGGCTTATTTCAACCTGTTCAAATCATATGTCAATACTGATACTATAAAAATCTTTGAACCCAAAGATTTTGTTCAAATAAATCATCATGCTTTTTGGGCAATATTCCCAACACTTCAAGATAAGCTAACTTTCATGAACAAGTTGAAGGAGATTGAAATTTATGTTTATATTGGTTATATACCCCTCCATTCTGCACCATATGGATTGAAATTGGGCTATAAGCCTGAGGATGTTCCTATCACAGAAGATCTTGGTAATCGCATTGTTCGTCTACCATTTTACACAAGTCTTGCTGACGAGGGGCTCGAATACACAATTGAAAATATGAAGGCAGTGCTTAAACAAATGTATGGATTTTAATACGATAAAAATAGGTGTAATAGGCCCATCTGAAATAGCTTTTCGTCGCTTCCTGCCTGCATTACGGAAAGCAGGAAAAGATTTTAAGTTCACAGCCATTGGAATTGCAAGCCCAGAGGAATGGTTTGGTGATGTAAGTAAAGTATCTGCTGATGTCATTGAAGACCAGAAGTCAAACGAAATTTCAAAAGCAAAAACATTTACAGACTTATATGGAGGAGAAATAATAGTGGGTTATAATGACCTTGTATCATCACCTAGTATTGATGCTGTTTATATACCACTTCCGCCAGCTTTACATTATAAATGGGCAAAGTTGGCTCTGCTTAATAATAAGCATGTTTTAGTTGAAAAGCCTTCAACAACTTCACTGGCCGATACTGAGGATTTAATATCTATAGCAACCGAAAAAGGGCTTGCTCTTCATGAAAATTATATGTTTATTTTTCACTCTCAGTTGGAGGAGATTAACAATGTTGTGAAGAACGGTGAAATAGGTGATGTCCGGCTTTATCGCATCTCCTTTGGTTTTCCTCGAAGGACAGCTAGTGACTTCCGCTATAACAAATTACTTGGAGGAGGGGCACTACTTGATGCAGGGGGGTATTGTTTGAAGTATGCAAATTTTCTTTTGGGTGGTGATGCTCATGTTACTACTGCTCAATCCAACCATCTTGTAGATTATGAGGTAGATATGTATGGATCAGCTACTTTGGTTAACAAAAAGGGACAGATAGCTCAAATCGCATTTGGCATGGATAATGATTATCGTTGCGACATAGAAATATGGGGTAGCCTAGGGACTATTTCTAGTGATAGAATATTAACAGCACCAGATGGATTTACACCTAAATACACAATAAAAAAGAATCAAGAAATTATTACACGTCAATTGGAGGCTGATGATGCCTTCTTAAAGTCAATCCTTCATTTTGGAACTTGTATTAAAGATGTGAATATGCGTAGGGAAAACTACGAATTGTTGCGTAAACAAGAGCAGTTGTTAGAAGAATATAAAATTAAACTATAATGACATCTTTATTAATTTATATCCACTTTTTATGAATAAAGATTGATTAAACCACGATAATAATTTCACTAATTTTTGAAATTAGTTAAGTGCTATCTCTTAAAATTCAAAAATATGATTTTGATAATGGTTGAATGTGCAAAAGAATATTGGGAGTTTGTTAGAACGCTTCGAATGGATACGAAAGTAATTGAAGGGTTTCTGCAAACTCAACCGATTACGGAAGAACAGCAGATAAAGTATATGATGGATAATTCAGTGCATTATCGTATTGCATTATTGGATGGTAAGCCAGCCGGATATGTAGGTGTAATTGAAGATGATATTAGAGTATGTACTCATCCTGATTTTTTTGGAATGGGTGTTGGTAAGTTCATGATAAAATCTGCTATGGCTATATGGCCTACTGCGTGTGCTAAAGTAAAACATAGTAATATAGCTAGTAATAAGTTATTTCTTAGTTGTGGATTTGAAGTAAGCGGTAGGGATGAACACTTCGTATACTATAAATTTAAAAAATATGAAATAGTTTAAGATTTTGTGTTGTCCCCAGAAATAATTAAAGATGAATAATAATTATTGAAAAGGTACTCATATAACAAACCCTATAAGATCAATCATCTAACACTATTTAAATAAACATTTTCACGCATTAACTATATTCAAAGGTTTCGCATATATGTAACTAGTATTTTAAAGATGTCATATATATCTTCAATTAGTTATTTTTTTAGGGTTAAATATTAAAACTCAAAACTAAACCTTATACCACTGATAGAATTATCTAAATGAATAATAAATATAATGTTCTAGTAATTTCTTCTTATCCTCCTAGTCGCTCTGGCGGAATTGTTCAAGACAACATGGACGCATTGTCAGAGGCGGGACATAAAGTTGATTTTTTTACACTCTATTCTTTCGCAGGTAAAAATGAAAATCAATTTAGCATTCTGCCAGAGCCATTTACAGAAAAACTAGTACGATTAAAGAAAAAAATCCCCTTGCTAGCAATTTTCCAACCGTTGGCAAAAAAGATTTTTCGTACTCCATCGAAAAAAATGAGTTCTATATTTAACCATGGATACTTTATTCCGAATCTTGATGAGACAAAGCCTCCTGTTGATGATACAACTTTGAATTTTTTTTTACCAAATAAAGAATATGACTTTATTCAGCTGTTTATTACAGAAAGAATGATAACGACATTATCGTTTTTGACGATTTTTAAGAAGTATCAAGTTCCATTGTTAATAACATGTATGGACATGCTTCATTTTACTGGAGGATGTTACTTTTTTGGAAATTGTGATAGATTTAAAATTGGATGTGGCAAGTGTTTAGTATTAGATAGTGATGATGAAAATGATCAGACGCATATAAACTATTTGTGCAAAATGAGTGTTTATCCAAAAATTCAATATGCCATTTTATGTAACCTTCATCAAAAAAATTTTGCATTAGAATGCAAGTTATTTAATCCCGAAAACATATTCACTAACTCTATAATTATTGATGAAGATAAGTTCATTCCAAAAGATGAAACAATCTGTAGAAAGTTACTTGGAATTCCAGCTAATAAGAAGTTTGTGATTTTATCTAGATATCAAAAAGGATTAGGCCGATCCAAGGGGTATGATCATCTTGTTAACATAGTAAATACTTACGCTGCAAAAGCCACAAGGCATGAGCTTGATTCATCTGTACTTGTTCTTATCGGCAGTAAGGACAAGCAATTCGCAGGTCAATTTAATATGGACACTTTGTGTTTAGGGTACCTTGATTTAGAAAAACTAATTAAAGCATATTCGGCAGCATCTGTATTTATCAGTACTTCTATTGACGATGCCGGTCCATCTATGGTAAATCAATCCATGATGTGTGGTACTCCAGTAGTGACATTTTCTATCGGGACTGCTCTCGAGGTCACACGCGATGGTGAAAATGGTTTTATGGCCGAAAACTTCAACGACAATGATTTTGTGGAGAAGTTATTCAAAATCTCTCATCTTACAGAAGATGAATTTACAAAATTGAGAAAATCAACCCGCAATTCAGCCTTGAAGATAAACTCAAAACACGCGAATGCGGAACGTATCATCCAAATTTATCACGAAACTTTAAAATTATATAATTGATGAATGTTAAATTGGCCTAGTCAATTTTGCAGATCAAAAAGGGATAGAATATAACTAAAAATTATTTTTCATGGTTTCAAATTAGTCAAATCAAATTAAATAATTTGACCTGAAATTACGGGAAACAACGCTTCAAATATTTAACTTAAAATTTTTTATAAAACAATGATAAAATTATTAGATATTATATTGGCTCCAATTACATTTTTTGCCTCGATTTGGCTTAAATTAATACGTAGGTACAACGTTGGCTTATTTAGGTCACGCTCAAACATTAGTAAGAAAATATTTGAATTTGTGGGCGTTTTTCCAGTCACTGACCATTATTATGAGCCGTATCTTGGAAAGCATAAGGTAGAGAAGAATCGTTTACTTACGGGTATTGATTTAAGAATAGATCAGCAATTAGATTTATTAGGAAAATTTAGTTTTAACGATGAGTTATTAGCATTGAATAATTTGCCAAAAAACCCTTTAACATTTTCTTTTTTCAAAGGGCCATTTCGTAGTGGAGATGCTGAAATATGTTACAATATTGTTAGATATTTTCAGCCCAAACGGATTGTTGAAATTGGTTGTGGTCATTCTAGTATGTTAATGCAGCATGCTATTGCTAAAAATAAAGAACTTAATTCTGATTATAACTGTCATCATATTTGTATCGAACCTTTCGAGGCTGACTATTTGGAAAATTTAAATGTTGAGTTTGTGAAAAAATCTGTCACTGAAGTTGATTTAAATGTTTTTAAATCACTTAATTCTGGTGATGTATTATTCATTGATAGTTCACACATTATAAGAGCTGGTGGAGATGTGTTGTTTGAATATTTGACAATTTTACCTGTTCTTAAGAGTGGTGTATTAGTTCATGTGCATGATATTTTTACTCCAAATTACTATTTAAATGAATGGACTGAGGATGGGGTTAATTTTTGGAATGAGCAATACTTATTAGAAGCTTTCTTATCATGCAACCCTCAGTTCGAAATTCTGTTATCTGTAAATTTTCTTAAGAACTCACAATATAGTAAATTGAAGAATGTATGTCCGGTTCTTGAACAAGACCGCGAGCCTGGTTCTTTTTGGATACGTAGAAGATAATAGGTGCTTGAACAACTTATGAAATATTTAATTAATGGCATAATAATTTTGTTCCCATTACAGTACTTTGCATTAGGTATTGGTACAACTAAATTTGATATTTTCAATATTGTATTTTTTCTTTTATTCCCTATTGCGACTTTTTGGAATAAATTAAATCGGAATCGACTATTGGTTGTTGGATGTTTTTTAATGTTTAGTTTAATATTAACATTAAATTCTAGCATTCAATATCCTATTTATAGATTTTATTCGTCTTTTTTTTGGCTTTTATTGACTGTCTTTACTTTCGTAAATTCCTATGATTTTTATACTCCTAGATTATTTAATCTTATTAACAGTATAGGTTTAATTTTACTTTTGGGAATTTTTTTCCAAAAGTTCATGTATCCTGATTTACGACCTAAATTATTTTTTTCTGAACCTTCAGTTGCTGGTTTGATTATGTATAGTTATTCGTTTCTTAGTTTTTATTTGGTTTTTATTAAGGATAATTTAAAATTAAATCTATTAAAAGGAATTGCTTTTTTTGTCGCTGGAATACTAACAGAATCATCACATATAATTACATTTACTTTAATGATGACATTTGTTCTTTTAAGTAACTTTAAATTTCGGCATTTTTTAATTTTATTTATACTAGGTTTCTTTACCCTGGTATATCTTCCTGAATCACTGGTCGATAAATTTTCATTCCAAGAAAATGTTGAGAATTATTCTTTTAGTCAGTTGTCGTGGTTACAAGGATATAATCAAGCAATTGCAAGTGTTAAATTAAACTACTTTATAGGTCAAGGTTTTGGAAGCACAGGATATTTAAGGTTTTATAGTGACTATGAGAAAGTTCTTGAAAAGAGCGACTTGGCAGACTTAAACCGATTTGATGGGTATAGTTTATTTTTTAGATGGGTTATTGAGCTTGGTTTCGTCGTTACCGTTCTCATAGTGCTATACTTTGTAAGAATTCTAATAAAGGGATTGCAAAAAGAAAATATTTCTAAATATGATAGATTTGTTTTATTTATTTTTGGCTTTTCCATTTTTTTAGGTTCCTTATTGAAAGAGCCGAATTATGGATTTTCAACTTTTTTGTTAAGTTTTTATTTGATGGGAATGTTCATCAACACTAAAATGAGTGTGAATACTGCATAATAGAGGTTAAGCTGATCTACGTCAATATAGATTATTTCATATCTACATACCCTAATTAATTATATCTCATAAGCATGGTAAATTTTACAGTGATTATCGCTACTTATAACGCCCAAGACCACATTGAAAGTACCCTGAAAAGTGTGATAGATCAGGGTTATCAAAATTTGGAATTAGTAATAGTTGATGGGTTTAGTACTGACCAAACTCTTGAGATAATAAATAAATATTCTTCGTTTATACATAAAGTCGTTTCCGAAAAAGATAAAGGAATTTACGATGCTTGGAATAAGGGGGTTAGAATGAGCTCAAATGAGTGGATTCTTTTTTTGGGTTCAGGTGATACATTAACTCCGGGTAGTCTGAATCGATATGCAGATTATCTCGCGAATGAAACAAAGAAGTTCCATTTTGTGTCATCAAGAATAAATTTAGTTAATAGTGATGGGGAAATAACCAGATTAGTGGGAAAAGCCTGGAGTTGGAATTGTTTTAGAAAGTACATGTGCACAAGTCATGTTGCGGCTTTACACAATAGATCCTTGTTTAAGGACTATGGCTACTACGATTCTAGTTTGCGGATTGTTGGAGATTATGAATTATTATTAAGAGCACAAGATAATTTGAAGGCTGGTTTTGTTGATTTTGTTCAGGCTAATATGTTAATAGGAGGGGTGAGCAATAATCTAAGTTCTCTTAGAGAAACTCTGGCTGTTAAAATTAAGTGTTCTGATCGCGGAATATTTGGATGTTTCTTAGATTACTATTATTCTTTATTGGTTTGGATTTTACGAAATGTATCAATTTTCTAACTTGAAGGTTTTATTTATAGCACCGTTACCTCCTCCTTTTGGAGGACAGGCTATTATGTCCGAAATTGTTAGAAAGGTTTTAAATCCAATCTATGTAATAGATTTAAATGTTGAGGGTAAAAAGATACCTAATATTATTATTATTATTAAAATAGCATATTACATTCTTTTTCGAAAGCCAGATCTAATTTATTTTACTTGTTCGAGATCAAGAATGGGGGCGATAAGAGATATAATTCTTCTTTTTTTAGCTAGATTTCAGAATATTAAAACCATTAATCATTTACATGGGAACGAAATTCAAGATATACTTTATCCACACTATTTTAAGCTTATAGTTAAAAGAGCATATCAAGGAATTGATACTACCCTTTTTGTATCACGGAAACAAGCGGATGATTTTCCAATTTCAAATCCTTGCATGAAAAAGGTGGTCATACCTAATTGTTACGATAAGGTTTTTGACGATATCACTTGGGCCCGGAAAGAGTTAGTAATTGATAAATTTGAAATAAATATTCTCTTTATATCGTTCTTGATGGAAAGCAAAGGTATATTTGTAGCTCTTGAAGTTTTCGAACGTTTAGCAACAGAATATTCTCACTTGAAGTTTAATGTGGCAGGGGATTTTCGGTCTGACTATTTAAGTTCATCTTCAGATGTAAAGGTTAAATTTTTCAATAAATGGGAAGTACTTACTTCTCGTTTCCCCGATAGATTTATTTACCATGGTGTTGTTACTGGTAAAAAAAAGAGGGATCTTTTTCTAAAAAATGACATTTTATTCTTCCCTACTTTTTTTAAAACCGAGTCTTTTGGACTAGTTATAATTGAAGCAATGCGTTCCGGCAATGTAGTTGTTGCTTCTGATTTTAATAATATTTCAGAGTTAGTTAATGAAGAAAGAGGTAAACTTTTTATTCCGAAGGATGCTGATAATGCTGTTTTAGCTATTAAATATTACTTAAATAATACAATTAAAATGAGGGAGGTTCAAAGAAGTAATATGTTTTTTAGTGAAACAAATTATTCGCAATCGAAATTTGATGAGAGGGTTTCAATTGTGTTTGAAAATATATTATCCAATGAGTAAAGTATTAATAACTGGAGGTTCTGGATTTATTGGAACCAATCTGGTAAGTAAATTTCTCGAATTAGGTTGGGTTGTATTGAATTATGATATTTCTCCACCCAAAATTGAATCGCATAGTCAATATTGGAAAAATATTGATATTACAGATAGAACATTATTGATTGATTCAATAAGAGATGATATGCCGGATTACATTGTTCATTTAGCTGCACGCACTGATTTGAACGAGCTTAACTCTGTTGATGGATATAAGGCAAATATCGAAGGAGTTCGCAATATTATGGATGCTGCGTCGAATTTACCAGGATTACAACGCATCATTCTTGCTTCATCAATGCTCGTTTGCAAATTAGGATATCAACCCGTGAGTTTTGATGATTACAACCCTAATAGTTTTTATGGTCAAAGTAAAGTTGAGAGTGAGAGGATTATTAAGCAATACAATTTAAATTGGACAATTGTCAGGCCAACTTCTATATGGGGCCCTTGGTTTGGAGAACCGTATAAAAACTATTTTGATTTGGTTATAAAGGGAATTTATTTTAATATACCTGATAAGTATGCTTCTACCAAGACATATGGTTATGTGAAAAATACCTGCAATCAAATCATTAGCCTCATGTTGAGTGAAGCCCCTATGGTTAATCACAACTATTTTTATCTTGGAGACTTACATCCATTGAATATTACAAATTGGGCAAACAGAATTAGAATATTGAATAATCAGAGTAAATTGTTGACCTTACCGCTATTTTTATTGAGAATGTCAGCAATAATTGGAGATATTTTTAAAAATATTTTACGTGTGAATAAATTCCCTATGACCACTTTTCGATATAGAAATATGACCAACGATAATATTATAAAAGATCTCGAACGAACGTTAAGGATCACAAAATGTGGAGAAGATGAGAATTTAGACAAACAAATATTAGAAACACTAACTTGGATAAAAAATAAAAAATAAAAATTATGAAAAAAGCAATTGTACTAGGGGGTGGAGGTTTCATCGGTGGTCACCTTGGGAAAAGATTGAAGAAGGAAGGTTATCATGTCAGAATTGCTGATATTAAAAACCATGAGTACTTTGATCATTCAGAAATTTGTCATGAATTCATTAAGTGTGATTTAACTGATCCTAAAGCAGTCGAACTTGTAATTTCTGAAGAATGTGATGAGGTTTATCAGCTTGCGGCTGATATGGGAGGAGCTGGTTATATTTTTACGGGTAATAATGACGCCAATGTGATGCATGGTTCAGCTATGATTAATTTGAACGTTGCTCATGAATGTGTCAAAAAAAAGGTTAAAAAAGTATTTTATTCTTCTTCAGCGTGCATGTACCCTGAACACAATCAATTAGATCCGAATAATCCAAATTGTGAAGAATCATCTGCATATCCCGCGAATCCAGATTCTGAGTATGGTTGGGAGAAACTGTTTAGTGAGCGTTTATTTCTAGCTTTCAATCGAAACTACAAGCTGGATGTAAGGATTGCTCGTTTCCATAATATTTTTGGGCCTCAAGGGACTTGGAAAGATGGTAAAGAGAAGGCGCCAGCGGCTATGTGTCGAAAAGTAGCCGAACAACAAAACGGCGGTTCTATTGAAGTTTGGGGTGATGGACTTCAAACGCGAAGTTTTCTTTATGTTAGTGAATGTGTCGAAGCAGTACTTAGATTGATGAAATCAGATTTCACAGGCCCTGTTAATATCGGTTCAGAAGAAATGGTAACAATTAATAGATTGGCAGAAATGGCAATAGAAATTTCTGGAAAGGATATTTCTATTAATAATTTAGGAGGTCAAGATTTTATTGATAAGTACGGATTTAGCTGTCCTACAGGCGTTAGAGGCAGAAATTCTGATAATAAGTTATATCGCGAAAAAATTGGATGGGAGGTATCTTTACCCCTAATAGAAGGCATGAAAAATACTTATGCTTGGATTTCAGAACAAGTTGATAAAAACTCAAAATAGTTGTTTTTTGGATTCTATAAATATTTCTGAAATAGAGTTTACGAAGAGTGCTCATCATGGAAAATTAAAGAAAGTCATTTTCAAGGGCTCTGAAATGACATCTGCGGTTACGCAAGTCGCTTATGTCGAATTACTTGCAGGGGAGATTATCGAAGAGCATTTACATGACTCGATGGAAGAAGTTTTTTTGGTACTTGATGGCAATTGTGAATTTTGTTTAGACGAAGTTTCTCAAGTACTAATTAAAGGCTCTGTAATTAAAATAGCACCCAAAATCAAACACAAACTAAAGGCCCTCACAGAAACCAAACTTTATTATTTTGGAGTATCAACTGTAGAATGAATATTTTATTAATTACACAAGTGTTTTATCCCGATACAGTCTCGGTATCTCAGCATTTGACTGATCTTGCCGAGAAATTAGTCGAGGATGGACATACGGTAACTGTTTATACAAGTTGTTACCCTTACGAAGAAAAAACTACTCGTTATAGTAGGTCAGAGGATTATCAAGGGGTCAAAATTGTACGATTGTTACAGACTTCGTTTGGCAAAGGCAATACTCTCTCTCGTCTTTTAGACTTTTTTACATTTTACTTTACAATTTCAATCAAATTGTTATTTTTAAAAAAGAAAGAATTTGATGTGATAATCGGCACAACTGTTCCTCCATTATTGTCATTTGTTGGTGTTTTGGTTTCAAAATTGAAAGGGATAAAATTTCATTTTTGGGTAATGGACTTGCAGCCGGAATTGTCCATTTCATCTGGGTTAATAAAGGAGAATTCATTGTCTGCCAAGTTCTTTACGAAACTTGGAAATTATATTATTCGAAACTCCTCTATAATAATTTCACTTGATTGTTTTATGACAGATTATTTGCTGGCTAGAGGTGCGAATAAAAATGCAATATGCACAATTCCAGTGTGGCCTGTTCTCGACGAAAGATATCTTGGGTCAAGGCATTCGAATCCATTTAGGTTAGAAAATAATTTTGGTAATAAAATAGTAATAATGTATTCAGGGAATCATGCTTTTGTGCACCAACTTGATACTTTGTTGGGGGCTGCGCTCAAGTTAAGTGAGGATCCAAGATTTCTATTTGTTTTTGTTGGCGGTGGAGTTAGAAAAAAGGACGTAACTGAGTTTAAGTTAAAATATAAGCTTGAAAACATAGTTCAATTGCCTTTTCAGCCAAGAGAGAATATACACAATTCGCTTGGATCGGCAGATATTCAAGTTGTAATTCTAGGGAATGGGCAAGTTGGTTTCACCCATCCTAATAAAATTTATGGTGCGATGTATATCGGTAAGCCTATTCTTTATATAGGCCCGAAAGAATCACATGTTACTGACATATTGAACAAACTTGAAGGAAACATTAGTGTGTCACACGGAGAATCTGAATTGCTTGCCATACAGATCACTTCATTATTTTCTAAATCTTGGAATGAAATAGAAAAGATAGGGCAATCCAATTTGAATTTTGCAGTACAAAACTTTCATCCAGAAGTATTGAAGAAAAAAATGCTTGATGCCGTCCTCAAATAATGACATTTTTTTAACAGGGTCAACTGGTTTTATCGGAAAATCATTTGTCAATTCTTTCAAGGCTAAACAAATTAATTTTTATAATAAGTCAGAGAGAATTGATATAGGGTGTGCATCTATAGTAATTCACCTTGCCGGTAAAGCACACGATATGAAAAGAACTTCAAAGTCAGATGAATATTACCAAGCTAATACTGAACTCAGTAATAAAGTATATGATTCCTTTCTTGAGTCAGAAGCAAAAATATTTATTACATTGAGTTCAGTGAAGGCTGTTGCTGATGAAATTGAAGGAGAATTAACTGAAGATACCATCCCCAATCCAATAACCCATTACGGTAAAAGTAAACTGCTAGCAGAGCAATATATTTTATCTAAAGAAATCCCAAAAGGGAAAAGAGTTTACATACTACGACCAACTATGATTCATGGTGTAGGTAATAAAGGAAATCTTAATTTACTTTACAAATTAGTTTCTAAAGGTATCCCTTGGCCACTAGGAGCATTTGAAAACAAACGTTCTTTCTGTAGTGTTGATAACTTGATGTTCATTTTTAAAGAACTTATTGAACGAGAGAATATTCCTTGTGGGGTTTACAATGTAGCTGACGATATTCCACTTTCAACAAATGAAGTAATTTCAATCTTATCTAAATTACAAAACCGAAATCCAAAAATTTGGAAAATTTCTAAAGGGCTTATTGTGTTGATGGCAAAAGTGGGTAATGTCTTTAGTCTACCACTTAATGAAGAGCGTTTGCAAAAACTTACGGGCTCATATGTTGTAAGTAATAAAAAGTTATTGAATGCCATTGGTAAGCCACTTCCAGTTTCGAGTACAGAAGGTTTACTTAAAACATTCCAATCATTTCATTTATAGATGACAAGAATTTTTGATATAATTTTTTCTTTTTTTGGTTTACTTCTTTTAAGTCCGATAATTATTGTGTTTTTGATTGTTGGTTTTTTTGATACAGGTTCCCCATTGTTTCGTCAGGAGCGCGTTGGTGTTAATAAGAAACCCTTTTATCTACTGAAATTCCGCTCTATGCATGTAAACACTCAAAATATTGCCACGCATTTGGTTCAAGTGACTGCAATAACAAAGTGGGGGGCGTTTTTACGCAAATCCAAATTGGATGAACTTCCACAGTTATTTAACGTACTTAAGGGCGATATGAGTATTGTGGGACCTCGACCAAACTTATACAATCAAAATGAACTGATTGTAGAACGTGGAAAAAGAGGGGTGTATTCAATTCGTCCAGGTATTACCGGATTAGCACAGATTTATAAAATTGATATGTCTACCCCAGAACTTTTGGCTGAAACCGATGCTAAGATGATTAAACAACTGAATGTCTTGTACTATTTCAAGTATATATTCCTTACTGCTTTTGGTATGGGGTTTGGCGATAGAGTTAGAAGGGATTCTGGCAAGTTTCCGCCGACAACATTGAACTAATTTTTTATTAATTGATTACATGGATTTATAATATTTCATTAATGGTATTACAGAATAATTATTTCAAGTTTAATATTCATCTATTGAGAGGTATTTCAATTATATTGATTGTTTTTTCACATTGCTATGAGTTTGGCATTATTACATTTGCACAAAATAAAAGTATACTTGCTAAAATGTTTAGGGATACTGTTTCTGGTGGTAGCGCTTTTTTTGTTTTTGTGTCAGGGTTTTTATTTCTCTCTATTTATAAATCTAATTTGAATTATTTCGAATTTCTTTTCAAAAAATTTAAATACGTGTATATCCCGTATCTCTTTTTTATATCGTTTGACTTATTATATATTTTCATTAGAATTGGGTTTAATTATGCAACCACAAATTCTAGTTCAGATCATTATTGGAATGCTTTAATTAACTTTGAATTTGGTGCTACTTATTTTCTGGGTAAATCCTTTGTAACTTTAGGCATCTTGTGGTATGTTCCTTTTATTATGCTCATGTATTCTTTGTCACCTTTTTTTTTATTTTACAGCAAACTTAAGTTTACATTTAAAGTAGTAATACTATTTTTATGTTTTATCGTTTCTTTTTTTTTATTTAGAAATCATTCATTTATATTTATTGCAATTTTTCAAAATGTTATTTATTTTGTTCCTTTTTACCTTTTAGGAATATTGGTAAGCCAAAATGAAGAGAAAGTTTATTTAACTGTGGGGTACCAGTTTTTGATTGGTTTGCTATTTTTGTCATTGTTTATCGCATATATTAAAATTCAGTTTGAAGTAATTTTCGACAAAAAGGTAGATTTAATTATGATTCAGAAGGTTTTCTTGTGTATATTTTATTTGGTATCCTTTAGGATTATGAAATCAAAAATATTTAGTATATTAAAAATATTTGCTAGTAATAGCTTTGGTATTTTTTTTATACATCCAGTTTTAATAACCCTTTTAAGTTTTCTCAATAATATATTAGGAATCACATACAAGACAGAATCATTTTTATTTTATTTGTTTATTTCTATTTTAATTTTGTTTTCTTCATTGCTATTAGTTTTATTTATTAAACATATTTTGGGTGCAAAAAGTCGTTATTTTATAGGAATATGAAAGCCAATTTAGCACCCATATTTTAGTTAGTTTATTTAACATTGATTAGGTCACTTTTATCATTTTTTCTAATTGATTCAATGAATAAGATATACTACTTTAATTATATATTAGTTACCGTACTTAGAAAAAATTTGGGGACAGGGTAAATAGAAATGGCCTTTTTGTCAGATTCTATATGATTTTAGTTTTCAATAATGTCGCCATTATTTTTATTAGCAGCTGTTTCTATATTTTTTGAGACGATATTTTGATAGAAAAAAAAGTTGAGCTTGAAAAGGACTATCTTCAAAAAAATTATTTTTATTTGATATTGAGATCATCATCAAGACCTTTACAAAGGTATTATTTAGTAATGGAGTGAGTCACTAAGTTCTTAAATAGGTTTGTATATTAAGCCCACATATTTTGTGGGCTTTTTTATTTGCATTAGTTGTATTTTTACTGTATTGGAAAATTTATCTAAAATATTAGTTTTGTTTTCGCTTGGGTTTATAGCTAATAGGGTAACAGCACAGTCTTTGTCATTTATCACTAATAGCAAATACCAAACGGCCAAAGAAACACAGTTTATAACGGGTAAAGATTCCACCAAATCTATGGTCATACAAAGCGGTGAGGCTGATGTTACAAAAAGTATACTATTGCCTGTTACCCTTACCACCCAATACAATAGCCACCACCCATATGGTTATAACGATGGTTCTTTTATTCCGGCTAGTGGGTTACAAACACAGCTAAGTTTTGGTGTAGCGTTAAAAGCTGGGCCTGTTAACTTAAATTTACAACCTGAGCTTGTGCATGCTGCAAACCCTACTTATCCATCCAATGGCAGTTACGGTTATAGTAGTGGTAAACCATACACCAAGTTGTATGGAGGGCAGTCTAGCTTAAGTGTACGTGCAAGTGCTTTTAGTGTGGGTGTATCTACGGCCAATAAATGGTGGGGACCTGGTAATACAAATGCGCTTATCATGTCTAACAATGCGCCTGGCTTTGCCAATATTTTTATTAAAACACATAGGCCAGCTAAAACCCCCATCGGTAATTTTGAATTTGAATTAATTGGTGGCCGCCTCGAATCTGATAGTCTTTTACCTTACGAAAATTTCCATTTAAAACCGAACCCCAATTTGCGCAACAGCTGGCGCTATATAAATGCCTACATTTTAAGTTATAACCCCAAGTGGTTACCTGGCGTGTATGTGGGTTTAATAAGGTCCTTACAAAAATATGGCACTGGTTTATCAGATGGTAAGGTGTCTTTTACCAATAAATATATTCCCATTGTTACCAAAACATTTCAGAAAAAAAATGATTGGGGTGACGATACACTCAGTATCGATCAGGTAGCTAGTTTTTTTGTGCGTATTGCTTTTCCAAAATCTAAAGCAGAGCTATATGTCGAGTATGGTAAAAACGATTACGGTGAGCGCACTCGAGATTACCTGATGGCGCCCACACACTCTGTTGCGCATATAGTAGGGTTTAAAAAAATAGTAACCCTAAATAAAAACAAATACCTAAACCTAGGAATTGAGTTTACACAAATGAGTCAGTCACCAGATGCTATATTACGTAGCGCTGGTAACTGGTATGTGCATGGCCAAATAGGGCAGGGCTATACCAATTACAACCAAATTATGGGTGCAGGATCAGGTTTTGGAGCCAACAAGCAAATTATAATGGGTACATACATTAACGGCAATAATAGACTAGGCGTTTTTATAGAAAAAACAAACAGAGATCCCGAATACCGTTCTATTTTTTGGACCGATATGGCCTATGGTATAGCACCACAGGTTACTGTAAAAAATGTTTTACTTACTGCGCAGTTTGTATTTATTAATAGTAAAAACTACGCTTGGGAAAATGATAACAACCTATTAAATTTTCATGCAAAGCTTGCAGTCAGTTACCCCATTAATTACGCAATTAAAAACACAAAAAACTAGTACATGAAAAAGAGTTTTTTGTTGATTGTTTTTTGTGTGAGCCTGCAATTTGTAATGGCGCAGTCGGAATCTTTGTTATTTGATGGGGTATCGGATTATATTAGAAGATCGCAACTAACTGGAGCTATTAACCATAGTAACAGCCTACTCATTAATAGTTTTGCGCAAAACCTAACACATTTAGATAGCCTGCAAAAAAACAAACCACTGGCACTTGCAAAAACTAAAAATAATTTTTTAAGAGCAACTTTTTTGCCGGTATCACGTACTGCACAGTTTAATAGTGACCTCGCACATGGTTTTAATGATGGTGGCATGATACCATCGGCAGGCATGCAGTGGGTATTTAGTGGTGGGATACACCTAAAAGCTGGTGGGCTCGAAATACTTGCAAAGCCCACTTATATAACAGCGCAAAACAAGGAATTTGAAACATTCCCTACGGAGCATTACCCGGTATTTTGGAAAACCTATTACCGCTGGCTTAATACCATCGATAATCCCGAAAATTTTGGATTTAATACCTACAAAAAACTACTACCAGGGCAATCAGCTATAAAATATTCTTATAAAAATTTTACCCTAAGTTATGGTACCGAAAATCGCTGGTGGGGTCCTGGGCGATACAACGCACTTATTTTAAGTAACAACGCGGCAGGTTTTGCGCACGCGGCACTTACCAGCAACGCGCCCATAAAAACTAAATTTGGTAACGTAGAGTTTCAATTAATATCAGGTACACTACAAAATTCAAATATTTTACCTCCCGATCATTACAGATATGACGAGGGTGTTTTGTTGCACAAACCAAAGCCCCATCAAAGCCGTTACATACGCGCTGCCACGGTAAGTTTTAATCCGGTATTTGCGCCAGGTTTATTTGTAGGGGCTACAGCAGTAGGGTATGGTTATAATGGCAATAGCAGCGCTGAGCAAGCAACCATGGGCTCTTTGTATGCCCGCTATGTAATGCAAAAAGATAGGGCAGAGGTATATATAGAGTTTGGCCGCAACGATAAATCACCAACGCCTTTAAATATTGTTACCGAAAACAATTACCCACGTGCTTTTGTAGCTGGCTTTAGAAAGCTGGTACCCATTAACCACCAACAAAAATTTATTGAAATAGCCGCCGAGCTTACACAACTACAACTACCTACAACACCCCTAACTTTTGAGGGTAAAAGCTGGTACACCAGTACCAAAGTGCCACATGGTTTTACACACCAGGGTCAAATCCTCGGCGCTCATATTGGGCCAGGTAGCAATAGCCAAATAGGTTCTATCAGTTACGTTAATGGTTTTACCAAATTAGGGGTAGAGTTTGAGCGCCTCGTGCACAACAATGATTTTTATTACAATGCATTTATTGTTACCCGTGATCCTACCAGACACTGGGTAGATGTGTCTACAACGCTCGTGGGTAATTATGCTTATAAAAAATTAATGGTATCTGGTAGAGCTGCTTTTGTTCGCTCACTCAATTACCAGTGGTATATACTTGAAGGCCTCGGATATTTTAAAAACGGTTACGACCGCTTTAATTTTAGCGCCACACTTTCTATTGCTTACCGCCTGTAATAAATAAATAAAGCGCGGTAATAAACTTTGCAATAAAGGCACCTGCAAGTATCGCTAATAACCAGCTCACTTCATTTTTTTTAAGGGGCATTTCAGGATTATCTACAACTTGTATAGTAGGTGTTTCTTGTAAGAGCGCTGTTTTACTAGCTTCTAAGTTTTTGGTAAGCTCACCAAATATAGCAGCCTGCACCATTTTATCTCTCCCCGATACTTCTACCTGCATTTCACCAGCTTGTGTAAAAGCCGGATTGGCGTCTAGTAATTCTCTATTGGCACTAATGGCTGTGTAGGTTTTATTATTTAAAACCGCTTTAATGCTATCTACTCTTTGTTGTAACCTTTCTACATTACCCCTTACTCTTTTTGTTTTAGTATCTATGTAAAAACTACTGGTAACTGCCAGTAAACGCTGGCAAAGTAATTGACTCAGTTGTTCGTCTCTTGTAGTTATTTGTAACGAAAACAAACTGAGTTTTTTATCAGGTTTAGAGATAGACAATTCTTTTTCGGTGATGCGTTTAAGTATTACATGAATTAAGCTATCCTCGAGCCTTGTAAATACGCCTTTTTTACTGCTGAAGTTTACAACTCGCCCCACTTTATCACTACTGGCCCATTTGCTCGAATAGCCATAAGCATTGGCATATGCATCGGCAAGTGTTAAAGTGCCGGCACTATCGTAACTAGTAAGTAATGCTTTTTTAATTAAGGTTTTACTTTTTAAAAGCTCTAGTACGTTATCGCCTTGTAAAACACCCGACCCTACCGAAAGCCCTCCAAGGTCTATCCCAAATTGTCCTGCAAGCGCAGAGGCAATGCCACCTCCACTATTTTTATTTTCCTCCACCACAAATGTAGTAGCTGCTGTGTAAGTATCTTTTTTTATAAATGCATAGCCAACACCGAGTAGTCCACCAAGCGTACCCATGATCAGCAGTATGCCCCAGTGTGCCATTAAAAAGCTGAGCCGCTGTTTGACACTGCTTATTAGATCGGTTATAAAATAACTAGCTTCTTCTTGTTTATCTAAACTTGACATACAATATAAATTATCGGAGTACGCTGATTAAACTAATGATAGCAGATAATGAACCAGTAATAGCACTTAGCTCAATAATGGATAGTCCTTTTTTACCCGTATCTGTTTTTACTGGAACAATTATTTTACTGCCCGGATAAATTTTTGGATAGCTTCTAAAAAATAAAAAATGATTTATTTTTTTACTAATGCCACTCGGGTATTCTACATAGGCCTTTTTTACATTGCCTTTGTCGGTTATACCACCCGCCATAGAAATATAGTCTCTAAAGCTAGTAGAATGATAGCTTAATATTTGTGGGTTAAATACTTCTCCTTTTACTTCTACAAAAGGCTCTTGACGTGGAATAAAAATACTATCAGAAGGGCGTAATAAAAAAGCTGGGATACCATCTTTACTTTCAGATGGTGTTCCTACGCGTAGTCCGTTTCTAAATACTTGCACATCTTTAATAGATGCATACGGCGATACACCGCCTGCTTTTTGTAGCAACTCTTGTAAAGTTTCATTTCTTTTTTCTAAGGCGTACACACCAGCATACAGTACTTCACCTCCTAATTTTACGGCGCCTAAGTTTTGGTAGTTGAGTAACCTAGGTACAAAAATATAATCGAGTGGCTCTAGTGCATGCTTGGTACCTGTGGTGTTTAAATTAGAGTCTACTGCAACTACAGATATTTGCATGAGTTGGTTGGTAAGGGTATCAGCCCTGTTTTTACTAAGGCGTGAAATTTCAACCTTATGATTGGCCGCTTCGTTGTTAAAACCACCAGCCATAAGTATTACATCTTCTAATTGCATACCCCTGCGGTAAGGGTAGGTACCAGGGTTTTTAACAGAACCAGCAAGGGTTACCGTTAATTTATTTTGAATCCCATCGGTACTAGCAATGGTAATAGTATCGTTTTTGTAAAGCGCAATATCCAAAGCGCTACCATTTAGTATTTTTTGTACATCAAACGATAATAGAGTAGGCTCGGCACCCGGTATATTTCTTTTAATAGTACCTCTGTTTAAAAAAGCATTTTCAATAACACCATCTGCTTTTTTTAATAAGGTAGCCACGCTTAAATTACTCGTAAGCTCATAACTACCAGGCCTGTAAACAGCGCCCTCTAATACCACCCTGTTGCTATAAATATCTAAAATTTTATCTACATGCACAGAGTCTCCATTTTTTGGTAGGATTGTTTCAAAGTCGGCGGCTGCAACATCTTTTAATGACATGGTTCTTACATCGTATCTAGCAAGCTTAGCTACGTCTTTAATAGCAGCAGGTTTAAAACCTCCTGTAAAACCAATAGCGGTAGCCAAGGTTTCGTTTTCTAGTAATTCATAAATAGCAGGCCTTACCACTTCGCCACTAAAAATAATGCGTTTGGTTACAGGTCTAAATCTGATAACGTCTTGGTCTTGCAGTCGTACGTTTTTATCCAGTAAACCCTTTTGTAAAAAGCCGTAAAAATCGATACTGTCAATAATTTTATTATTACGTATCAAATCAATTTTACGCAAGGATCCATTAACGGTAGGTCCATTAGATAAATACAAAATATTAAAAAAGCCCGCCTGCGCCGATAATACATAATCGCCCGGAAATTCGGCCTCACCTGTTACGGTAATTCTGATAGATCTAATATTAGCAAGTGTTACACTTAGCTTGCTACCACCACTATTAAGTGCTGGGTAAATGCGTGCTAGTGTGCTTTTAATTT
>JACCDV010388412.1_pt1 | contig 31412 bp, 29 predicted proteins | sample 7446131 | NCBI WGS metagenome assembly JACCDV01 (sample SAMN15323448, study PRJNA562643) | freshwater metagenome | isolation source: river surface water | place: USA:Blue River Watershed | collected 2017-08-17 | reverse complement strand
TCAGTAATAGACCACCCACACCTAAGAATAGGCCGGTGACTGTGCCCAGCGCAAGCAAGCGATGCGTATCCCAGAAGATCACCACAATGAAAATGCTTAACAGTAGGACGCCAAAGCATAAGAAAAATAGTGAAACGATGACGGTGATGAGTAAAGAAAAAACACGCTCACGCGCAATCTCAATATCCGCAGAAAGCAGATGCAGGCGATTGTAGACAATCGCCACCACAGTCGCCGTTAAGGTTTTAAGTGAGTCCAGTAAACCTTCGCCAGAGGCTTGATGATCAGAGGGTTCTGCCAACATCGTCTCCCTTGAGATTAACGCTTACCAATCAACAAACCCACAAGCAATCCAACACCTGCAGCAACGCCAATCGCTTTCCATGGATTCTCGTGCACATATTCATCCGCCGACTTTGCAGCAGCTTTACCCTTCTCAATCAAGTCGCCCTGCGCTTCCGCAAGCTTGCCCTTAGCATTAGCGAGCGATGACTCTGCCTGTGAGCGCAAATTAGCCAAGGCAACATCCCCTTGATCAGTCGTTGCCTTAATCAAGGCCTCTGCATCCGCGATCACTAATTTAAAGTCCGCAATCAATTGTTCTTTACTCACCTCAGCAGGTGTTGTCTTCTGTGCCTTAGCCATAATTTATCCTCTCATCACAAACGTTTCACTTACCAATATACGCTTAAGCAAGCGCTTGATGTTGATACATATCAAATCAAGCTAACTGTCCTTGAGTGCACGGATGCATGGGAGGTTGCGCCACCATCCATAGGCGTCCATGCCGCAGCCAAACACATAACGATTAGGAAGCTCTAGCCCCACAAAATCCGCCCTAATCGGCTTATCCTGGTCGAGTATCTTTTCACTCAAGACAGCCACCAATACCTGCTCGGCGCCCATCGCTAAACACCTAGCCTTAATCTCGGTCAAGGTGATGCCCTCATCCAGGATGTCGTCCAAGAGCAAGACAACCCTGCCCCTAACCTTATCGCTGGGCTCAACACGCCAGACTAAATCCTGGCCACTGGTGCCGTGATAGCGATTGGCCTGGACGTAGTCAAACTCCAAAGGGAAATTAAGCTGTGGTAACAACTGGCCAGTGAACACCACCGCCCCGCCCATCACGCTCATAACGACGGGGTTGGTCTTGCTTAGGGCCCGGGTGATTTGTGAGGCAAGCTGCCTAACGGCGGCTGCAACCTCCAGCTCACTGTAGATCAGTTCAGAATGAGCTAGGATGCTTTGTGGATCTTGGGTCATCGGCTACTGGAGTGTGCTTGATTGGGAGGCGACAGATAGTGAGGCTTTCGCGCCGCCTTTGTTAGACAGGCCGGCATTCACATCACCTAAATACTCTTCCACCCACATCTTGAGCTCTTGCTTCACGAGCGACTCATCCTTAGCAAGCGTAGTACTCACCCACTGAAGCAATGCATCCACCCAGGCAGCATCTACCGACCTGGCGGAAGCAATACGGAGCTTTTCATGCGGGGTTGGCAGTGTGTGCTCATCATCGGCTAAAAGCTCTTCATAGAGCTTCTCACCAGGGCGCAGGCCGCTAAACTCGATCGCAATCTCATCCTCTTGCAAGCCCGAGAGCTTAATCATGTCACGCGCCAAATCAACAATACGCACAGGCTCACCCATATCCAACACAAAGATCTCGCCGCCAGAGCCCATCAGCCCTGCCTGCATCACAAGCTGCGCCGCCTCGGGGATGGACATAAAGTAACGCGTAATCTCGGGGTGCGTGACGGTAATTGGGCCACCCGCCTTAATCTGTTCACGGAACTTTGGGATCACGCTACCGCTACTGCCCAGCACGTTACCAAAACGCACCATCACAAACCGCGTGCCCTTATCCTCTTGCAGGCCCTGGCACACCATCTCAGCCAAGCGCTTGGTCGCCCCCATCACGTTGGTTGGATTGACCGCCTTATCCGTAGAGACTAAGACAAACTTATCAATGCCTGCGTCCTTGCAGGCCTTAGCGAGCGTATAGGTGCCAAGTACGTTGTTGTTAAACGCCTCGGACACGTTCTCGTTCTCCATGAGCGGTACGTGCTTATAAGCCGCAGCATGGAAGACCACCCTAGGTTGATGCTTAGCAAGTAAATGATGTAATCGCGCAGCATTCTTCACATCCCCCACCACATAAACCAACCGGGTCGATGTGCCTGCTAACGCTTGCTCTAACTGGTATAACGCGAACTCAGAAATATCCAAACAGATGAGTGTGCTCGGCTTGAACTTAACGATCTGGCGACATAACTCGGAGCCAATCGAACCACCCGCGCCACTCACGAGTACCGCATGCCCTTGGATCAGGCCCTGCAAGCCTGAGTTATCCAAGTCAACGGCATCACGACCCAACAAATCCTCAACGTCCACACGGCGGATCTGGGAGATATTTAGACGACCACTCATGAGGTCGTCGATCGATGGAACCGTTAGTACCTCAAGCCCATGCTGATTTGCTAACTCTAATGCTTTACGACGTTCTTTATGGTTTGCAGATGGCATGGCAATAATTACATGTCGAACACCAAAGCGTGAAACCACCTTAGGTAAACTAGCAACATCCCCATGCACTTTTACCCCTTGAATCTCACGGCCATGCATAGTCGCATCATCATCTAATAAGCCAATCACACGCCACTCATGGCTTTGAGATAGATCTTTAACCAATGACATAGCAGCAGCACCTGCACCAAAGATAACAACGGGCTCACCTAAACGTAATGACGATGAATAAAGCTGATGTTCTTTAATTGCACGGTAAACAAAGCGACTACCACCCATCATTAATAGCAACAAAATAGGATCAAGAATCAAGACAGAACGCGGAACGCGGAAGGAAGTGTTGAGCATGAACAGCACTGCGACTAAAACAACAGCGGAAACGGAAACGGTGAGGAGGATGCGCTTAAGGTCGAGCACACTCGCAAAGCGCCAGGTACCGCGATAGAGTCCGAACGAGATGAACGCGGCCGCCTGTAGCGGCAGGGCCAGCCATAGTGTTTGCAACATGACAGCCTGATGCTCGGGGGGCAGCTCGAAGTTAAAGCGAAGTAAATAAGCGCCATACCAAGCAACCGCAGCAGCGACGACGTCGTGGCCAAGCGCCAGTGCACTCCGTGAGTTGAGTAAAGCTTTTTTCATCTAGTTCTAAATTAAATCCATTAATCGCACATTATAGATACTTATCAAACCGACGAGTATCGTTTTTCAATCTAGCAACCTCAGTGGGAGACGCCGTCCCGACTAACAACCTTCAGGGCCGTCAGCCACAGGATCCTAAGGTCGAACCATAGTGACCGGCGTTGCATGTACGCCACATCCAGGGCGACTTTTTGGGGGATGGGCAGCTCATCACGGCCGTTTACCTGGGCCCAGCCTGTTAAACCTGGCACTAGTTTTTCTACTCCCGCTTCAGTTCTCAAAGCGATTAAATCATCTTGATTAAACAATGCTGGCCTAGGACCCACAAAGCTCATATCACCCTTTAGAATACTCCACAGCTGCGGCAGCTCATCGAGGCTACTCTTACGCAAGAACGAACCGATCGGCGTCAAGTAGACCTTGGGGTCACTCAGCAGATGCGTCGCCACCGCCGGGGTACCGACACGCATGCTCCGAAACTTGGGCATCTTAAATATGACATTGTCTCGCCCCACCCGGTCCGACCAGTAGAGCGCGGGGCCCCTTGAGGTCAAACGCACAGCCAGCCATACCAGCACAAACGGCGCCAAGAGGATGGCGGCGGCGATGAGGGCAAGGACGAGGTCAAACAAACGTTTCATTGGAAATGCACGCTAAAGGAATAGACTTATTTTAACAGAGCATCGAGCCGTTTGATAAACGGCATTAGCGCACATCTCTCTTTCGCAAATCAGACAAGTTCTCATTTAATAATGCGTCTCAGTCCGATTTAATACCCTACTCTTCGCTGGCATCGACCACGCGATTCTTGATTCGCCACTCGTGGTGCTTCCTGAATTCAGAGAGGGTTCGCATAAAGGAACGAGTCAGGTCATCATTTGCTCTACGGGTACTATCTGATTGCATAATCTTGAGGATTCGTTCCTGCTTAATCTGAATCACCGCCTCCTCTATCTTGGCCTTACGATCGGTGCACCAAAAACCAGCCTCATAAAACTCAACAAATTTCTCAAAGACGATCGAAGTGATGAAGCGCAAAGGCTGGTCCCCATGGAGAACCTTCTTAGCCACTAGATCCTCATCCAAAACCTCTACTCCTGAAGATGAAAATGTGTGGCGATAGACGTTAACAATATTATCGTAGATAAGAGAATTGAGATTCTTTACCTCACTAAGTTGATCAGTGTTTATTTGTAAATGGACTAAAGGCTTAATGTAAGCCAAGGTTTTATGGGCATCCTCTAGCGATTGATCATCAAAAAATTTGAGCAGTCCCCAAAAATCAAAACGTGCCTGATTAAACTTCAGACCCGAATCGATTAACTCCTCTAATAAAATAGGTGCATTGGATCTCTTGATAAAGTAATCATTCTCCAGCTTCTCCAAACGAAGTTTTTTCCAAGTGAGCACAGCCAGCTCTCTTACTAGAGTAGTCTCAATCATATCCGCAGGATGGAAGTCATGATTGAAGTGATCAATAAGCTGATTAAACTCCTCTTGATTCTCGTGAGGAAGAATTGGAAGGCTTGAGTAGGTGCCAGTTTTAAGGGCGTTTTGTGAGACGGCTAACTTCCCTTCTGTTGTCTTAGGGCCACCGCTACGCTTGCTGTTCTTAATTACCATAAAGATTACTTCAACCTTACGCCAGGACGGTCGTCAGGGCTGCCAATGAACTCAACACCGGCATCTTCAAGAGCCTTTTTAATTGCCAGAATACTTTTTATATTCTGAGTTTCAGGAACACCTTCGGATCCTTCAACTCGGCGAACTGTAGACAAACTTATACCCGACCTATTGGCAAGCTCTTCGCCAGACCATCTTAGCAATGCTTTTGCTGCTCTAACTTGACTAGAAGAAATCATTTGACATTTAACATTCTTTATATGACACTATTAGTGTCAATTAATAATTTAAAAGTACCTAATATGAATATTACGGCAAAAAATATATTAATGGAAACGATTGTAAAAATTGAAGGGGCATACGCACCTGCAACCATCCGCGCTTATAAGGCTAACTTCGAAAGATTTATTGAATTTTGCGATCATGAAAAGACTTGCGCCATGCCAGCAAATCATGAGTACGTCGCAAACTACATAAAAAACCTATCAAACGGCAAACTAAAGTCAGCAAGCATACGTATGGCTGTTGCATCAATATCAGCAATACATCGCTTAAATGAGCATTCAGATCCCACAAGCCATCCAAATGTAAAGATAGAAATTCGTAGGATGCACAGAAGTCTTGGGCGAGAATCTAAACAAGCAGTTGGCATTAATGCTGAGCTTCTGCGAAGTATGTTGAAAACAATTGATAATAGCCTTAGGGGCCTTAGAGACAAAGCCCTTCTGATGACCGCTTACGACAGCATGTGTAGGCGTAGCGAACTGGTATCGCTTCAGATAGATGACGCTATCATCGACAAAGAAAACAAGACATTTAAAATCAAACTTAGACGCAGTAAAACAGATCAAGATGGATTAGGTCGTTGGTTATATTTAAGCGATATGACGCAACAAGCACTCCTGGCTTGGATTGATACTTCCAATATAGGAACTGGGAAACTTTTTAGGGGGATTAAAAGAGGACAGATTATTAGTGACGACCTAAGCTCTGCTCAAGTAAATAGGATATATAAATCAATTGCGGCTAGATCATCTGTGAATAACTCAATAGTTGAGCATATAAGTGGTCACTCAATGAGAGTTGGTGCTGCACAAGACTTATTAATTGCTGGGGCAAGTTTACCTATGATTATGCAGAGAGGAAGATGGTCAAAGGCAGATACTGTAATGCGTTATATAGAAAATACTAATTACTAATCAGCATTGGTCTTAATTTTCTGTAGAGATAAAACTGAGCTAATAAAACCAATAAATAAAACAAAGCAAACAATGAAACGCCACCAACCAACCCATACAGCTTAAGGATAGGATACGTTAGGGAGACAAGAATAATCAGTATCAACAAGTTAATTTTCATAGACAAATGAATCTGATTATATTGAATTAGAACTGGATATATAAACTGGTATGCAATATATCCAGGCACAGCAAAACTAACTATTAAGAAATAAATTGATACATCACCAAAACTTGAAAAATGAATAAGAAAAAATTCAGTTTTTAATAATGTATAGATAAGCACTATAAGAATTATTGATACTGCAACTGTAAATAAGAAGAGTTTTCGAATAGACCCAAGATATTCAACAACCCCCTTCGTCGAAACATATGTTTTCATTCTAATACTAGCAACAACAGATAATATAAATACAAAGCTTATTAATTGAATCACAAAATTTAAGCTTCCCAGCTGCATTAGTTTCAATTTAGAACCTGCTATCAGCATTAATATCAATGGGAACAAATTAAATGCCAAATAATCAATATGAACATATTTGGAATCGAAAATATATCGGCTAATTTTCCTAGTTTCCAAACGTGTGAAATTCGGTTTTCCCAAAAAAACCATTTCAATTATTGCACCCAATCCCAAAACAATTGCATAAAGAAAAATAAATACCTTTAAATTAGTTATATGAAAGAAATAAATCAAAATCACAAGAACTATTAAGATAGCTCTTACAAAGAAAATTATTAAATCTTGCTTGATTGTTTGATTTAATGCCGCATAAATGCCAGCGCCGTTAACCATCCATAAATAGTAAGGGGTCAGTATCAAAAAAGCCAAAATACAATCAAAATCCAAAAGATTACGAGCGATTGAACTAGTTGACCAATATGTCAAAACAGCAACAGAACCCATTAGCACGAAAAAATAATTTATAGCCATGAAATCTGGCAAAATTTTATGCTTAAGCAGTTCATTTTGTTTTGTTTCGAAAAGAAAAGAGCGTCCTAGATTGAATGATAATATTAATCCAAATATCGAAACTAATGAGCTACCGAATCCTATTAAACCCCTACCCTCAGCACCATAAACTTTAGATGTAATAATAAATACAACAAGTCCACTAAACGCAATAAAAAAACGAACAAATAAAGTAAAAAGGTATTTTTGCATCAGTTATTCAAATAATGCATGAGCAATTTGCTGAACTGCAATTTTAGGAGAAAAAAGTCTTGCAGATAAAGCTTTAGATTTTGTTGAATAATCGTTTCGAGGCAGTTCATCTATCAATTTCGAAAGTAGCGAATCTAATTTCTCAACCGAATAATCACTGGTCGCAAATCCAACATCATTTTTCTGAATAATCTCTATCAGATCGTTATCTTTATTTAACAATGCCAATACTGGAAGTCCCGCAGCCATATAAGTAAGAAATTTACCTGGGATATTATGAGTTAGATGCCTTCTATCTAAGGAAATGATACCTACATGACATTGTTTATAAAGTCCTGGTATTTCTGATGAATTGATTTCATTGAAAAATAATACATTCGACAATCCAAGTTTTTTAGATTTTTTTTCTAAATAAATCTTTTCACTTCCACGACCAACAAATAGAAAACCGATATCAGATCGCTGTTTATATTTATTAGCTAAATCAACAAATATTTGAAGATCTTGAGCAACGCCCATATTCCCAGCATAAACTAGAATTTTTCTTCCGGATAATGAGGTGGATGAAATATCTATTGAACATACCCCCATCTCCGGTTCTGCAAGCCAATTTTGTAAAACTTCAATAGCACATGAGAATTTGGCAGATATTTTATGGAAATATTTAACATTTCCATCGGTCTGAACCCCAATTGTATTAGCAACTTTATACTGGGAATATTCAACTAACTTAAAAAGCCAATACGCGAGACCTCTCTTCATTAAACCCAAATTCACAACCCACTCAGGAAATATGTCCCTAACAATCAAATAAGTTCGACAGTTATTTTTATTTTTTAAAAATCTTACTAATGGAGCTAAAAAAATACTTGGTGAATACCAAACAATTCCATCCCATTCAATGTCATTTAAAGTGCAATTACGTAGATTCCACATCATAAAATAAGGGGTGAAAAACTCTGAAATTGTCCTACGAAGATATGACATATCTCTGGATTTCGGAGCGCGAAGCCTTATAATATTTATACCATGCTTATTTTCTAACAAATATGAACTTTTAATACCAGAGGACGGCACAAATACAGTTAACTGATATCCTTGAGCAACAAACTCTTTAGAAAGGTCCATCAACTGAACGGCACCAGATGAATGAAATGGAGGGAAAACTGGTGCAACAAGTGCTATACGTTTACTCACGATATTAATACTTTTTCCAAACAACTCGATTTACATAATCAGTGTAACTATGGATTATTCTGACAACCTTATCGGAGACATTAGGCATAGTGTAATCGTCAACTAATCTAAGGGATCTTTCAGCGCCACGAAGTTGATCGGATAATATTGAAAGAGCTTGCCTTACACGCTCAACACTCAATCCAACCATCATAACTGCCGCTTCTTCCATGCCCTCAGGACGCTCATGTGCTTCACGAAGATTGACTGCAGGAAAATTTAAAATTGATGATTCTTCATTAATTGTTCCGCTGTCTGATAGAACGGCATGTGCCGATAGTTGGAGCTTAACGTAATCATGAAAACCTAAAGGCTTCAACAAGCGAACTTTTGGGTGAAATATTGTATTCGTCTCATTAATACGTTTCTGCGTACGAGGATGGGTAGAAACAATCACTGGCAAATTATAATCTTCAGCAATGCTATTTAATATCTCAACTAATTTTATGAAATTCTGCGACTCTTCAATATTTTCTTCGCGGTGTGCACTTACAACAAAATAACTATTTTCTTTTAGATTCAAGCGATTCAATACATCTGAAGCATCTATTTGAGCACGGTAATATGTAAGCACCTCAAACATTGGGCTCCCTGTTTTGATAATCATGTCAGGCGACAAACCTTCTCTCAACAAATAGTCTCTAGCGATAGTACTATATGTCAAATTAATATCTGCAGTGTGGTCAACAATACGGCGGTTAACCTCTTCAGGAACACGCAAATCAAAGCAACGGTTCCCAGCTTCCATATGAAAAGTTGGAATTTTTCGACGCTTTGCTGGTATGACCGATAAGCAACTATTAGTATCGCCTAATACTAGCATTGCATCTGGGTTAATTTCTGAAAGAACTTTATCAACTGCCGTAATCAGATTACCAATTGTATTTGCTGCACTTACACTATCTTTTGCACAATTCAAGAAATAATCCGGCTTCCTTACTCCAAGGTCTTCAAAGAAGACCTGATTTAATTCGTAGTCGTAATTCTGACCGGTATGAATAAGTATGTGATCACAATAATCATGAAGCCTAGCTAGCACACGTGATAACCGAATAATCTCAGGCCTTGTACCAACGACAGAAACAATTTTTAATTTCTTCATGATCAAACCTTATGAGTAATAGTGTCAGGTGCTTGGCTATCAAAAATCTCATTAGCCCATATTAAGACTATCATTTCGTTATCGCCAATGTTAGTGATGTCATGAGCCCAACCTGGAACCGTTTCAACAACCTGAGGGACTTCACCATCAGTAAATATTTCATAACTTTCATTAGTTAAAATATGTCTAAAGCAGAATCTTGATTTTCCTTGAACAACTAAAAATTTCTCATTTTTAGAATGGTGATAATGTCCACCTCGAGTTATGCCAGGATGTGCTGTGAAAAATGAAAACTGACCAGAGTCTTTGGTCTTTAGCATTTCTACAAAACGACCGCGAGTGTCAGAATATGCAGGAATGTTATAAGAAAAGTTATCGGGCGAGATAAAACTTAAATATGTTGAGTAAAGAGCCCTTTTTAAACCAACACCTACTCTTTCGGTTAATAAGGACAATCTATCATCATGAAATGATTTTATGCAATCAGCTAACTCACCAACCGTAATATTATATAAAGGTTGAATTTCAGGACGCAATAAACCCTCAGGCTTTTCATTTAATAAGCTCATGAAGTCTTTAATAACATCATCAATGTATACTAAATTAATCCTCGCTGATGAATCATTAATCTCAACGGGGATATTATTAACAACGTTATGACAAAATGTGGCGACAACTGAATTGTAGTAAGGGCGACTCCACTTCCCAAAAACATTTGATAGTCGATAAATATAAATCGGACAAGCATTTTGCTTATGTAAAGAGACTAAAGCCTCTTCAGCCTCTAATTTACTTCGACCATAGGGATTATTAAAACTAGCCTGAATTGAGGATGCAAATAGAACAGGAATTGATCTTTCTAACTTCAAAATCTCATTGCATAAATGCTTAGTTAATTCAGCATTACCTTCAGTAAACTCCAGCTCACTTAAAGGTCTATTAACCCCAGCCAAGTGAAATACAAAATCAACATCTTTCAACAATAAAGACAATTCATCCAAAGAGGTTTCTTGGGTGAATAACGATGTTTCTATATTTTGTTCATCAAGATGAACAATTAAATTTTTCGCAATAAATCCATTTGCGCCTGTTACAAGAACTCGCACTATAAATCCGCCTGAGCATAATCACCGCGAATAACAGCTTGCATGAAGGGGAGCTTAAGCAATAAGTTTTGCATCTCATCTACGCTTAAACGTTTAGTATTGTGGGAATTATAATCTAAGGAGTTTGATATCTGAACCTCACCTTGCTCGACAAATTTAGCGTAATTAAGGTCCCGCAAGTCAGGAGGCACTCGATAATAATCACCCAAATCTTGAGCAGAGGCATACTCCTCACGACTTAATAAGGACTCATAGAGTTTTTCACCGTGCCTTGTCCCAATGACTCGTGCATCATGATTTTGCTTACCCATTAAATTCAACATAGCTTGAACTAATACTTGAATAGTTGCAGCTGGTGATTTTTGAACAAAAATATCTCCATTCCCACCATGCTCAAATGCATACAAGACCAAATTAACTGCATCTTCTAAAGTCATCATAAATCTAGTCATAGATGGATCTGTAATCGAAATTGATTTACCAGATAAGACTTGATCCACAAAAAGTGGAATAACAGAACCCCTTGACGCCATTACATTTCCATACCTAGTTCCACATATTATTGTTTCAGAACTTTCAAGATTTCTCGATGCAGCAACCATTACTTTTTCCATCATTGCCTTGGAAATCCCCATTGCATTAATTGGATATACCGCCTTATCTGTACTCAAACAAACCACTCGTTTTACACCATTAGATATTGCAGCATCAAGAACATTTTCAGTACCAATTACATTAGTCCTAACTGCCTCCATGGGATGAAATTCACAAGAAGGAACTTGCTTTAATGCGGCTGCATGAAAGCAGTAATCAACACCTCTAAATGCTCGTTCCAGACTTCTACGATCCCTAACATCACCAATATAGAATTTCAATTTTTGATTATTGTAATTCTTACGCATATCGTCCTGTTTCTTTTCATCACGACTAAATATACGTATCTCAGCAATATCGGTATCTATGAAACGCTTTAGCACTGCATTCCCAAAAGAACCAGTACCTCCAGTTATTAATAAAATACGATTCGCAAACATAAGAAATCCTTTTATTCTTACAACCTTAGATCAACTGATCTAATTGGAAAAATGGATTTTAGGTCAAAAATTACATTATTAGACTTAGCTAGCAATTTAATATTCTCAACACCCATTTCTTTAAACTGATCGTGAGCAACGGCAATAACAATTCCGTCATAACTTGCTTTATTAAGTTTTGAGATTGGAGAAATACCAAATTCTTCATTTGCTTCTTCTTTTGAAACCCAGGGGTCATAAACATCAACATTACACCCCAATGACTCTAGCTCTTTTATTACATCAATAACCCGAGTGTTTCTAATATCAGGACAATTCTCTTTAAAAGAAAGTCCCATGAGCAAAATCCTAGCGCCATTAATGTGAATTTTCTTTTTGCACATAACTTTTATAAACTGGGAAACAACATGATTACTCATCCCATTATTAATTCTACGGCCAGCTAATATGATTTCAGGATGATAGCCAATAGCTTGAGCTATATGCGTTAGATAATAAGGATCAACACCTATGCAATGACCACCAACTAAACCGGGTCTAAATGGTAAAAAATTCCATTTTGTAGAAGCTGCTTGAAGAACATCTTCAGTATCAATACCCATTTGATTAAAAATCATTGCCAATTCATTAATTAAAGCAATATTAACGTCTCTTTGTGTATTTTCAATAATCTTAGCAGCTTCCGCCACTTTAATTGATGGGGCTTTATGAGTACCAGCAACAATGATCTCTTTGTATAAGGAATCAATTAAATCTGCAGTTTCGTCATTTGATCCTGATGTAACTTTTTTAATTGTAGTTACATTTCTATCCTTATCGCCGGGATTTATTCTTTCAGGGCTATATCCAACAAAAAAATCACTGTTAAATTTCAAGCCTGAAAACTTCTCCAAAATAGGAACGCATACGTCTTCAGTAGCACCTGGATAAACAGTAGACTCGTAAATAACTATATCGTTTATTTTTAAAACTTTACCAATAGTTTCACTTGCTTTCTCTAGTGGGCTAAAATCAGGGCGATGATGAGCATCGACTGGCGTTGGAACTGTAACTATAAAACAATTACATTCGAGCAAATCATCTGGTGATGTAGAAAATCTCAAGAACTTAGCTGCAGATAACTCAAAAGCCTCAACCTCTAAGGTTTTGTCGTTACCTGCCCGCAATTCTTCAATTCTCTGAAGATCAATATCAAAACCTAAAACTTGCCTTCTAGCCCCATAAGCAACAGCCAAAGGCAATCCAACGTAGCCAAGCCCAATAACAGCAATTTTAATATCCCTTAAGTCATGCATTTTTTATTCTCAATAATTTCTATAGATAAAGTTACGGCCAATATAGCTAGAAAATTATACAATAACCAACTTGAATTTATTTTAAATTAACAATTAAATCAGGTGGTTAGTTATTAATTAATGGCACTAATGAACATATTCTCATAACCAGTCACATCGTTATTTTTTTCTCTCCATTTCATAACATAAATACTACATGCTTCTCGAACCTTGAGCATATCGTCTTCACTCATTTTCTGATAAATAGTTAGCGCTCGAACAAATGCATTCTCGTCATCCAACGGCAGATCGAATCCTACACCATGATGCTCTAGATTACGCCAAGGAGTTAAATTGCTAATAACCACAGGCAATCCTGCATCTAACGCCTCAATTATTGCATGGCCAAAATTTTCACCTAAGGAAGGCATTAACATAACATCATATGAAGTTAGCTTATTAGCAAGCTTATCGTGCTCTTCTTCGCCGAGATATCTAACTTTTACGCGAGGTACTGCAAGTTCAATTTGGCGTTTACACTGATCCCAATAATCTTCATCTTCCAACAAACCTATTAAATCCAATTCTACTTTTCCAGATAATTGTGATGCTATTCTTATAGCTGCTAGAGTATTTTTCATTGGTGAAATACGCGCAGCAAGGACTATTCTTAACTTACCCACTTGCTTACTTCTATTTCTATTACGAATACTTTTTTGCCCAGTTTCAGATAAATTACTTGCAAAAAATATTTGATTAATATTGGGTGAAAAATGCTCTTGTATCATCTTCATTTCAATCAGCGAAGTTGCATGCCAAAATATATTTTTATATGCCTTTATTGCATTTACAATTTTCAAAAAAAAATATTTTCTTAAAGGTTTAATATTAAGTGCGCCCGATGACAACTCACCTCGTGGAGCCAAAATAATCGGAATCAACCGTCCACAATTTAATGCAAGAAAAGGTTTTATTGAAAACTCACGATCGAACAAGCTGTTTAAATAAACAAGATCAGGCTTAACATCATGAATTATTTGCTTGCAAAAACCAAAACTAAGCTCATCGATTGAAACGTAACGAACCATAGCCTCATCTCGCTCTTGCCACTGCCCAGATCTAATGTTGGAATAACGCTGATTTGAACCATGATCCATTTCAAAACATACAATATGAAAATTGAATGTCTTATTTAATGCAGAAACAAGGTTAGCGATACTGCGTATAGGGCCTCCAGCCCTATACCCAGGTAAATAGTAGCGAGTAAATATTAGTATATTTGGCTTACAAATTAATGCCGTCCCTTTCATTTTTCGTATATCATTTTTGACAAAATCTTAGCCCAATCACGGCTATCAGCAGCACCTTGAGCAAGGTTTGAAGTTATAGATTCACGTCCTAATTCAGAACCTGACAACCAATGATTCATGGGAATGCCGAATCCTGTTTTTGTACGGCTTAGCATTTTTGTACTTAATGGGAGTCTGGGGCAAGCTGATAATAATTTTTTACCTTTAAATCGACCAAATGATCTAATAACCGGCATCAAATCTCTCAACAACCACTCATCAACTAAAGGGGTCCGCAATTCTATACCATGATCCATACTGGCCCAATCACAATCCCTCAGTAATTGATTGCGTAAGTAACTCATTGACTCCAACTGACCTATTGCAGCCATTGAATCACTAGGTAAAACACCCACCATATTTTCAAAAAAAGAACTCGGATTTAAGTTTTTTAGTATGTCGCTAGAATAATTACACCCCATTAGATCAGGCAATTCATCAGGAGTATACAATCCTCTTCGTAACCAATAAGCGCCATAAAGACTACCTGCTTGGCTAGTGATCCAATTCCAACGTCTATTACCGCTTTTTTGAGCATATAAAGCCAATGCAGCATTAATCATCGGCAATGCACGAGGAATACGAGAAAGAAATCTCCAAGCCAAATTGAGTTTGGGAAGCTGATTAAAACTTGGGTAGCCATAAAATAGTTCATCTCCACCTACTCCTGAAATAACCACTTTTAATCCCAGTTCCTTAGCAGCTTTGCTGGCATACCACGTATTAATACCATCTATACTAGGTTGATCCATGGCAGATAAAATTTTAGGTAAATCGCCCTCGAATTCTTTTTGTGTAATTCTACGAACGGTATGGCGAATACCATATTTTTTAGCGATTTCTGATGCCATAGGAACCTCATCTACTCTACTACCTCTAAATTCATCAAAAGCAATAGTAACACCATGAATTTCAGAGGCGGATGAATCTTTAATCAGACCGGCTAAACTGCCAGAATCAATTCCACCTGATAGAAAAATGCCGACAGGCACATCTGAGACCAAGTGATTAGAAACGGATTTCGTTACAGCATCTCTAACTATCTTTTGCACTTCATTCTTATCCATCGAACATTGAGGTGCATTTCTCCAATAATCACCAATATCTATATAACGTTCAGATTGAATAAATTCACCAGTTGATGAAATTTTGCACCAACTCCCCGCAGGAACTGCACTGATGTCTCTGAACCAAGTTCGTGGCTCAGGAACACTTCCTGTTAACCAAAATCCCGCCTGAGCAATAGAGTCTGGCTCTTGAGAAACTAACTCTGAAGCTATTATGGACTTAACTTGCGATGCAAATAAGAATTCCCCTCCAACACCGCGAGCAAAATATAGCGGCTTAATTCCATAGGGGTCTCTTGCGAGAAACATTGTCTTACTAGATATATCCCATATTGCGATTGCAAACATGCCTCTCAATCTGGATAACATTCTCGGACCCTCAAGAGCGTATAGTTTAACTAATACCTCCGTATCAGAGTTCGTATGGAATTGTATCCCTCGCCCCTCAAGATTTTGGCGGATATCTTTATAATTATATATCTCGCCATTAAAAACAATAACATAAGGAAGATCATTTGGGATCATTGGTTGATTAGATCTTGGATTTAGATCAAGCACAGAAAGTCTTCTGTGCCCCAAAACGACTTGTCCAGTTTGATTTTTCCATACACCTTCAGCATCTGGCCCTCTGGAAACCATCTTAAAACACATTTTCTTCAGTGCTTCGTCTAAATAATCGCCTCCCTCGGGGGCAATAATTCCAGCTAATCCACACATATTATTTGATTTTCTTAAGAGATAAATATAATGACCTTGCTTTAACAAGCGAAGGTCTAGGTATAATCATTAGAAAACAGGCTAAGTAACACTTAGGATAAGTCCAATAATGTTTAAACATATTTATAATTTTTGGCGAGTTGGATGCAAAGCCAGTTTTGAAACCCAATGACCTTTCTATAACTACTGCTCTACATGATGATTCGAGTTTGCGGTTCAGAAGCTCTCTAATAAGTCCTTTTCGATAAGATTGTTTGAATCTTTTCAGCACTATTGCATAATTAATACAATGAACTTCAAATGGGTCGTACCACCTAATTTCCCCGGGTAATTTATCTTGACTGAAAAAATTATTCCCATCCATAATGTAAAAATAATTACCGATTGAAATAACATAATGAGCCAAATACAAAGTAACCCAGGATGAGCCGATTAACTCTTTTGCTGAAGACAGCCCAGATCTCAAAAGCTGTCTTTTAAAAACCAGTGCAGAGCAAAATCCTAATTGATCTGCTAATTTCAGTGCCATGTAGTCTCTATCGGTGCTTAGCTCATCGCCTTTCATACTTATAGAATAAGAACTCCCACTTGCATCTGTAGAGTTTATATAGATAAAATCTAATTGAGGGTGTTTTTTAAAACATTTCTTTAACTTAGAAAATATACCTTTTTTTATTGTATCGTCCCCAAACCACCAAACGTAATCGCCATTAGCAACATCAGATAGATTCAGAAAAGCAACATCAACCCCCTCTTTAGTCATTTTTAAATAATTGAGAGGCAAAATATCTTGATAACGAGCAACAATTTCTTGTGTTAGCAAGTTATTGCTATCGTCACGGATGATTACTTCTACACCGCTTAGATCTTCTTCGCGCATAGATTCAAGCAGCTGCTCAACTTTTTCTGGTTGGTTATAAGTGGCCAAGCAAAAGCTCAGAATAATAGTTTTTTTCAATTGCGAATCAAGCCAACAAATAAACCATTCGCATTTTCAAATGGAATCCCGAATCCTATTCCTCTTATTTCAGGATAGTCGACCTGAATCCAGTCATTTTGACTAGATACTCTTTTCATGAAGTACATTTCTGAGAAAATATTTTCTAATTTTGAGCTTTTATTGGAATTAAGGGCCTCTAAATAAGCATCAAAAAAATGATTGTATCCTATTGGTAAAGTGACTAGCATTTCCCCGCCTAGTTCAAGACAATTATCTCGAAGATTTCTTAAGGAGTTTGGTATCTTGGATTCATCCCTAATTACCTCATCCCACCCAACGTGTTCCATAGTTGAAACACTGATAATTTGCTGGTATTTGTTAGCTGGTTTAAAGTCAAGGACATCAGCATTTATTACATTCCTGGAGTTATCGTATTTATCTAAAACATCTCCAAATCTCATCCCGTAGTTGGCAAGAACATTACCGACCTCGAGAATGCTTTTTTTTCTATCGAGAAAATCAAGTGCGATTGGTATCTCAACTGCCCTTTCATTTTTATAAGTTGTATTATATGTGTGTCTAAAATACTTATATGGCCTACCTCGAAAAGTAAACTTACCATTAAAAGAAACCATAAAATATAAATCGATTAAGTTATTTTTCAATACCCTGATTATTAGGAATAATGATTTTTTTATCAAAATGAAAACACCTTCGTGCGCGTAAACTCTTTTAACTCTACCTAACATTTCGATCTCCTATTCTATTCTGTAAAACTATCAATTTACCTTCAGTAAAAAAGACCTTGTAACATCTATAAAAAAATCTATTTAACCAAACAGGTAAATTGAATAAAAAAATCGCGATCCAGAATGTAGGATAGCTCCAATAATAACGTAACATTTTCATTTTTTTTCCTTCGGGGGTGTCCCAGCCACCAATCCAGCCAACATACATTCCCTTCCAAGTCGATAAAAAATTTCTCGCCAAAAGTTTTCGTATTGATTTTGAGTGGAATTTCCCATCAAACTCTCGCACTATTTCATAGAAATTTACTCCGTAAACTTCAAAACCAGGATTAACAACACTACCCGTTTTAGTTGTGATAGTTTTGATTTCTTCGACAGTCGTAGGATGAACAATTATTAGTGGTTTCGCTGAAAAATAATGGTATTTTGACTCTGCAAGAACAAATAAAAAAATTGCAGTTGATGCAAATGAGAACCCTTTTATATGTCTACTTGCCAAATCCAAACCGTTAAGTCCAAGCTCCCTTCTGAAAATCTGCGTTGAGACCAGCCCTAGCGCATTTCCAACTATATCAAGAATTTCACTCCCATCTTTAACTAGCCGTGAAGTCTGATCATTAATTGCTATTTTCTTAGCAAGGTCGTTATAAAAATTAACCCAAATAGATGATAAATTAGGATTATTTAAAATAATTTTAAGAATCTCTTTTACCGCAGATGAATCAACCTCATCATCATCGCTAAAATACCAAACAAAATCACCTCTGGCTTTTTGCAATAAAAATAAGCTTGCAGCATCAAGGCCTATCTTCTCTCCTTTATAATATTGGTAGCAATTTTGCGATTCTTCCAATCTAGACCTAATAACTTCCTGAGTATCTGAGTTACTACTATCATCCCTAAAAACAAGCTCTACATTTTGATTAAGCTGTGGCAAAAGCCCATCAAGCATTCTTGAAAGCTCTTCAGGTCTATTGTAAGTAGGGACACAAATAGACAATAAAAAAGATTTTTCATTTTCAATCATATATTTTAATACTTTCGAATTTTTCTAAATATTTAATTAGTTATACTACCTATACAATTCGCTATCCATCATAATTTTTACTAATTGCTTAAATGATGTTTTGGGAGACCAACCCAATTCTTTTTGGGCTTTACGAGTATCGGCTAACCAAGGATTTTTTTCAGATGATCTAAAGAATTCAGTGTCAACTACAACATAATCTCTCCAGTCCAATCCCACATACGAAAATGCCTCTTCAACGAACTCTTTGATCGTATGCGTCTCTCCAGTTCCAATAACATAATCAATAGGTATATCTTGCTGCATCATTAACCATGCTGCCTCAACAAAATCTTTTGAAAATCCCCAATCTCTTTTTGTATCGAGATTGCCCAATCTAAGTTCGGTTTCAATTCCGTTTTTAATCTTCGCTACTGTTGATGTAATTTTTTTGGTAACAAATACTTCTGAACGCCTTGGGGACTCATGACTAAAGAAAATGCCTGAACAGGAGAAGATGGAATACTTTTCCCGATAAATTTTGGTTAAATAATAACCACAAATCTTAGTTACTCCATAAGGTGATCGAGGGTTAAATTTTGTATTTTCATTCTGAGGCGTTTCAACTGCATCACCAAATAATTCACTACTTGCTGCAAAGAAGAATTTAGTCTTATGTTTTTTTTGTCTAACAAATTCAAGGAGAGTAATTACACTTTTAACGTTCACATGGAAAGTCTCCCAAGGATCTTCGAATGATTTCGGCGTGTGGCTTTGAGCAGCCATATGATAAATCTCATCAGGCTGAATCTTAGCCATCAAGTCTATCAACTCTAAATCATTAGTTACATCAATAAAGTGTGTGAAAAAGTTATCTTCTCTAAGCAAATGCCTAACATTATGGTGTGCATTAATTTTTGCTTGGTTTTTGACCGGCTTAGATATACCATGAACCTCGTAGCCTCTATTTAACAAAAACTCGGCTAAATATGATCCATCTTGACCGTTAACCCCAGTAATAACTGCTTTTTTTTTCATCTTAAATTAGGTCTTCTTTTCCAATCACTCTGAACTCAGGCATTGGGACTATAAATTTTCCACCCCTATCCAAGAAATCTCTTTCACGCTCTATAAAACCATCTAAGAAATGCCACGCCAGAACAAAGTAGTAATCAGGCACCAGCTGTCTTGACTCCTCTTCAGATATGACAGGAATACAAGTTCCTACAGTATATTTACCCCATTTAGCGGGATTACAATCAGCAATAGCTTCTATCAAATCTGGAGTAAGACCGTAATATTGAAGTGTTGTGTTACCTTTTGTGGAAGCGGCATAGCCATGAATTCGCTTGCCATTTAAAACTGCCTGACTAATATAATCAGTGGCCTGTTTTTTCGCTAAATCAAAACGCATTACCATTTGTTCGTAAACAAACCTACCCTTGAGGCCCATTTCGTTTTCTTTCAGCAACAAAGAATCGACTCGCGCGCGTCCTTCTGCAAATTTATTATTTTTTGAATTAAATTTTTTGGTGATAAAGAATCGAGCGCTACCTTCATTAACACTGGCTCTTATTTCGACATCAACAACTTCGAGGTCGTGTTTCGATAATAAATTGCTCAATGCTGTTAATGAGTAGTACTCTAAATGCTCATGACATATTCCATCAAATGCATTCTTTTCTAAAAATAAAGGTAAATACATCATTTGAATAATGAATACTCCATCATTATGCAAACATTTGTTTATGTCTGAAACAAAAGCATTAGGTTGATCGAGGTCATAAAACATCCCAATAGCCGTGATTAACTTCGCTTTTTCCTCTCCATACAGGGCAGACCATGAATCCCAGCTAAAGAAATCAGGAATAATATTAGTTGTACCTTTTTTATTAAACTCCATTAGATTGAGAGCTGGCTCAAAACCAATTCTTTTTATAGCGGAATTTTCATAGCACCTTAAAAGGGTTCCATCGTTAGCTCCAATGTCAATTACATAGTCTCCATCCTCGAGGTCTACCTTAGAAGTGGCTGAGTTAACAATGTCAGCCAGCTCTCTAACCATAGACCGATTAATACCTGAACGATACCAATAATTTCGAAACATATTCTCACTAGAAACAGTGTGCTTAAGTTGAAGCAAATCACAACCACCTTCTCGGCTAGAGCATAAGACCAACTCTAATGGTGCGCTCATACCAACATCATTATTTGGGGTATCTAAAAAATCTGACACATACATATCACCCAAACTTAAAACGCTCTCTAACCGAGAATTCCCACAAGCCCTACAATTAACAACTTCTCTATAATGCAAAGGTTGCATACACCCCTCCTAAGAATATTCAAATCCACAATAGTTTAAAATTTGTACAATTTGGTCACGCATACTATATTTTGCATCCAAGCATTTCTTATATCCCGCCGATGCTATTTTCTCCGCTTCCTCTGGGTATTTAAGATAGTGATCAATTTTCAGAAGAAGCTCTTGATCTGAGGAAAAATAATCAGCCTCCTGGCCCTCAATAAAGAACTCCTGATGCCTATCTGTTCTTTCTGCAAGCATAAACCCACCACATGCTGGTATTTCTACACTACGGCTAGTTATTTCATCCCTATTTACTTTACGTAAAAAATTGATATTGATTCGGCTTCCACATATAGCTTTTGAGTAGTCATCGCCGAACAAAAATTGATCTTTAACTATCAGATTTGGATGCTTCCCAACCCATCTCTTCCAACCATTACCCCAAACCACGACTTGAATACCGCTCTTAGCTAAATATAAAAGGGTATGCGCCCTCTCTGATTCGAATGCGCCAATTGCACTAACATTGCAAACAAACTTTTTTCGCTCAATATCATTCAAACGAACTTTTTTATGAGTCAACTCGTCATACGAATCTAAGAACAAATGTGTGTTTTTTGCTCCATACTCAATTAGTTCATGAAGATTATAAGACTTGGTCGTGAAAACTATATCGTAGTTTTTTAGACCCCACTTATACCAAAGAGAACCTCCATGTCTGGCGTACATGTCATCTTCTGATATTGATATTACTTTCAACGCGGGATATTTCAATCTAATTCTTTTCAAGATCCAAGGGTAAATCATATTTCCCTTTTCAATCCATAACAGATCGTAATGCGTTTTTTTTAGTGCGTTAATAATTTGCTTATTTACACCAACCAAATCTCTCTCAAGCCTAAATTTTTGAAATACCCTAGTAATAAAATTGGGTCTTTTAATGACACCCTCAGGTGAAATTAGAGAGTGGGAAATTTTATCTATTTTAATGCATATATTTTGCAGGGATCTCATTCGCTGGTAACCACGGCCATAGGTGTTTAAATCACCAACAAATAGCACCTTGATATTTTTTTTAATTTTATTTTCCGACAAGTTATTCGGCCTCTTAAATTGCTATAAAAGATAAATTATAAGTTTGGCGTTCTGCCAATTAAGCGCTTTAACCAAAAAATCAAACCATCGCAGAATTTTTTTCCAAAGAGTATTAAGGCTATAACGTACATATAATAATAGACAGTGCAGTTAAATCTCAGTTTATTAAGGCTTTTTACATACTCCAAAAAGAAAATAATTCCGGAGTCTCTGTGTACAGCCAGACTAGGATAGAAATATTTTGACATATCCTTCCTTATGGCTAGAGTGGATTGAAATCCATACTGAGCATCCATATATTCAGTAATTTTAGAAAAGCTATTCAGGAAATTTAAAGAGATGTCGAGCGTTGGTTTTCTTGGGATGAATTTACCGTTGTCCCTGTCATACATCACGTCTCCAATATTGTGATCATGTGAAGCATATTGCTGTGTAAATGGAACATCTAGATATGCTGATCTATATTTTAAAACAACCTCAGCAAGCAAATATATTTGAATGAGCATTGTTCCATCAAATCTATCTGTCAAGTATGGAAGTATACAATCACGTCTGATCGTAAATCCTGCTATAAAAACACTCTTCCTGAAAAGACTAATATAACTATCCAATCCTGGCTCAAAATATTTAGAAGTTGGGTAGTACTTAAAAAGCTCTTTCTTATTATTTTCATGAATTAGATAATGTGATTTCATTACATAACCTAGATCAGGATTGTTTTTAAGAAAATCAATGTATATATCTAATGCACCCTCAACAAACTCATCATCATCCCCCATAAAAACCAGCCACTTACCCATAGAAAGCTCAACTAATCTATTGAAAGTGCCATCAAAACCTAAATTCTTTTTATTACTAAAATATCTGACTGGAAAAGAAGCTGAATTCGCGTAATCTTGAACTACCTTTTCTATTTCTTTACGTCTAGGACTAAAATCTTCGCAAACTAAAACCTCAATTTCATGTGCCGAAATTAAATTAATTGTTTTAAGGAGGCGTTTTATTGTTTCTGGTCTGTTATAACTCAATATACAAATTGAAACCAAAGGGTTAGCTATCATGTGAAATTCTCTATATATATAACTATTATTGAATTGACTCATTAATAAAACTGATCAAACTTCTTCTAAAGTTCTCCTCACTGAATTGGTCAAGACACTCTTTTCTGAGCTTTTGAGAGTCGAAAAATAAATCAGGCCCTGTTTTGCTTAGCATATCATGCATAGCCTTTACGACTTCATCGTTGATATCAGGGTCAACCAGCATTCCAAGCTTACCTCCCAAAAGAGCTGCGGATGCTCCATCTTTTGTTCCTCCTATAACTGGAACGCCTGCAGCCATAGCTTCCAAAAAAACAATACCAAATCCTTCGCCTGTGCTAGGCATTACGAATAAGTCAGCGGCAAGGTAATAGTCATCAATCAAATCATCATGAACAAATCCGCAAAAAGTAACTTTATTGCTCACACCTAAATCCTCAGCCATATCCTTCAGCCTCTTTTTGTCCGACCCCTCACCCACAACGAGATAGTGCAAATTGGGAAAGGTCTTGAGCAATAAAGGAAGTATAGCAATTATTTTATCCTGACCTTTATATCCTTCCCTGGAATCAAGCCGACCAACCGTCAAAATTATTTTTTTTGAATGCAGCCCCAAACTATTAAGTAGTTTTATTCTTATTTCTTGTTTATCTTGAAAAGAAATATTATCTTTAGCAGGTATCGAGATAATTTTTATATTTTTTGGATCAACTCTTAAATTAATTAACCTTTGTTTTGTCCACTCAGAAATTGTAACGACTAAATTTGCCGACCTTAGAGACTTAATGCGTGGTTGTGATAGTGTAGGTCCCACATCAATTCCATAAGCAACAATTATGTAAGGTATTCCAAAAAAAGAATTTAAAAGCTTAGCCACTACTCCAAAATTGACATGCCCACAGATTATAATTGATGGCCTATAAATAATAGCATTGAGAAAAATTAACAATCCGAAATAGAAGGTTTCCAGTTTTTTAGGAATAAAAATAAGTTTGTTGCTATTGACATCCTGCTTGCTCAGAACCCTTACATGAACATTATCTTCATATTCCAGGGTTAACGACTCCACGACATGATGACTAAATACGCCTATACCACCACCAAAATTCTTGAAGACAGGTGTCCAAAAATGAATCTCTCTAGCGGCCAAAATTAAATCTCTTCTTGATTGTGAAAAAAATCATGTAAATTGAAGTGTAGATAATTGCATTACCTAACACAGTGGAGAAAAACCAAGCCTCCAAATTGAATGCCAAAAATATAACTGGTACCGCCAACAAAGGATACAGCAAACTTTTAGACATCCACTCAAAAACACCTAAAATAATTCCAAACAGAATAGAAACAATAAGCACCCCTTTCACACCGTAATTCCAATACCCTTCAGCTGAATATGTGGGCCCAACAGAACTTTTAAAATTATTCACAGGATCATTATAAAACTCGCTATATAGCTCTTGCCCGTGTCTTGTAATTACAGGCTTATCTTTCCAAACTATCCTAGGAACAAAAAGCATCCAAACCTCGGACATACTGTCACCAGATTTTCCTTGTTGATATCTTTCGATAAGAAATCCTTGGATAGTTGATGTATCAAGTCTACGTAATGCAGGAAAGAGAAACTTCTCAGAAAAATCTGAATTCAGAATAGGATCGTTATTTTTTAGGTTCATCCTATTACTAGAGTCTTTGGGAAGAGTTAAAATTAAATCTCTTGCAGCAATTATCGGTTGATCAAATTTAAGATTAGAAATTATTGCCTTTTCCTTAAAGGGATCACTAAGAGAAGACCTAAGATAGGTAACTATAGGATTAATAAAAATGAAAATTGTACAAATTATTATTAACGACTGGAGTCGAAATCGAATATCTTTATGATCAATCCAAAGTCCGACCATAAAACCTATTAGTACTAGAAAAATTTGATATTTACTACAATCGATAAATGCACTTGCTGTTACAAAAAAAATTACCGAACAACTTAAGAGCTTTCTTCTTAAATCACAAGCCCCCCAACAAACTCCTAACATCAAGAATAAAAAAGGTTGAATCAATAATATCTTTGACAATAAACTTTGAAAGATATAGTTTTCATAACTGATGAAAACTATTTTAAGCAGAAACATTCCCACTAAAGAGATTAAAATAAGCCAATACCTATTTCTAAAATATTCAAAACAAAGATGTCCATCTTGATTTATCTTAAAATACTTATTCAGCAATGAAGAAATTATCCATCCTGAAAGTAAAACTGTGGCAACTGACCCTCCATTCAGTAACCCATTGTTCAATATGTATTGATAACTGTTGCCAAATAATTGATTTGTCCAGCTATGAAGTTGCAATAAACCTGCTATACCACCAAGTCCAAAGAAAACAGATGCCCCAAAAATAAACCAAGCAATGGGGCTAAAAACCGTTGTCTTCTGAATAAGATAAACAAAAAAAATCGTACCAAAAATAGAAAATATTGTTAGAGACCAAAATCTAAGCGGAAGAGAATTTAAATCAAGCAGGATTTGAAGATAGGAAACTAAGAATAAAAATACAGCATTAGCTATCATGAAGAAAATGATTTGATCTGCAGTATTTTCTAATTTAAAACTCATAACTCTAGAAATTAATTTCATAAAACTTCAGCGCTCTTAACATTTGGTGAGTTAGCAAAATCAAAATCAATAACATCCATTTCTATTTTACCCAATAGATCATTTCGTATTAAAACGAAATTGGCTTCGAAAAATCTATCTAATTCCTGATTCCACTGATTGTATATTTGAAGTGATTTCCCGATTTTCGCTAATGAATAAGGCTTGTCAGCAATAAAATCAAAAACATCCTTTAGATAAGATCGACTATCAATCCACCTGTGATTATATTCAAACATCCAGACACCAACTCTACCTTCCATTAAGGCTTTAGCTGCACCTTTTAGAACGTTAAAATCGCAGCCTTCAACATCAGTTTTAACAATATCAATCTGCTCTAGTTCAACCATTGACAACCAAGAGTCAAGACTAATTGTTTTAACATCACAGCTTTGAGAATTAGAGGAAAAGATTAGTGAAGATGTGGCTACTGGAGGGTTAGAAAAATAAAATTTTGATATTGAATTTTTATCTGCAACCGCCAAATCGGTAATAAATATATTTTCATCAATAGAGAATTTTTCAATAAGTAATTTATAAAAAAACTCACAAGGCTCAAATACAAATATTCTGTAATCTATCCCAGCTTCTCTCAATATTTTTATGTTGCCTTCTGACCATTCCCCAAGATTTGCACCAACATCTATTAGCGTAATACTTTTATTTTCTAAAAAAAAACGAATCAGAATATTTTCATTAAAATTATATGGTGCAATAACATCAGATCTAGCCCACATATATATCTTCCTACTTAACCTATACAATAATGATCGAAATTTAGATTTTTTCATGATTCCTCATCATAATTTCTTCATAAGATCCATTAAACACCAAAGCTCCATCTTTGAACTCAAGTATAAAATCACAATTTTTTAAGGTAGTTAACCTGTGAGCCACCATCAAGATCGTTAGATTATTTTTAGAGTTCAAAATAGAATCTATAACCAATCTCTCGGTCTTGTTGTCTAAAGCACTTGTTGCCTCATCAAGCACTAGAACATCTAAATCTCTATAAAGTGCCCTAGCGATACCTATTCGCTGCTTTTCACCACCTGATAGCCTTACGCCCCTCTCCCCAACAATCGTATTAAATAATTCTTTTTTATTCTGTACAAACTGACTGACACATGCCAGTTTTGCTGATTGAGACAACTTACCAGAGTCAATTAAATTTATAGGGATTCCAAAAGCAATATTTTCAGCAATAGTATTGTCAGAAAGATAAATATCTTGTGGAACATGTGCGATATGTTTTTGCCAACAAGCCATTGTAGATTTTTCCAAATTACTGCCATCAACCCTGACTTTTCCTTTAGTTGGTAATAACAACCCCATAAATATATCTAAAAATGTGCTTTTTCCACTTCCTGTGGATCCAACAATTCCAACTACAGAACCCTTGGGAATTTTTACAGATATATCTCTTAGAGACATTTTTGAAGAAGATTGATATTTAAAGCTTACCGACTCAAAAACCACTTCATTTGAAAAATCCACATATTTCATAGACTCAGTTATAGATTCATTTATCAGAGGCTTCTCCAACAAGTCTATGGTCTCAAGCAACGATGAATAACTTCCCAATATACTAGTAAATGAGCTATATGAAAGCTGCAATGCTGGAAGAATCCGCTGCGCCCCCAGAGCTAAAGCTCCGAATGTAGGCAAAATATTGTCAGCGTAAACATCATAATGAGCACTCAAGGTGTAAGCTGAAATTGTGATTAAAATCATCCCCAAAGCCTCCATAAGGAATCTAGGGTAGCCAGCTATAAATATGTTGCTTCCGTAGGCCTTTCTTAGCAGCCCATCCGACTTTTTGTAGCTTTCAAGGAAAAAACTTTGAGAATTATTAATAAGAACATCACGAATACTACCAAGACCTTCTTGCAAAGCCTTCAATGCGTTTGCTTGCTGGTAGCTGATGGTTTCACTATTTTGCTTTAAACGAATTCGCGAGAAAAAAGTAACAGCTATGTATCCTAAACCAAAAATTACAATCGACGATAAAGCCAATATAGGGTTTATAAATGTCAAAGTCGCTAATATAGCAATTACAATAATGATTGAACTGACCAGACTCAGAGCTGGGAAAATCACCCAGAAAATGACCCCGTTTACTCTATTAACTACACTTGAAACAACATCACTAGTGTTCCTTTCTATATGGATTTCATAGGGTTGAAAGAGTGTTCTTCGATAAACATCCAGACTAACCTCAGCGCCTACTTTAAATGCTATTTTAGTGCTAGCCCACAACAATAAAATACGCAGAAAACCAGCAAAAAATGTAACTAAAATAAAAAATAAAGTGATATAAAAAGCAATATCTTTTGAATTTTTTAAATGAAAAAATTGATTCAGTACGCTTATGTAATGGTTATCAAGGATGCTATCTGGATTAATAATTATTGCTAAAAATGGCAGTACAGCACCTATGCTAAAGACCTCAAAAAAACTAGCTATGATGATTAGTAGAAAGAGAAAGAAAATATGTCTCTTACGTTTGGGTGTTATATAAGACCATAATTTATTTAGCAAATAATTATAATTTTTTCTATCAGCTACAATATGATCGGACATTAGAATTTATTACCCTTTAGCAGAATCTCTTCTTGTGCTATTTTAAAATCATGAATCACCATCTCTTTAACTAGCTCATAAAAACTTATTTTTGGTGTCCACCCAAGCTTATCTTTTGCTTTTTTTGCATCGCCCAACAAAGTCTCTACTTCAGTTGGTCTAAAGTAACGCGGATCTACAGCAACAATACACTTTCCTGAAGCATCATAACCTTTTTCATCAACGCCCTGTCCCGACCACCTAATATCCATACCAAGTTCCTTAGCGGCAGCGTTCACAAAATCACGAACACTATATTGAACGCCAGTCGCAATAACAAAGTCTTCTGGATTTTCTTGCTGGAGCATCATCCATTGCATCTCAACATAATCCTTTGCATGACCCCAGTCGCGCAATGAATCCATGTTGCCCAAATAGAGGCAATTTTGGAGACCAAGCTTGATACGGGCTAGAGCAAGCGTAATCTTTCGGGTAACGAATGTCTCACCTCGAACAGGACTCTCATGGTTAAACAGGATGCCATTGCACGCGTATATCCCATATGCTTCTCGATAATTCACTGTAATCCAATATGCATATAGTTTGGCTACTGCATATGGACTTCTAGGATAAAAAGGGGTTGTTTCTTTTTGAGGAGTTTCTTGAACAAGTCCATAAAGTTCTGAGGTTGATGCCTGATAGAAACGTGTCTTTTTAGTCAACCCTAAAATTCGAATCGCCTCTAGAATTCGAAGAGCACCCAGCGCATCTGAGTTTGCTGTGTACTCAGGCTCCTCAAATGAGACTGCCACATGACTCTGGGCTGCAAGGTTGTAGATCTCATCAGGCTGCACTTTCTGGATGATGTGCGTCAGACTTGATGAGTCAGTCATATCACCATGATGCAAGAAAAAAGGACGGCCTTTTTCATGGATGTCATGAAACAGATGGTCGATACGTGCAGTATTAAACAATGAGCTTCGACGCTTAATCCCATGAACTTCGTAACCTTTATCTAATAGCAATTCCGCAAGATAAGCACCATCCTGCCCCGTCACCCCAGTAATCAACGCAACTTTAGCCATCACTCATTACACCTTCCATAAGTATCTTCTACTCTAAAAATATCATCCTCACCCAGATACGAACCTGACTGAACCTCAATAATCTCTAAAACAGTGTCCCCAGGATTATTAAGCCGATGGATCTGCCCAACAGGTATATAGGTGGACTGATTTTCAGTTAATCTAGACACCTTATCACCGTTGGTAATTTCAGCAACACCCTTAATCACGACCCAGTGCTCAGCCCGATGCTCATGCTTTTGAAGACTTAGGCTAGCACCTGGCTTAACCTGGATACGCTTAACCTTAAATCTTTCACCCACGTCAATCGTATCAAACCAACCCCACGGACGTGACACCTTGCGATGTAGCACGTGCTCTTCACGCGCCTGATCTGATAGTTGGCTTACAATTTTCTTAACTTGCTGACTCTGGCTTCGATCAGCCACCATCACCGCATCTGCGGTCTCGATAATGACTAGGTTATTAACGCCAACGACACTCACTAGGCGGTGGCTGGCATGGATTAAATTGTTCGTGGAACCCTCCAGAAGTGCATCCCCTTTGATCAGGTTGCCACTCCCATCTTTATCACCGGCCTGCCATACAGCGTCCCATGCACCTAAGTCACTCCATCCCGCATCGAGCGGTACTACCTTAATCTTAAATTTCGAACCCGGGCACTTTTCTATCACGGCATAATCAACCGACTCACTCGGAATATGCTTAAATAGCTCGTTGTTAGGCCGAATGAATTGCTGATCAACTGTTGATTGATTAAAGGCATTTTCTGTCGCGGTCAGAATATCTTTTCTGAAGATGCTAAGGGCCTTAATCCAAACGCTCGCACGAACGACAAACATCCCGCCATTCCAGCTGTAATCGCCTGAGGCTAAATAGGCTTCTGCCGTCTCCAAGTCAGGCTTCTCTACAAACTGTTTAACCTCAAATTCACCCAACCCCCCTGCTGTACCGGCCTGCTTAATATAACCAAAGCCTGTCTCAGGAGCGGTTGGCTTGATGCCTAAGATTACAACTGAACCAGCATCAGCTAGCTTAATACTGCGCTGAATAACATTAACAAATGCTTCTTGATCTTGTAACGTTTGATCGGCCGGGGTCACCACCAAGACCGGATCATCGCCACTTTTTAGTGCCTGCAGGGCAGCAAGTGTTAGGGCGGGTGCCGTGTTCTTACCCTCAGGCTCTAATAGCAACTTAGCAGATACGGACGACATCTCCCTCAATTGCTCTAATGCAATGAAGCGGTGCTCCTCGCCTGTCACGACAAGCGTTTCACCCACAGAAATATCATTAGAGGAAAAAGAGTTCACACGCTCAACTGCCTGCTGAAAGAGGCTAGTCGTTCCAGAGAGTACCAGAAACTGCTTAGGGAAACCTGCACGCGAGAGCGGCCAAAGGCGCGTGCCAGAGCCCCCACAGAGGATTACTGGTGTGACATTAATGGTTGAGGTTTTCTGCATGCTAATGCTCGTTATCAAACATTAAACTTGATTGACGCTTACCGTTCAGCGCGTGCTGCAGGGAGTCGATCTCGGCCTTGAGGGCGTCGTACTCCTCCATCTTGCGCTTCAGGAAGCGTGCCGTGAGTTTGGTCTTCTCGGCCAGGCCCTGCGGCGTTAATACATAAGCATAGGCCAGCTTACGCTCGCTCTTGGAGAAGTTCTGCGCCTTCACCATGCCACGCTCCATCAGCGCCTTGAGCGAGTAGTTCAGGCCGCCTAGGCTCACACCTAGTGCCTTCGCCAGGTCGCGCTGGCTCATGTCCGGGTTCTGCTCGAGCAGGCTCAGGACCCTGAAGTGGGTGTCCTCTTGCAGCTGCTTTTGGCGGGTCATGGCGTCCATCTTAAGTTGATTCTTTCAACAAGCTGTTCGAATTTGAACGCTCAGTATAAACCAT
>JACCDV010236966.1_pt1 | contig 31416 bp, 29 predicted proteins | sample 7446131 | NCBI WGS metagenome assembly JACCDV01 (sample SAMN15323448, study PRJNA562643) | freshwater metagenome | isolation source: river surface water | place: USA:Blue River Watershed | collected 2017-08-17 | reverse complement strand
GTCTTTGTCGATCATCTGTCGCAGTTAAAGCAAACCCGTATCAAGAATAAGCTGGCTAAGCTGGCACGGCAGAACGTATGACCTTGCGTGTAGGCTTTGCCGGAACGCCGGCCTTTGCAGAGTGCGAGCTGCAGGCCATACTGGATGCTGGCTTTAATGTCGTCGTTGCCTTGACGCAACCGGATCGCCCTTCGGGTCGCGGAATGCAGTTGACGCCTTCGCCGGTGAAGCAGCTTGCCATGAAGCATGGCATTCCCGTCGAACAACCTGTGTCGCTACGTAACGATGAAGCGCAGGCGCTAGTTCGTGCGTACAAACTTGATGTGTTGGTCGTCGTTGCCTATGGCCTGATTCTGCCGCAGGCCGTTCTGGATATGCCGCGCTATGGTTGCCTGAATATTCATGGGTCAATTCTGCCGCGCTGGCGTGGTGCTGCGCCGATACATCGTGCCATTGAAGCCGGTGATGCCGAAACGGGTGTCTGCATCATGCAGATGGATGCGGGCCTGGATACCGGTGGCGTAGTTGATGAGGCGCGTCTGCCGATAGCAGGGACCGATACCACCGCATTGTTGCATGATCGCCTGGCCGCGTTAGGTGCCGAACGGATTGTTGCGGTGCTGCAAAAACTAGCAGCGGGCGAAACGCTCGTTGCCCTAGCGCAGCCTGAGGCTGGTGTGACTTATGCCCACAAGCTGGAAAAACAGGAGTCCTTGTTGAACTTGCAGGACACTGCCGCAGCGTTAGACCGCAAGATTCGTGCGTATAACCCCTTCCCCGGTGCGGTGCTGCATGCAGGCGACAAAGCGATCAAGATCTGGGCGGCACGGGTTGTTGATGGTGCCGGTCAACCGGGTACGGTCCTTTCATCGGGTGAAGCAGGCGTTGTAGTGGCCTGTGGTGAAGGTGCCTTGTGTTTAGAGATCTTGCAGGCACCCGGCGGTAAGCGTTTGCCCGCGGCGGATTTCCTGCGTGGCCATCCGATTCCGGCGGGTACCCTACTCACTTGAAAATTGATGGCATAACGCCAATTACCGAGTGAATTGCTAAGGATTTATTAAGGCGCGTGCGGTTCTAATAGACGCCATGGGTCATAACGATTCTCTGTAGAGGTGATGACATGGGTAACTGGTTTAAAACAACGGTACTGTTTGCGGCCATTCTGGCGCTGTTCATGATCATTGGCGGTCTGATCGGTGGCCGTGAAGGCATGATGATGGCGTTGCTGATCGGTGGCGGCATGAATTTCTTTGCCTACTGGTTTTCAGACAAAATGGTGTTGCGTATGTATAACGCGCAGCCCGTGGATGAGACTTCGTCTCCCTACCTGTACAACATGGTGCGTGATCTGGCGGGGCGTGCCGAATTGCCGATGCCGAAGGTCTACCTGATTGACGAAGCCCAACCGAATGCCTTCGCTACCGGGCGCAATCCGGATAATGCAGCGGTTGCTGCAACCACCGGTATCGTTAGTCTATTGAGCGAGCGCGAGTTGCGCGGCGTGATGGCGCACGAGCTGGCGCACGTGAAGCACCGCGATATTCTGACGTCGACGATTGCGGCGACGCTGGCCGGTGCCATTTCTGCGCTCGCCAACTTTGCTATGTTCTTCGGTGGGCGCGATGAAGAAGGTCGGCCCGCGAATGCTGTGGTGAGCATTATCGTTGCCATCATTGCGCCGATTGCCGCGATGCTGATTCAGATGGCGATTTCGCGGGCGCGCGAATTTGAAGCCGATCGTGGTGGCGCGGAAATCAGCGGTGATCCATTGGCGCTGGCTAGCGCCCTCGCCAAGATTGATGCTTACGCACGGGGTATTCCCTTCCCTACCGCCGAGGCACATCCGGCAACGGCACAGATGATGATCATGAATCCACTGGCAGGCGGCGGGATTGATACGCTATTTTCGACCCACCCTAAAACAGCCGAACGTATTGCAAGGCTGGAAGCGATGGCGCGTTAATTCAAGTCTTTAAGGGCGCGAGCCACAATATCAGCGAGCCGCCGACCCGCTAGCGCAATGCGGGTCCGGGTGATGTCGCGCCCTTCTAGCCAGTAATCCTGCCGAATGAGGAAGGCACCCGGTTTTTCCGGGTCAGGCACGAGGCCCGGGTAAACATGGTCGCGGGCAATGTTGAAGGACTCTTCAATCCAGCGCAGGGGCGGTGTTTCTATGTCCGGGCTGCTTATTTGCTCTGCCTGGTGCAATAGTCGCGCCTTTTCTTTTTCAAAGCGCGGGGTGCCCGGTCGAGCATGGCCAGGCAGTTCGTCCCACCAGCGATGCAGACTGAGCGGCTCCGGCGGGCGACGTCCGGCATCAAACACGATCACCGTGTTGCCGCCGGCATCCAGCTGACCCGGGTTGAGTGGATCAAGGCGGCTGGCGGTGTGCAAAGGCTGGTGGGCATCAGCCACCAGATGGCTGACCCAGGCTAAAGCAACAACACGATCCTGGCGCGATAGCGCGGTATCACCCAGCAGGCGAATCTGTTCATTCAGTGCCTGTTCGAGAAGTCCTTGCACGGGTTGGTTAAAAGCTTTGGCTATATTCCGGTCGGCAAAATGCCAGCTGCGCGTACCCTCGCCCGTACGCGCCCGTGCTAGCCATTGTTGTGTCGAGCGTGGTGCGGGGACGCGGGTGCCTTTAGGTTCGGCTTGATCACGCAGTTCATCTGGCCAGAGTGCTGCAGCCATCCAGGCGTCTTCTGCAGACAGGTTTTGCAGATTCGGAATAAGCGTCTGGGTTTTGAGCAGGGATCCGATGGTCTTTTGTGTAGCCGCCGGCAGGTTCGACCAGGCGATGATGACCACGTCACGGTGCCCCGTTGCGTTCCATGCCCATGACTGGAGACTCACCAGACAGAGTAAACCGGCGACGAACTTGCGGATTCGATGGGCGTGGGTAATGAGGCGCTGTGTTGAGGGCGGCATGGGCAGATTATGCCTCTAGATAGTGTTGTAAACATGCTACACTCAAACCAATAATGAATAACGCTCAATCACGATCTCGACCACAGCGAACACCCGCGCCCAGCAGGCCGCGTAAGCTCGCGCCGCCGCCCGCTGCATTGGCGGCCGATTCGCTCGCTTGGGCCATGCAAACTGCGGCAGCTTGTGTGACAGAGGTAGTGGCCTATGGGCGGAGTTTGACGGCAGTGCTCGCCAATTTGCGTCAACGGTCGTTGCCGGAAAACGCCGTGCGGTCACAGGCAATTGATCTGACCTATGCCACATTACGTCGTTATTGCCGGGGGGATGTAGAACTCTCGGTACTGCTTGATCGACCTACGGCCGAAGACGAACTGCGAAGCCTTTTACGTGTTGCATTGTGCTGGCTGGAGATGCATCCGGAGCGTGCCCACGTGGGTGTCGATCAGGCGGTTGAGGCAGCGGCCACATTATCGGCCGGGCGCTATCGCGGCTTTGTGAATGCCATCTTGCGCCGTGCATTACGTGAGCGTGCCGTGCTGGATCAGACTATTGCTAATAATCCGGAAGCAGATTGGCAGTATCCGCAATGGTGGTTGGAGCGTCTGCAAACAGATTGGCCCGACGATTGGGAAGCTATTGCAGCGGGCGGCAATCGTAAACCGCCGATGGGACTCCGCGTGAACCGTCAGTTAACGACAGTTGATGCATATGCGCAGCAATTGGCAACATCGGGTATTGCGATTCAGCCACGTTTGCCTGAAGACGGCCCGGATGCGTTGTTGCTGGCACAACCCGTTTCTGCTGAAACATTACCTGGCTTTGTACAGGGCGTCGTTGCGGTACAGGATATCGGTGCGCAACAGGCTGCCCGTCTGTTAAACGTACAACCGGGTATGCGTGTGCTCGATGCCTGTGCGGCGCCGGGCGGTAAAGCGGCGCACTTGCTGGAATCGGCCGCGATAGAACTGACCGCCGTTGAATCAGATAAAGAACGGTGTGCCGCGTTGACGCGTGCGCTGGCGGCCACACGCTTTCAGGCTGATCGCAATGTGCAGGTCATTTGCGCGGACGCTGCTGACACAGCGGCGCCCTGGGCCAAACGACCTTTCGATGCCATTCTGCTCGATGCGCCTTGTTCCGGGTCTGGTGTGGCCGGCCGTCATCCCGATGCCAAGTGGCTGCGCCGAAATGATGATGTGTATGCGCTGGCGCGAACCCAGAAGCGCTTGCTGAAAGCGCTGTGGCCGTTGCTTAAACCGGGTGGTCGTTTGCTTTACGGTACCTGTTCGGTTTTTGCGCTGGAGAATCAGACGCAGATTGCCAATTTTCTGGCGCAGCATGCTGATGCAGTGCTGGAATTACAAACGTCGTTGCTGCCGGATGCGCGGCATGATGGATTTTTTTACGCACTGTTAAGCAAGGTGTCGTCATGACGCTCACCGACCGTTTCTATGTGAAATGGTGGTTGATAGTGGGTGTGATTCTATTCAGCGCGCACGCGCTGACGGCACGTGCGGGTGCAGAGGTGCGCGAGGTAACGCTGACGCAAAGCGAAGAGGCAGTGAATCTGAACGGTAGCTTTGCGCTACGGCTTTCAGCTTCGCTGACGGATGCGGTTAATCATGGCATCCCGCTGGTGTTTCAGATTCAGGCACAGGTGCGCCGGCCGCGTTGGTACTGGGTAGATGAAGCATTGTATGCGGCGCACACAGACCGACGTTTGACTTATAACGCATTGGTGCGCAATTACCGGGTGACGGAAGGACAGGAAGGCCGTAACTTCATGAATCTGTCGGATGCGCTGAATTATGTGGCGCGTCCGATGAGTTGGCCTATCGCCGGCGGGCGGCTTCGTACTGGTGAGGTTGTGGATGTGCAGGTTCGCTTTCGCCTGGATCCGGCGTTTTTGCCTAAACCCTTTCAGGTCGTTTCATTTGGAGATCGTGATTGGCGGCTGGATAGTGATTGGCGCAGTTTCCGTTTGACGGTGCCCGCCGTCTCAGGAGGCAAATGATGCGTCTAGCCATGTTCATCATGACTTTGGTGTCGGTGGCATTGTTGTTTTTGCTGACACAGGCTTCAGCAAATACGGATTTTTTTGCCCGTCATTATTCCTGGTTGGTAGCGTTGAACATTCTGCTGGGCGCGGCGATGTTGCTGGTGATTGGTGTCCAGTTGTTCCGTTTGTGGCGAGACCACAAGCAGCAGATTTTTGGCGCACGATTGAAGTTCCGTTTAATGCTCATGCTGGCCATTATGGCGCTGGTGCCGGGTGCGCTGATTTATGCCGTATCGGTACAGTTTGTAACGCGCAGTATCGAGAGCTGGTTTGATGTGCGTGTTGAGCAGGCACTCGAGGCGGGTTTGAACCTGGGGCGTGATGCGCTCGAAGGGGTGACGATTGGTTTGGTGAGCACAACGCGCGATGCAGCTGCTGCAATCGCTCAGCGTGACGCTGCGCAAGCACCGGCCGTTCTTGCCAAACTCAAACAGGTAACGGGTGCCCAATCAACGGCGTTGTTACAAATTTCCGGCAACCGTATTGAGGTAGTAGGCAGTACGCTCTCGCGTGGCGAAACACCCGTGCTGCCATTGCCGGCGCAGATCACTGAGGCGCGGAAGAACGGGGCATTCAGTGTGATCGAGGCCGACAGCACTGGTTTGCCAATCCTTCGTGCCATCGTGCTACTGCCAACCGCTTCGCCCCAGCAGGTTTCAAACCGTTTGCTGGAAGTGGTGGTGCCGGTGCCAGCGAAGCTTGCAGCGGATTCAGAGGCGGTACAGTCGGTGTACCGGGAATATCGAGAACTGGAATTGGCGCGCGATGGGTTAACGCGCCTTTATGCCATTACCTTAACGCTCACCCTGATGTTGGCGCTGGCGGCTGCCTTTTCTGCAGCCTTTATTCTGGCGCGCCGATTTACGGCGCCGCTGACCATTCTGGCGGAAGGTACGCAGGCGGTTGCAGCGGGTGACTTCTCACCCAAGCAGACGGTAGTGAGCAACGATGAGCTGGGCATTCTGACGCAATCGTTCAACCGCATGACGTTCCAGTTACGCGAGGCGCATACTGAAACCGAACGACATCGCGGGGATCTGGAACGGGCCCGCGCCTATCTGCAGGAAGTGCTGGATAACCTGTCGGCTGGCGTTCTGGCGTTTGATCGCCGCTTTGTTTTAAAAGCGGTTAATGGTGCGGCTAAAACGTTGCTGGCAGAAGATTGGGTCGGTTTGATTTCTGAGCCGCTCGAAGCATGGCCTCGACAGGAGCATCTGGCACGAACCATTCGAGATGGCTTTGCTAAACATGGCGATGCCTCATGGCAGATTGAGGTAGAGCGTGTCTTACCGGATGGGCGTAAGCAACAGTTGATGGTGCACGGGTCGGAATTGCCGGAACAATCCGGTGGTGGCTACGTGGTGGTATTTGATGACATTACTGAATTGATTGCAGCGCAGCGGGCAACGGCCTGGGGTGAGGTGGCGCGACGTCTGGCACACGAAATCAAGAACCCACTCACACCGATTCAACTAGCTGCAGAGCGGTTAGAGCATAAATTAGCCAAACAGTTAGCTGATGCCGATGCCGACATGCTGCAACGTTCGACACGTACGATCGTCAATCAGGTTCAAGCCATGAAACACATGGTGGACAGTTTCCGCGATTACGCACGCTTGCCGCCGGCAAATTTAATGGCGATTGATCTCAACGAATTGCTGCGCGACATGCTGGTGCTCTATGAAAGCTCCAGAACGCCTATTAATGCCGAGCTTGCTTCGGCCTTACCTAAGATTAAAGGTGATCCGACGCAGCTACGTCAGATTATTCATAACCTGATTCGTAATGCGCAAGATGCCACAGAGGGTGTGGTCGATGCCAGGATTGATGTGGCAACCAATGTTGCAGGCAAACAGGTTGTTCTGATGATTGCAGATAATGGTGCGGGCTTCCCCCCGGAAATTATGGCGAACGCATTTGAGCCTTATGTGACGACCAAGCCCAAGGGCACAGGTTTGGGTTTGCCCATCGTGAAAAAAATTATCGAAGAGCATGGCGGCAAAATTTCCCTCGCGAATCGGGAGACCGGTGGCGCAGAAATTCGTATTACCTTGCAGGTGGCTAATGACACCGAATCCATTAATCAAGAACCACAGAAGTCGGTAGGAGCCTGATATGGCAGAAATACTGGTAGTTGATGACGAGGTTGGTATCCGGGAGTTGCTTTCGGAAATTCTGGCGGATGAGGGTCATAGCGTTATGTTGGCCGAAAACGCGACGCGAGCCCGTGAGCTGCGCGCCAGCCGTCGGCCGGACCTGGTACTGCTCGACATCTGGATGCCCGATGCAGATGGCATTTCGTTGTTAAAAGAGTGGTCAGCCAATGGCTTGCTCACCATGCCGGTTGTGATGATGTCCGGGCATGGCACGATCGATACGGCCGTTGAAGCAACCCGTATTGGTGCTGTCGACTTTCTTGAAAAACCGATTGCGCTGCAAAAGCTGCTCGCGACGGTGAAGAAATGTTTGAAGCCGGATGCGTCCGCGACGCGTCAACACTACGCGGTTGACTCTCTGTTGCAGATTGGCCTGCTGAAAAAATTCGGCCAGCGTATCGCCCAGTCAGCGAAGCATTCGCCGATTCTGTTTTTGCGTGGCGCACAGGGCCTTATTGCCGAAGTGGGTGCGCGCAGTCTCCTGACGCCACACGCACCCTGGCTGAATCTATCGCAGGAAAGTCGTGCGATCACGCAGGAAATGCTGGAACAGCATGCCGGTGGCGTTCTGTTCATCCCTGAGCTATATGGTGCCGGCCGTATGGCACAGATGAATCTGGGCTTCGTGCTGGATCGTCTGGCCAAGTACCGGTTGACGCTGGTGGTAGCCAGTAGTGTTTCAGCTGAGGCAATTGTCGAGAGCGGTGTTGATGCGACATTGGTCAATCGGCTGAGCGATGTCTGGGTGGGGCTGCCGGCAATATCGGAATCCGCCAACGACCTGCCCGAGCTGTTGCCGGCATTGCTGACATTGCTCTGCGAACAGGGCAATGTGCCCCACCGCACGATGGCACCTGATGCGCTCAATGTATTGCGCCAGAAAACCTGGGGCGGTTCAGATGGTGGCTGGAGTTCGTTGCTCGGCGCTTTGAAGAATCTGGCCTTGAACGCCCTTGATGAAACCATCAGCCGTCAGGATGTCGATGCGCTTTTGCTTTCGGTTAATGAACCCATGGCGGACAAGTCTGATGATGATTCGGATGGGTCCCTCACCGACTTTTATGCGATGCCGCTCAAAGAGGCGCGCGATGCCTTCGAGCGTCTTTATCTGACGCATCATATTTCTCGTAGCAGTGGCAACATGACGCGTGTGGCTGAGCAAAGTGGTTTAGAGCGCACGCATTTGTATCGCAAGTTCAAACAACTCGGTATTACGCTGGAACGTCGAGATAACGTTTCTGGCAGTTAATTCACCACTTATTTTTATCATTTATAAGATCGTCTGGAGTTATTGTGTCCCGTCCTCGTAATGACCTTTTTTTGCGCGCCTTACTTAAAGAACCTACCGAAACAACGCCTGTATGGCTGATGCGGCAGGCCGGCCGCTATCTACCGGAGTATCGTGAAACACGTAAACGCGCTGGTAGCTTTCTGGGGCTTTGTAAAAATCCGGCCTATGCTTGCGAAGTGACCCTGCAACCTTTGGCACGTTACGACTTGGATGCAGCGATTCTGTTTTCCGACATTCTCACCGTTCCCGATGCCATGGGTCTGGGTTTGTATTTCTCTGAAGGCGAAGGGCCTAAGTTTGAGCGGCCACTTCGCGATGAATGGGAAATTCGTAATCTGTGTGTGCCGGATCCGCATGATCAGCTGCGCTACGTGATTGATGCCGTTGCCGAGATTCGCAAGGCGCTGGATAACAGCGTGCCACTGATCGGTTTTTCCGGTAGCCCATGGACACTGGCCTGTTATATGGTTGAAGGCGGCGCTTCGGATGACTATGCGCGTATTAAAACCATGGCCTATGACCGTCCGGATCTGATGCACAAGATTCTGGAGGTCACGACTGAATCGGTGATCCAGTATCTGAATGCACAGATTGAAGCCGGGGCTCAGGCCGTGATGATTTTTGATTCCTGGGGTGGCACGCTGGCTGAAGCGGCCTATCACGAGTTCTCGCTCAATTACATGAAACGAATTGTGGCTGCACTCCACAAAACCTGGGAGGGCGAGCGTATTCCTTCGATTGTTTTTACCAAGGGCGGTGGCTTGTGGCTCGAATCACTGGCTGATACGGGTGCGGATGGCCTGGGTCTGGACTGGACGATTGATATCGGCAAGGCGCGTGCGCGCGTGGGCGATCGTGTTGCCTTGCAGGGCAACCTGGATCCGACGATTTTGCGCGCAGGTCCCGAAGCCGTGGCCCGTGAGGCAGAAAAAGTGCTGCGTAGTTTTGGTCCGGCCGATACCGGTCATGTCTTTAATCTGGGTCATGGTATTAACCAATTTACCCCGCCCGAGAACGTTTCGGTGCTGGTCGATACGGTCCATTCGGTCGGTCGTGCGATGCGCGCAGGCCGGTAATTCTGGTGGTGGGAAAGACCCGAGTGCAAGTCACTGCTGTGGCTGGTTTCAACCTGTCAAGACGGCTACCTTGGGTCTTTTACCCACAAAGTTATCCACAATGTAAAAACATCGCTTTGCCTATATATATCAATGCGTTGCGTTGTTTGGCAGAGAACTCCGTTAAGAAATATCCGCTAACGCGAGCATAGCGATTCGGCATGCAAAAACCCCTTGAAAATCAGGCCGTTTTGTGGCGTTTGCGTGTCGCGATTGATGCGCCGCTGGCGGTCAATTTTGATTACCTTGCCCCGGCTGATGTCACGCCGGCAGATGTCGGTCTGCGGGTGGTCGTGCCTTTCGGAAGCGGGCGGCGCGTGGGCGTGATTCTGGCCGTTTTGCCCTTGCAGGGTTCAGAGATAGCCGGAGACGCACCCGATGCCACGCAGCTAAAAGCCGCGGAGAGCATTTTGCGAGATTTGCCGCCGTTGCCTGACGCTTGGATCAACCTGTGTCTGTTTGCGGCGAGTTATTATCAGGCGGCACCCGGTGAGGCGTTGTTACAGGCAATTCCTACCGGCTTACGCAAACCGGACCCCGTTAAACGCAGGCAATTGAAGGCAGTGAACAAACCCGAGCATGCTGCCTCATCAAAGCCATTGCTAACGGCAGGACAGACTGCTGTGCTGGATGATCTGTTACCGCGGCTTAATGGCTACTCAGCGAATCTGTTATTCGGGATTACCGGTTCCGGCAAAACTGAAGTGTATCTACGCCTGATTGAGGCGGTGCTTGATCAAGGCAAACAGGTTTTGTTGTTGGTGCCTGAGATTAATCTGACGCCTTTGCTTGAGGCGCGTGTTGCACAGCGCTTCCCGGGCGTTCCCGCGGTGAGTCTGCATAGTGAAGTCACCGAGGCGGTGCGCGCCCGACATTTCGCGGCAGCGCTGACGGGTGATGCCAAGATCGTGATTGGTACACGTCTAGCCGTATTTACGCCGATGCCTGAGTTGGGTCTGATCATTATTGATGAAGAGCACGACCCGGCCTATAAGCAGCTGGAAGGCATGCGTTATCACGCACGTGATCTTGCCGTGTGGCGGGCGCATCAGACTGGCGTGCCGGTTGTTCTAGGGTCTGCAACGCCATCGCCGGAAAGCTGGGCCAATGTGCAAAGCGGACGCTATAAACGACTGGATCTCCCAGAGCGTGCCCATGCAGATGCCGTGCTGCCTGACATCACCCTGCTGGATACTCGACGCTTAACGCTAGACGAAGGATTGTCGGCACAGCTGCTGGATGAGCTAGCTAAGGGGTTGGCGTCTAAAGAACAGAGCTTACTGTTTATAAACCGTCGGGGTTATGCACCCGTACTCACCTGTACGGCTTGCGGCTGGGTATCTAACTGTCGCCGGTGTGCCGCACACCGCGTGGTGCATAGCCTGGATCGCACATTGCGCTGTCATCATTGCGGTGACACTTCACCGATTCCGCGTCAGTGTCCGGATTGCGGCAATGCCGATTTGCGACCCTTAGGGCGCGGTACGCAACGCATCGAAGAAGCGCTGCATAAGCATTTTCCTGAAGCCCGTATCTTGCGGGTCGATCGCGACGTAGCGACGACACGTAAACAGTGGGAGGCGCTCGAAGCGCAGATCCGGTCGCAGGATGTCGATATTTTGGTGGGCACACAAATGCTAGCCAAGGGTCATGACTTTCCGGCACTCACCCGTGTGTGTGTTGTGGGTGCTGATGCCGGGTTGTTTGCAGCCGATTGGCGCGCACCGGAACGTCTGTTTGCGCAGTTGATGCAGGTGGCTGGCCGAGCGGGTCGTGCAGATAAGCCGGGGCGTGTCATTGTACAAACCGAGCATCCGGAACACCCGCTCTATCAATGCCTGTTACGTCACGACACTCCGGCGTTTCTGGATCTGGAATTAACGGCGCGCCAGCATGCGGGCTTTCCGCCGTATGCGGCGCAGGCGATTGTGCGCGCTGAAGCGAAACAGATTGATAACGTCCTTGAGTTTCTGCAGCGTATTCGCACACTGGTACCGCAGGAACAGCATCCAGAGGTATTTATTTACGACCCAGTGCCCATGCGTATGGTGCGTCTGGCTGGTCGGGAACGCGCGCAACTGTTGCTGGAGTCGCCTAGCCGAATTGCGCTACAAAACTTCCTGAACCAATGGTTGCCAATGATTAGTGCAGGACGCGGCATGACGCGTGGCCATGCACCCGGTGGTGTGCGCTGGGGCGTGGAAGTCGACCCGCTGGAGTGTTAGGTATTCAGGCGGGCGGCGCCGCGTACGCCAGAGCTGTCACCGAAAGCAGGCAATAGAATCTTAGTTTGTACGGGTGAGCCAACTGGTAAGAAGATATGAGCTTGCAAGGCTGTATACAGATCATCGATGAGCCCGGGCCGTTGAGAAACACCACCGCCCAGAACTATAGCGGCTGGGTCAACCGCGTTAATAATCACTGCCAAGGCGCGCGCCAGGCGCTGCGTGTGCCGATCTAGCGCCTGTTGGGCATGTAAGTTGCGCTGCGCAGCGGCGCTAACGAGAGCGGGGACATCTTTGATTGTGTCATCGGCAGAATGGCGTTGATAATCAGCAACCAGACCTGGGCCTGAGAGCCAGGCTTCGTTGCAGCCGTGCTTGCCACAGTAACAAACGGGGCCCGGCAGTTCGTCTGAGTGGACAATCGGTAGCGGGTTGTGCCCCCATTCGCCGCTCAGCCCGTTGGGGCCTTGCAGTAAATGACCATCAATCACCCAGCCACCACCGACACCGGTGCCGAGAATAACGCAGAATACGGATGCATGTTCTTTCGCGATGCCATCGGTTGCTTCAGAGAGCGCGAGGCAATCCGCATCGTTGGCCAGCATGATCGGCCGTGCTAATAGCGCCCGTAGATCATGCTGCAGCGTCTGGCCGTTCAAGCAAGTGGAATTGGCATTGCGTATCTGGCCATTGAGCGGATTGGTGGAACCCGGATGACCCACACCCACTGCAGTGATCTGCGCGTGAAGCGCCGACTCGGCACGGAGAACCAGTGATTGGATGGAAGCTAAGGTGGCGCGGTAGTCACCCTGTGGTGTAGGAACGCGTTCGCGAAATTTGAAATGGCCAGCGCCATCCATAACTGCCGCTTCGATTTTGGTACCGCCTAGGTCTATGCCGAGATGCATGTCAGGCAGCCGATGTCGTAAGAGGTAAATCGTCTTCGGGCAGATGACCGGTGTTGTGTCGCCAGAGTGGATGCAGACACAGTGTGATCAGCGACACAAGTGCACCCAGCATGATGACAATGGCGGGTGCCATCGGCAGTGCAAATTCGGCAATCAGATACTCGGTAAGCATGGGGGCTAGCCCGCCAAAGACACCCACGGCCAGGCTGTAACCGAATGACAGTCCGGTGACACGAACCTGCTTGGGTAGCAGGGTTGCCATGCTGGCGGATAAAGGGCCGAGAAAGAAGCCCTGCCCAATGGCGAGTAATAGGCCGCCGGCCATCATGAGCGGTATATCGCCGGATCGGAATAAGCTGAAAGCAGGCCAGGCGCCCAGCAATAAAATCAAAACACCGAGACGGCTGATGCGCAGACGACCGAAGCGATCACCCAGCAGTCCACCGGCAACAGACAACAGGCTGACCATAAGTAGCGCGAACATGTTGATGGCCAATGCGATCGCGGTACTAACGCCGGTGGCTTTCACCATCCACGGAACGCAGTACATAAAACCAATAAACGAAACGATGCCAGTTGCCGTATTCGCTAAGGCAATCGCCGCCATGGGCTGCCAGTAACGGCGAAAGGCCTCACGCACCGGAGATTTCAAAACCTCTTCTTTGTTCAGAATGTCCTGTGCCAGCGCTTTACGTGCTGCGACGCCGATCCCCGTTAGAAAGATGCTGGCAATGAACGGAACGCGCCAGCCCCAGTCAGCCATAACTGCCTTGCCAAGCGCTGTGGTGCATAGAAAGCTGACGACCGTGCCCAGTAGCAGACCGCCAAAGGCGCCCATGGGGCTGAATCCGCCAACGAAGCCACGTTGCTTGGGTGGGGCGTGTTCAATCAGAAAAACAATGGACGAAGAGTACTCGCCGCCGACGGAAAGCCCTTGCAGCATGCGCAGCAGAATCAATAGAACCGGTGCCCATAAACCTATGGTGGCGTAAGTGGGCATTAGGCCGATGATTAAGGTGGGAATGGCAATGAGCAGGACAGAGAGTTGTAGTGCTGCCTTACGTCCGATGCGATCACCAATGTTACCGAAGACGATGCCGCCTACCGGACGCATGATCATGCCGGTCGCAAATGCACCAGAGCTGGCCAGCATAGCGGCAACGGGATCATGCGTCGGAAAAAACTGGGCAGCAAAGTAACCTGCCAGATAAGCGTAAACGATAAAGTCATAAAACTCGATCGCATTACCAACAGCCCCGGCCAGCAGTGTGCGACGCTGATACGGGTTAATGCCGCGTTCACTTCCGTTTGCGGCGTTTGTCATTTCAGGCTTCGGTGAGATAAGTACTCAGCGCATGGTTATACGCCGGGCAGATGGCATTAAGACTATGAATGGAGATATTCAGATTACGGACAATGCCATCCTTGAGGCCATATACCATGCCATGAACGGTGATTTCCTGACCGCGTGACCAGGCGTCATACAGTACGGTGGACTGGGCCAGGTTGAGCACTTGTTCAATAACGTTTAATTCACACAATTTATCGAGACGCTCGGCCTCGGGCGCGGCATCCAGAATAGCCTGGTGCTTTTGTCGCACATCATGGATGTGGCGTAACCAGTTATCCGCCAGACCGATGCGCACACCGTCCAAGGCGGCTTTGACGCCACCACATCCATAGTGGCCAACCACCAGGATGTGTTTAACACGCAGAACCTGTACGGCATATTGCACTACCGAGAGGCAGTTCAGATCGCTGTGCACGACCACGTTGGCGATGTTGCGGTGGACAAAAACTTCTCCCGGCTTCAGACCCATAATCTGGTTAGCCGGTACTCGCGAATCCGAGCAACCGATCCACAGATACTCAGGTTGTTGTAGTTTGGCGAGGTCGCTGAAAAACTCGGGCGTTTCTGCCTGGACTCTTTCCGACCAGATCCGGTTCTGTTCAAACAGGGGTTCAAGTACGTGCATGATGGGTGCTCTCTGTTTTTATTCATTATCGGGGTATGGCGTATTATAAAGGAGAGCAAAAAACGGGTTTCTAGCCCGTCAGTTAATCCAAGGAGGCGCTATGTTGGTCCGGTTTTCTTCTCAGGCGACAGCCAATCTGCTGATGTTTGACGATGTCGCACGCGCACTACTTAAAGTCATCGGTAAAACCGCCACAAAACGTGGGGTGATTATCGTGGAGGAGATGGCGCCTGCCCTTGTGCGTCTACATGCATTAACCGAGCAGGAGAAGCGTGTGCGGGATGGCCGTGAACGGCGTGAAGAACTGCCTATTCCCGATGTGGGCATAGAGCCGCACGAACTGGTCGGATTATCGGTACGGGCTCAACCTTTTATCAAGATGCTTGATCAGGCGCAACGTGAAAAGAAAGAAATTACCTGGGAAGCCCCCAAGGATTTTGCGGCGTGAAAAGAATCAGGCCGCTTACGCGGCCTGATGGTTTGTTACAGGTTAGGCGCCAACCAGCGCTGTGCGTCGCTGACCGGTAGGCCGCAGCGTCTGGCCCAATCTTCGAGCTGATCGGTGCCGATTTTGCCAACAGCAAAATAACGGGCAGCCGGGTGCGCCAGATAGAAACCGGAGACCGAGGCGGCGGGCCACATGGCGCAGGATTCGGTGAGCGTCATGCCAGCCAGCTTGGGCACATCCAGCAGTTCGAACAGACCGCGCTTAGCCAGATGATCAGGGCAAGCCGGGTAGCCAGGTGCCGGGCGGATGCCGCGATAGGCTTCCTTGATGAGTGCCGCATTGTCCAGCGTCTCATCAGCGGCATAGCCCCAGTGCTTCATGCGCACTTCGCGGTGTAACCATTCGGCAAAGGCTTCGGCCAGTCGATCGGCAAGCGACTTGAGCATGATGGAACGGTAATCATCATGCGCCGCTTCAAAGCGATTCAGGTGCGGTTCGATGCCTTCGCCGCACGATACGGCAAAGCCACCGATCCAGTCAGGCGTTGTGCCAGAAGGCTTCTTCTCCGCAATAAAGTCGGCCAGGCACCAGTTCGGTTTGCCGGCCGGACGTTCCTGTTGCTGGCGCAGGTTATGCCAGATCATACCGGTGTGCTGGCGTGCTTCGTCGGTGTAAATCTCGATGTCGTCGCCGACGCGGTTGGCCGGGAATAGACCGAATACACCGCGCGGTTTGAGCCATTGTTCGTCGACGAGCTGCTGGAGCAGCTCCTGTGCATCGGCGTAGACCTGTTTGGCTGTTTCACCAACGACCTTGTCTTCCAGAATGGCCGGGAATGAACCCGTGAGATCCCAGGTCTGGAAGAAAGGGCTCCAGTCGATATAAGGCACCAGATCGGCCAAAGCCGGTTCGATCACCTGAACGCCGGTGTGTTGTGGGGCAACGGGTTGGTAACTGGCAAACTCACCACCGAAACCATCAAAGGCATTGGTTTGTGCAGCCTCAGCCGAAACCAGCGTAACGCCCTTCTTGTTGGCGTGTTGCTGACGGACTTTTTCATAGTCGGCGTTCAGTTCGTCTTTGTAAGCCTGTGCTTTGGCAGCATCTGAGGAGAGTAGATTCGACACTACACCCACGGCACGCGAGGCATCGGGCACATAGACGACCGGATGTTCATAGTTAGGCGCAATCTTGATGGCGGTGTGTGCACGGCTCGTGGTTGCGCCGCCAATCATGAGTGGTGTGTCGAAACCCTGACGCGCCATTTCGCTGGCGATGTGGCTCATCTCTTCCAGTGACGGGGTGATGAGGCCCGACAAGCCAATCACTTGTGCGTTATGTTCACGCGCAGCCTTGAGGATCTGCTCACATGGCACCATGACGCCGAGGTCCACCACTTCATAGCCGTTACAGCCCAGCACCACAGCCACAATGTTCTTGCCGATATCGTGTACGTCACCCTTTACCGTGGCGATGACCAGTTTGCCTTTAGCAGCAGCGCCGGTGCGGGCTTTTTCTTCTTCGATGAACGGCACCAGATGGGCGACAGCCTGCTTCATGACACGGGCAGACTTCACCACCTGTGGCAGGAACATTTTGCCGGCGCCAAAGAGATCGCCCACGGTGTTCATGCCTGACATCAACGGGCCTTCAATCACGGCTAGGGGCGGTTGCCCGGCGGCAGCAAGTTCGGCGCGACATTCTTCGGTGTCGGCCACCACGTAGTCTGTGATGCCCTTCACCATGGCATGGCTCAGGCGCTCGGCCACAGGCCAGCTGCGCCAGGCCAGATCTTCGACGCGCTCTTTGGCGGTGCCTTTCACGTTCTGTGCAAAGTCGACCAGTGCCTCTCCAGCGCCGGCGTTTTTGTTGAGCACCACATCTTCGACCTTGGCGCGTAGCTCGGGTTCGATTTCATCATATACGCCGAGTTGACCGGCGTTAACGATGCCCATGGTCATGCCGGCCTGGATGGCGTGGTACAGGAAGACCGTGTGAATGGCTTCACGAACCGGATCGTTGCCGCGGAACGAGAACGACACATTGGAAACGCCGCCGGAAATATGGGCGTGCGGCAGATGCGCTTTGATCCAGCGCACCGCTTCGATAAAGTCGACGGCATAGCCATCGTGCTCAGCAATACCGGTGGCAATAGCGAAGATATTCGGATCGAAGATGATGTCTTCAGCTGGGAAGCCATCGGCCACAAGGAGCTTGTAAGCCCGTTCGCAGATTTCGGTTTTGCGGGCAAAGGTATCGGCCTGACCTTTTTCGTCAAATGCCATGACGATGACCGCAGCGCCGTATTGACGAGCCAGACGCGCCTGACGCAGGAACTCGGCCTCGCCTTCTTTCATCGAGATTGAGTTAACGATGCCCTTGCCCTGAATGCACTTGAGGCCGGCTTCGATAACAGACCACTTCGACGAGTCGATCATGATCGGCACGCGAGAGATGTCTGGTTCAGAAGCTACGAGCTGTAGGAAGCGCACCATGGCCGCTTCCGAATCGAGCATGGCTTCATCCATATTGATGTCGATGACCTGTGCGCCGTTCTCGACCTGTTGGCGGGCAACCGCCAGCGCGTCATCGAAACGACTTTCAAGAATCATCTTTGCGAAAGCACGCGAACCGGTCACATTGGTACGTTCGCCCACGTTGACGAAGAACGACTCTGGGCCGATTTCACAGGGCTCCAGGCCGGACAAACGCAGACGGTGCGGTACTTCGGCCGGTTGGCGTGGCGTGACATCGGCAACGGCGTTCGCAATGGCGCGGATGTGATCGGGCGTAGTGCCGCAGCAACCGCCGACGATGTTGACCAGACCATGCACGGCCCACTCGCGAATGTCTTCAGCCAGCATCTCGGGGGTTTCATCGTAACCGCCAAAGGCATTCGGCAGACCGGCATTCGGGTGGGCAGAGATATAGGTCGGGCAGATGCGCGATAGTGTTTCGACGTGCGGGCGCAATTCTTTGGCGCCCAGCGCACAGTTCAGGCCCATAGAGATAGGGCGCGCATGTGCGAGGGAAATCCAGAAAGCTTCAGCGGTCTGGCCGGACAGTGTGCGGCCAGAAGCATCGGTAATGGTGCCGGAAATCATCACGGGCCAGCGACGGCCGCGATCGGCAAAAACTTGCTCGACGGCGACAACGGCGGCTTTGGCATTGAGCGTATCGAAAACCGTTTCGATTAGGACGATGTCGGCGCCACCATCGATCAGGCCGTTGGTAGCTTCTTTGTAATTGGTGACCAGCTCGTCAAATGTGACGTTACGAGCCCCCGGATCATTTACATCCGGTGAAATCGATGCTGTGCGCGACGTAGGGCCGATGACGCCAGCCACCAGACGTGGCTTGGCCGGATTCTGTGCCGTGTACTTGTCGCAGGCGGCGCGCGCGAGTGCTGCGCCAGCAACGTTCAACTCGTAGACGATGTCTTCTAGTTTGTAATCAGACTGGGAGAGACGCGTTGCATTGAAGGTGTTGGTTTCAATGATGTCTGCACCTGCTGCCAGGTACTGCTCGTGAATACCCTGAATGACATCGGGGCGCGTCAGCAGCAACAGGTCGTTGTTGCCCTTGAGATCATGTGCGTGGCTGGCAAAGCGTTCACCGCGAAAATCTGCCTCGGTCAGGCTGTGCCGTTGAATCATAGTGCCCATAGCACCATCGAGCACAAGGACACGTTCTTTCAGGAGGGAAAGAATCTCTTCGGTACGATCAGGTTGCGGTGCGGCTTTTGGTGCGTTCATGGCAATCATCTTTAAAAACAAAACCCGCCGGTCAGCGGAGCTGTAAGCGGCGGGTGTTCGGCATCCCATCGCTTTAGCAGTATTTTTTAACGCGCCCGCAAGCTGAGGAGCTCAAATCGGCGCGTGGCATTAATCCAAGCCGTGACAATACGGGTCTGAGGGCGCTACGTCAAGTAAATCAATGGGTTGGCGAATGCAAAAAGTGTATGGTTAAAATGCGTACATTATGGCTCGCGCTTGGTATCTTGTTCAAAGCAAACCCCGCAATGAAGCGCGGGTGTTGGAAAACCGCGTCCGCCAGGGCTATGAGACCTATTTGCCGTTAATGGAAGTCGAGCGTTTACAGCGTGGCAAGCTTTTGAAGAAGATGGAACCGCTGTTTCCCCGCTATCTGTTTTTGCACCTCGAAGAGGGCAACGACAATTGGGGGCCAATCCGGTCGACACTGGGGGTTGCTGGTCTGGTGCGTTTTGGCCAGGCCTACGCGGTTGTCTCGAACGAGGTCATGGAAGCGGTTCGTGAACGAACGCAAGATATCAGGAAGACACTCTTTGAATCTGGCGACAATATTCGCGTTGTTAGCGGCCCTTTGCTCGGCCTGGAAGGCGTTTTTGAAATAGCTGATGGCGAGCAGCGCAGTTTTGTGCTGCTTGAATTCATGCAGAAGCAACAGCGCGTTTCAGTTTCTACAGCAGATTTGCGCGCTGCGCTCTGACCGGGTTAACGGCATTAGTGCTTGTTAGCAAGAAAGTCTTGCGTCAGCGAGACCCAGTAAGAGATGCCCAGCGCAGTAATGTCATCGTTAAAGTCATAGTGTGGGTTATGTAGCGTACAGCCACCCTCGCCCGGCCCATTGCCTAGCCAGACATAACAACCCGGTTTTTCGAGCAGCATGTAGGCAAAGTCCTCGGCGCCCATCGATGGCAGCTCGTTTTTGATCACGTTTTCAGAACCGAGCAGACGAGAGGCGACTTCCTGACAGAAGTGCGCCTCAGGCGCACTATTGACGGTGGGTGGGTAGCGATGCTCATACCGGACTTCGATCTGGGCGCCATAAGTGGCGGCAATGCCGTTACAGATTTCCTGAATCCGGTGCTCGACCAGTTGCTGCACTTCCGGTTTAAAGGTGCGGATCGTGCCACGCAGAACCGCATCTTCCGGAATGACATTCCAGGCATCGCCCGCATGAAACTGGGTCACTGAAATAACGCCCGCATCACAAGGGTGCAGGTTGCGAGAGACTACGCTTTGCAGGGCTTGCACAATCTGGGTGCCGACAAGAATAGTGTCGACCCCTTGGTGCGGCATCGCTGCGTGACACCCGTGGCCACGAATAAGAATTTCCAGACCACAGGTGCCGGCCATAACGGGCCCGGGCATCACAGCCATCTGACCTACGGGTAGCCCCGGCCAGTTGTGTAGTCCGAAAACGGCATCCACCGGGAACTGCTGGAAGAGGCCCTGCTCGATCATGACGCGCGCGCCGCCTTCGCCCTCTTCGGCCGGCTGGAAAATCAGAACCACTATGCCATCAAAATTACGATGTTCGGATAGGTGGCGTGCGGCGCCCAGTAGCATGGCGGTGTGGCCATCATGGCCGCAGGCATGCATTTTGCCGGCGTGGCGTGAGCGGTGTGGAAACTCGTTAAGTTCCGGCATGGGGAGCGCATCCATATCGGCGCGTAGGCCGATCATGCGCTTGCTGTTGCCCTGTGTGCCTTTGATGACACCCACCACGCCGGTACCGGCCAGACCGCGATGTAACTCAACGCCATAGCTTTCAAGCGCGCGGGCGACCACATCAGCGGTGCGGCTTTCTTCGAAGGCCAGTTCAGGATGCGCGTGAATGTCGCGGCGAATGGCCGTTATTTCGGCCAGAAAAGGCAGGTCTAGCAGTTTCATGGTGCACCTGAGGCAGCGCCTCGATGTTGATCATTGTGTCACCATTATGGCGTATTCCCCAGCTATACTGAACCCATATGGAACTCGTTGTCATCAGTGGCCTTTCTGGCTCCGGTAAATCGATCGCCCTTGCTGTGCTGGAGGACGCGGGGTATTACTGCGTCGATAATCTACCGGCCGATATGTTGCCCGTGCTGGTGGGCCATTTGCGGCGCGATGGCTATACGCGGATTGGCGTGGCAGTGGATGTGCGTAGCGGGCCTTCGCTGGAGGCGTTGCCTAAAGCCCTGGAAGATTTGCGGCGCGATGCGCGGGTGAGCGTGCTTTTTCTCGACGCTGATGATGAAACATTGTTGCAACGTTTCTCCGAAACACGCCGGGCGCACCCGCTGACGAGCGAAACGATGACGCTGGCCGAAGCCTTGCGCCATGAACGGGCCTTGCTGGAACCCGTGGCCGAGATGGGTCACCGCCTTGATAGCAGTCACCTTAAGCCCGCCGTGCTGCGCGCCTGGATTCGTGATTTTCTCAAGGTCGATAGCCAGGATGGATTAACGCTGGTGTTTGAATCCTTCGGCTTCAAGCATGGCGTGCCGCGTGATGCCGACATCATGTTTGATGTGCGTTGCCTGCCCAATCCGCATTACGACCCGGTGTTGCGCCCGTTAACCGGCAAAGATGCACCGGTGGCGGCTTTTCTCGAAGCGCAGCCCGATGCGTTGAAGTTGCGTGAAGATATTGCCCGTTTTGTAACGGACTGGTTACCCAAGTATGGCCATGACAATCGTTCTTATCTGACGGTGGCTATTGGCTGTACCGGTGGGCAACATCGCTCGGTATGGATGACCGAGTGGTTGGCCACACAATTTGCTAATCGACCGGATGTTCTGGTGCGACACCGTGAACTGGTTCCCGAAACTAAAGATCCAAAAGCTCCTGAAACCCGGTGATGTGCTGATATTGCTCGTCGGCATTGCTGGCTGGGCGGTATTGACGTTATCACTATGGCAATCTGGTCCTGCGGCTCAGGCGCAAGTGCGGCGGGATGGTGTGCTGGTGGCTGCGTATCCGCTCAGTGAAGATCGAACCGTGTCGGTGGTCGGCCCGTTGGGCACCACAATGATCCGTATCGAATCCGGGCGTGCGCGTGTGGTGAGTGACCCGGGGCCTCGTCAGTACTGTGTGCGCCAGGGATGGCTCACACGCCCGGGTGAGATGGCGCTGTGCGCGCCGAATCACATTAGTTTGACGCTTACCGGCGGCCAGGCGACTTACGAATCGATGGCCTACTGATATGTTGCATCGACTTGCTCTGACGCCTGATGATCACCGTATTGCCCGGTTGACCGCCGCAGCAATTGCAATTGCGTTGGTGGAATCCGCCGTACCCAGCCCGTTGCCGGGGGTTAAACCCGGGTTGGCGAATATCGTAACGCTATTGGTTCTGCTGCGTTATGACTGGACAACGGCTGCCTGGGTCACCTTGCTACGTGTGCTGGCAGTGAGTTTGCTGGTCGGTCAGTTTCTGGCACCCGGCTTTGTCTTATCGCTCGGTGGGGCCGTGGCCTCGCTGGCCGTTTTGTTGGTTGCTCGGCCGCTGGTGGTGCATCAACCGCAATGGTTTGGGCCTGTCAGCTTGTCGATTCTGGCGGCACTGGCACATATGCTGACGCAACTCTTAATCGTGCGTGTGTGGTTGGTGCCCAGTCCCGGCGTGTGGGTTCTGGCGCCGGTATTCTTTGGTGCCGCGTTATTCTTCGGATTGCTCAACGGGTTGATTGTTGCCTGGCTCATGCAGCCGAATGCGTATGGCGTAGCCAGTAATGAAAATCTGCCGCACAATACCTAGCCATGACTGAACTCATTAATCGCCCTGTAGTGGCTCCGCAACGTGTTTGCCTTGCCTGGACTGGCGCCTCCGGCTTGCCTTATGGGCTGCGCCTGCTGGATTGCCTGTTGTCGGCTGGCGTGACCGTTGAGCTGATCTATTCGCAAGCCGCACAGGTGGTGGCGCAGCAGGAGCTGAGTTTGCGTCTGCCGTCCTCGCCGGATGAAGCCTTGCAGTTGCTGCAACAACAGTTTCCGGATCGCCCGGGCAAGCTACTAGTTTACGGGCGCGATGCCTGGTTTTCCCCGGTGGCCTCGGGGTCTAATCCACCGGATGCCATGGTGGTATGCCCCTGCTCGATGGGGACGCTGGCGAGCATTGCTGCGGGTCTGGCCGATAACCTGATCGAGCGTGCCGCCGATGTGGTACTGAAGGAGCGCCGCTCGCTGATTCTGGTGCCGCGCGAAACACCATTCTCGGTGATCCATCTGGAAAACATGCTGCGCCTGGCGCGTGCCGGTGCCGTGATTGTGCCGCCATCACCTGGGTTCTATGAGCACCCGCAGAGCGTCGCAGATATGGTGGACTTTATTGTGGCACGCATACTGGATCAGTTACGTGTGCCGCATACGCTGGGCAAACGCTGGGGTGGTGCCGTTTAAGACCTAGTGGTCTTCGGCATCACGTTCCGCCACGAGTAATTTGCGCCAAGGCGTGGGTAGCGCCAGACCTTCCGCATCGGCGAGTGGATAGGCATCCAGTTCGCGATGTCGATTCAAGGCAACGGGTTGCGATGTGCTTTTAATCACGTAACGCGCTACTTCAGCACGCAGCTCGAAGTGCGTAAATTTATGGCGCACCTGCTTGCTTTCCAGCGCAACCGCCGTGCCGGGTAATTGCACGCTGTCGGCATCGGGTAGGCTGAGTAACCCGCCCCAGATACCACACGCCTGACGGCGTTCTAACCAGACATGGTCGGCATCACGAATCAACCAGACTTTGCTGGTGCGTACTGGCAGGCTCGTCTTTGCTTTGCGATGCGGCAGTTCGCTGACGCGATCTGTTTGTAGCGCATTGCAGAAACCGGCCATCGGACAGGTATTGCATTGAGCCTTGGTGCGCGTACAGCAGGTGGCACCTAGATCCATCAGGCCCTGTGTGTAGGCTTCGATATCTTTTTTGGGCAGGAGTGTGTCTGCCAGCACCCATAGCTGTTTATCTACGGCCGAGGTTGTGGGCACCCCTTCGACGCCGAAAACCCGGCAGAAAACCCGTTTGACGTTGCCGTCCAGAATAGCAGCGCGATGGCCGAAGGCAAAGGCGCAAATAGCCGCTGCGGTGGAACGGCCGATACCGGGTAATGCGGCAAGTGCCGCAGGGTCGTTGGGAAACTTTGCCTGGTAATCGGTGGCAATCGCTTGCGCGCAAGCGTGCAGGTTGCGGGCGCGGGCGTAATAGCCCAGCCCGGCCCAGAGCGTAAGCACATCGTTGATGTCGGCCTTTGCCAGGGCCTTAACGGTTGGAAACCGCTCCAGAAAACGTGCGTAGTAAGGAATCACCGTTTGCACCTGCGTCTGCTGCAGCATGATTTCCGACAGCCATATGCGGTAGGGGTCGGTGGTTTGCTGCCAGGGCAGATCGTGCCGGCCATGCTTCTTTTGCCAACGCACTAATGCCGCTGTGAATTTCGACAATGCAGGCGCGTTCTGGGTGATCGAACCCGGATCGATTTGAGCGGTGGCGTTCTTAGACATAGGGTATTAAGTCGGCAACATCGGGGTGAGCGGTATAATCAGCGCCCATCCTAACGCATTGCACATGAAACCGGCATGACCCGAATGACGCGGTCTCCAGAGACTGAAAATCCCGAACCTTTTCCTTTCGAGCAAGCAGGCTCGACAGGTGATGCCCAACGCGATTTGCGCGTGGCGCTCGGCCGTTTTCCGACCGGGGTTGCTGTGATTACGGCTCTGGATGCAGATGGTTTAGCGATAGGTCTCACGGTGAGCTCGTTTAATACTGTCTCACTGGAGCCGCCGCTGGTGGTGTGGAGTTTGCAGTTGAGCTCGCGCCACTTGCCCACCTTTGATACGACCAAGCGTTATGCGATTAATATTCTGTCGCAAGATCAGGCCGAGGTTTCCAATCTGTTCGCCTCTTCGCTGGACAACCCTTTTGATGGCGTTGCCTGGGCGCCGGGTTTGAGCGGTGTACCTTTACTCGCCGGTTGCTGTGCCTGGTTTGAAGTAGAAAACTTCCAGCAAATTGATGGCGGTGATCACCGCCTGTATCTGGGTAAAGTCAGTCGATTTGCCGCCGATCCGTCACCGGTACCGCTGGTTTTTCATGACGGCGATTACGCGGCGCTCAATCGGTAGACCATGACAAACCACCAGAAGCCGAGATTGTTTCTGGTGCTTGGGGATCAGTTGCATCCCGACCCGCACCCATTGCTGGCGCAAGCAACGACCAATGATTTTGTGTTGATGGCCGAGGTGCCGGACGAGTCCACGCATGTCTGGAGCCACAAGGCGCGCACGGCGCTTTTCTTTTCGGCTATGCGTCACTTTGCCGCGCATCAGTTATCAATCGGTCGCGCGATCGAATACTGGCGCATCGGCACGCATGAATGTGCATCGCTGGCCGATGTGGTGCGTCAGTTTGTGGCAAGCCATCCGGATGTTTCAACGCTGTGCCTCTTAGAGACGGGTGATCAGCGCGTACGGGATGCTTTGCAGCAGTGCGCCAAGTCACTGGGTCTTGTATGCAGCATTACACCGGACCCGCATTTTCTGTGCACTCTGAATGACTTTAATCAATGGGCAGCGCGCAGCGATAAGGCAGGAAGAGATAGCCTGCGCATGGAATTCTTCTATCGCTGGATGCGGCAACGCACTGGGGTGCTGATGCAGGACGGCCAGCCTGTGGGCGGCCAGTGGAATTTTGATGCCGAGAATCGCAAAGGCTTTGGTGCGGGTGGTCCGCCACCGGTGCCGCAAGCCAGGCGATTTGCACCCGATGCGTTAACCAGCGAGGCCTGTGCCGATGTCGACCGCTACTTCGGTGATCATCCGGGCAGTCTGGTATCTTTTGGCTGGCCGGTGACACCGCAGGAGGCACGGGCGGCGCTGAATGATTTTATTGAACATCGTCTGCCGGCATTCGGGCAGTGGCAGGATGCCATGTGGCAGGGCGAAGCATTTCTCTGGCACTCGCTGATTTCTGCGGCGATGAATCTCAAGCTCCTGGACCCACGAGTGGTGATTGATCGCGCCGAGGCAGCGCTGGCTTCAGGTGCGGCGCCCTTAGCGGCCGTGGAAGGGTTTATCCGGCAAATTCTGGGGTGGCGTGAATTTGTGCGGGGCGTGTACTGGCGTTATGGCACGCAGTGGCAGGACGTTAATTTTCTGCAAGCGCAGCGCCCGTTACCGGGCTGGTATTGGACGGGTAAAACCCAGGCAGCCTGCCTGAAGGAAGCGATTAGCCAGACCCTATCCCATGGCTATGCGCATCACATACAGCGATTAATGGTGACGGGTAACTTTGCGTTACTGGCAGGTCTTAATCCGCGCCAGGTGGCTGATTGGTATCTCGCAGTTTATGTCGATGCGGTGGATTGGGTAGAAGAACCTAATACGCTGGGCATGGCATTGTTTGCATTAGGTCCGCGCATGACGAGCAAGCCCTACATTGCTTCGGGTGCTTACATCAAGCGCATGAGCAACTCGTGCAAGCAGTGTGTTTATAAGCCTGATGTGCGCACAGGCCCCAAGGCCTGCCCGTATACAACGCTGTACTGGTATTTTCTGATGCAACACGCCTCGTGGTTACGGCAGAATCCACGCATGGCCATGGCCTATAAGAATCTGGATCGCATCCCCGAGGGTGAACAAGCGGCCATCAGCGAGTGGGCAATTGTCCGCTTGCAAACCCTAGAGTCTCTCTAGCTACTCCTGAGCAAGGTTTGTGACGCTGATCATCTCGTTCACGGCGAACCCCTGTGAGGCTGCCTGCTGTTTGAGTGTGCTGACGGTCTGCGGATCGAGTGCCGGTGTGCGAGATAGAATCCACAGATAAGAACGGTTCGGCGCACCAACCATCACCCAGCGATATTCCGGGTCGAGGGCCATGATCCAGTAGTCACCCCAGACCACTGGAAACCAAGCCAGCCAATCTGGGGCAAAGCGAACGCGTAACTGACCCGGTTCGGCAGGGTTGGGCATTTCGGCAATGCCTTTGGCCGAGATAAAACCGTCGCTGGTGGCGCAACGGTTCACGACATCGATGTGTTTATCTTCACGCAGGGCGTAGGTGGCAGTGATGTTGCCGGTACATTTGCGTTCAAACCACATGGGCAGACGGGCTATTTCATACCAGCGGCCTGCATAGCGTTCGAGATCCACCTGCTTAACAGTGGGCAGCGCAGGATCTGCAGCGGACAGCGAACCTTGCAATAGAAGTGTGGTGCAGATTATGGCTAAGATCGTACGTAAAAGCGTCTTCATTGGAAACTCCGTCTAAACCTTGTAGTTTTTATGGTCAATTAAGGATTCGATAATGCAGCTGCGGCACAATGACCATTAGAAACTCAAGGAGTTGATTATGCACCTACACAACATCATAAAGGCTGTCTTAGGCTCGTCAGTAGCGCTGTTAATTGCCGCAGTGCCTTTGCTGGCATATGCCGAAACACCGCAGAATTTTCTGGATAGCTTTGCGCAGGAAGCCAAAGCGCAAAATCCGGCATTTAAGGGGTTTTCAGCCAAAGCGGGCGAGTCTTTTTATAAAAACAAACACGGCGGTGATTGGAGCTGCTCTAATTGCCATACAGACAACCCGGCCGCTGAAGGTAAGCATACTGTCACGGGCAAAGTGATTCAGCCGCTATCACCTAATGCCAATCCGGCTCGATTTACCGATGCCGCCAAAGTGAACAAATGGTTTAAGCGCAATTGTAACGATGTGCTCAAACGCGAATGCACGCCGGAAGAAAAGGGTAATCTGTTGACCTATCTGCTATCGGTCAAATCTTGAAAGAATCTCACATGAAAAATTGGACCCAACTACTTGCGGCGACACTTTTCACGGGCTTGTCGGCTGGTGCTATCGCCGGTGATCACAATTATGGCCCGTATCCGTCTTATTACAGCGAAGAATGCGGCAGCTGCCATGTGCCCTATCCGCCGCAGCGCATGACGCAGGCTGGTTGGGAAACCCAGATCAATGGCCTGAAAAATCATTACGGCACCGATGCCAGCGTGGATGTGCCGGCAAGCCGGACTATTCTGTCTTATCTGGTGAATAACGCCGGATGGAAAGACAAATTGGCACCAACAGATCCAACAGCCCGTATGACCAAAACAGCCTGGTTTGTAAAAGAACATGGCGCAACGGCACCCAAAGGTAAAAGCTTTAGTGATTGCACCCAATGCCACACCAAATCGGTACAGGGTGATTACAGTGAGCGTACATTAAAGGTGCCGGCTGGTTGGCATCGCGCTAATTGATATGACAGACATGGCACAACAGCCGCAAGCTGTACAAGAAGAGACCCGGATTCTGGTGTGGGATATTCCCACCCGGATTTTTCACTGGTTACTGGTGTTGTGCTTTGTTATTGCCTACCTGACGAGTGAGTCTGAGCGGTGGCAGCTTTGGCACGTCACGTCAGGTTATGTTTTTGGCGCACTCCTGTTGTTTCGAATGCTCTGGGGTGTTGTGGGCAGTCGATACGCCCGGTTTAGTCAATTTGTCCGCGGCCCTCGCCAGGTATTAGCGTATTTGCGCTCTTTGCTGACCAAGAGCCCGGAACATTTCACGGGACATAACCCGGCGGGTGCCTTGGCGATTGTCGGGATACTGAGCCTGGGTTTGCTCACCGTTTTGACCGGGTGGGCAAGCTTCAATGACTATGGCGACTGGATCGGCGAATTGCATGAAGGCATCGTCAATGTGTTGCTCATCATTATTGGCGTTCATATTGTCGGGGTATTAGTCTCCAGCGTTTTGCATCGTGAGAATCTGGCGCGTGCCATGATTAATGGGCACAAGCGCGGCGTGGCAGTTGAAGCGATCCGTTATCCGCAGTGGATTGTCGGGGTGTTATTGCTTGCAGGATTGATCACATTTCTGTGGGCGTTACTGAGTGGGGAGCTGCCCTGGTTGATGCCTTGATCTAAGGTCTAAGGCATACTGACGCTCTCAGAGGATAAAACGATGCGTATTCTGATTGTAGAAGATGACCCAATGCTGGGTGAGGGCTTGCAGGTGGGGTTGAGTCAGGCAGGTTTTCATCCCGAGTGGGTCAAGGATGGTGAAGCCGCGTGGCAAACTTTGCGGCATGACACCTTCAGTGCGGTAGTGCTTGATCTTGGTTTGCCTAAGCTGGACGGTCTCGAAGTGCTCAAACGCGTGCGCGCGAACGAGCAGAAATTACCCGTACTTGTGCTGACGGCACGCGATACAGCCCAGGATGTAATTGATGGCCTAGACTCCGGTGCCGATGACTACATGGTGAAGCCATGCGATCTAGGTGAGCTGGCTGCACGTTTGCGGGCGTTGATTCGTCGTGCGGCAGGCGCCGCGGCACCCATTATGCAAGTAGGTGAACTAACGCTCGATCCGGCATCGCGAGATGTGCGTTACGAGCAGAAGGAAGTAGAGCTCTCGCCACGTGAGTTTGATCTGCTGCATGAGCTGATGCTGAATGCTGGGCGTGTGTTAACCCGTGCCCAGCTTGAATCAAAGATCTACCCTTGGGGCGAAGAAGTCGAATCGAATGCCCTGGAAGTGCATGTGCACCATTTGCGCCGTAAAACAGCTACAGAGGTTATTAAAACCGTACGTGGTGTTGGCTACATTATGCCGAAATGAAACTGAAGCTTTGGTGGCAACGAGCCCGAAGGGGCTCAAGCAGTTTGCAACTTCAGTTGCTGTCCGGGACGCTGGGTCTTGTTGCACTGATCTGGGTGGCTTTGAGCATCAGCGCGTGGCACAACGCGGTGTCAGAAGGCGACGAACTTTTTGATGCCCACCTAGCGCAAACAGCCGCCCTGCTCGCCGTACTGAGTAGTGATGGTTCTGACGAAATTCCTGATGAACTGCCGTCACATCGCTATGCCCGCAAAGTGGCTTTTCAGATATGGACCGAAAAAGGTCGGTTGTTAGCACGCTCAACTTCGGCACCAAAAGATGCGCTCACGGATCAGACGAAAGGGTTTTCGGATCGACGCATCGATGGGCGTAGCTGGCGTGTCTACAGTTTGCGTGACACCCGGCATGGCCATCTCATTCTGGTGGCAGAGACACTGGAAGCGCGTCACGCAATTGGTGCCGAGCTAGCTAAACAATTACTGACGCCGTTTGCGATTGGATTGCTGTTGTTGGCCGTCAGCCTAGTGTTCATGATGCGCTCTCGGTTTAAGCCGCTCCGTCGCTTAGCCATCTTTATCGGACAGCGCTCACCAGAGCGGTTAGATCCGATTGATCTCGTTGACGTGCCTGGTGAGTTGCATCCCATTATTGAGCAGACGAATCGATTGCTAGAACGTGTCGCCGCATCGATTGAGCAGGAACGTCGATTCACTGCCGATGCGGCGCACGAAATTCGAACGCCGCTCGCTGCAATTCGTACGCATGCTCAGGTCGCGATTGCCGCCACCGATAGAGCGGAGCGCGATCATGCGCTGGCGCTGGTAGTACAAGCCAGTGATCGGGCCACCCATTTGCTGGGGCAGCTTCTGACCATGGCGCGCCTTGATAGCGTCAGTCTCATCGGGGGCTTTGTCGTGTGCGATTTGCGTCGTGTTGCGGTGGACGTCATCGCAGATTTGACGCCGCAGGCCTTAGCTAAAAACGTAGAGTGCATGCTTAACGAAGGTAATGTTGCCTCGGTAAAAGGTGATCCGGCGCTCTTGGCCGTCCTGGTTCGCAACCTGGTAGATAACGCAATCCGGTATTCGCCCGCCGGCTCGGCCGTTACGGTGACGATCCGACAGGTTGAAGGTGAGGTGAAACTGGTCGTTTCGGATCAGGGTCCGGGTATTCCGGTGGAAGAACGCCAGCGGGTTCTGTCACGCTTTACACGCTTGGCAGGGAACGATGCACCTGGTTCAGGTTTGGGCCTGTCGATTGCATTGCGTATTGCCGAATTGCATAACGCAACACTCGTGCTAACTGATGGCCCGGCTCAGCAAGGTCTTAGCGTTGTTTTAGTCCTGCCGGCTTGCGCGGAGTAGCTTTGTGCCCAAATTTGCGAGAGCAATACCACTCAGCATGAACACCATGGAGCCAACAATATCGCCGGTAGCCATGGCCGCCCAAAGCCGGAACGTATCCCAGATAGACGCATTGCTGTAAGCCCCCTCGAGATGCATCCTTGAAAAGACGAGCTGGTGCAGTGAAGCCGATAGAAGGCCTTGGCTGAAGACAATCAAAAGTACATCACTGAACCGAAGCTCCTCGAGATCGGATCCGATCTTCCGCCACCAGCAAACGAGCTGCATCATCAGATAGGCAGAAAAGGCCGAGATCGCACAAATAATTAGCATGATTGATGCATCAAGTGCAGGAAGATGGCCCATGTACTCGATAGTTGAAAAAATGCATCCGAGAAATACGCCAACCGCACCTCTGAATCCAAACACGAGCACTGCCAGCGTTCTAATGCCCGCAGGCAAGAAGATTAACGCGACTCCAAGCTCGTAAGCCAGTGCGGGAATGAGGTGCTGAAGCAAAAGCTGTAACTGCCACGCGATCGTCCAGCCCAGCGCTCCAAACAAGAAGGGCGTAGGCTTGGCGTTGACGAGATTTTCGAGAAATTT
>JACCDV010867644.1_pt1 | contig 31441 bp, 28 predicted proteins | sample 7446131 | NCBI WGS metagenome assembly JACCDV01 (sample SAMN15323448, study PRJNA562643) | freshwater metagenome | isolation source: river surface water | place: USA:Blue River Watershed | collected 2017-08-17 | reverse complement strand
TTTTGAATCCTGAGGCTAAGACTTTGGAATTTTACTTAGAAAAAAAACAACACGAAAAAGAACTTTTTGATTCAATTTCATTGAATCTTCAAAAAGAATTGAATGCAACAGATCGCAATCCCGTCCAGATTTTAGCTAATTTAGATTCAATATCAGACATCCCTTTATTGGAAAAATATTCAGCAGATGGGATCGGGCTTTTTCGATCAGAATTTTTACTATTTGAACGGAATGAGGATACCTTTTTAGAAGAAAATCAATATCGTATTTATACCAAGTTGATCGATGAAGCTAAAGATTTTAGCATCGTTTTTCGCGTATTTGATTTCGGCGGTGATAAAAAATTCCATCTCGATTTAGATGATGAAGTCAACCCCGCTTTAGGATTGCGCTCGATTCGGTTTCTTCTTCGCTATAAAGACCTTTTCAAAACTCAATTGCGTGCTTTATTTAAAGCCGCTAACGGTAGAAAAATTAGCCTTCTTTTGCCATTTATCGCTGATGTAGAAGAAATCATGGAATCAAAAAAAATTATCAATCAAGTGTTATTCGATTTGAAAGATGTAACACAAGTAGATCTAAAAATCGGTGCCATGATAGAAATGCCCTCAGCAGTGATTTTATGTCATCAAATTGCTGAGCATGTCGATTTCCTTTCTGTTGGGACTAACGATTTAATTCAATATACTCTAGTAGCCGATCGACAAAGCGCCAGTATGCAAGAGGTTTTTAAGTCGACCCATCCAAGTATTATGATCATGTTAAAGATGATTGTCGATGCTGCAAATCAAAAAAATATCCCAGTTTCTATATGTGGGGAAATGGCATCAAATCCTCTATTTACCCCCCTTTTGGTGGGATTAGGATTCTGCGGCTTGTCTTGTTCACCAAGATATATCCCTAAAATTAAATCTGTGTTAAATAAGATTAAAAATTTTAAGCTCAGTGAGTTGACAAATAAAGTGATGAAGCTGACAACTGCAACTGAAGTTCATCGCGTTTTAACAGACTTTTTTTGTCAGTTGCAGTCTTAAATATTAAAATGGAAATGAAAGCCCTGCCGGCATTTGGGAAAGTCCTTCAGCAGAATCTTGTAATTTTAATGAAGCATTTTCAAATGCTGCTTGAATGAGATCTTCTAATGCTTCTACATCATCAGGGTCTACACACTCTTTTTTAATTGAAATTTTCAATAATTTTTTTTCACCATTTAAACGAACGGTTACAAGACCGTTTCCGGCTTGACCTTCAACTTCTTGCGATTTTATCTGCTCTTGAGCTTTGTTAAATTGCTCGCCTAATAATTTGGCTTGTTTTTTCATTTTAGAAAAGCCACTACCCATATGCGTCCTACAATGTTAAATTGTCTTTTTTGACCCATGTTAACATGAAATAAGGTTTCAAAACACTCTTTTAATAGTATTTGAGCTGTTTAAATTATTTTTTTATCGAAGCTTGTAATTCAACGCTTGCAAACTGAATCAAAGTATCAAATTGAGAGGAGGGGATCTCTTTTTTAGCCACGGGGATCTGCTCTTGAGGTTTTGTAGAGGGCAGTATAATTTTTTGTTCTTGGATGACCCCATTTTGTAAAGGAGTCGCATCAAAAGAAGCTCCTTTTTGTAAGCATTCCACTTCTTTTAATACCTGGGATAGGGTCACTCGATTTTTAGATTCAATTAAATGTAATAAAAACATTTCTAAATGAATTTGAGAATAGAGTTTATTTTGTTGCTGAATTTGCTTCATCAACGTTTGGAAAATATAAAATAGATGTTCTTTTGAATAGACATTTTTTATTTTCTGATAGTGAGCGATCTGTTCTTGGGTATAAATAGTAGAAGCAATCGGCATATCAAAATGAGAGATTAAAACATTACGGATATGCTCTAAAAATGTTTCTAAAAAGTAGCTCACTTCGATTCCTTCATGAAAAAGGTTCTCTGCAAATGAAAATGCAAATTTGAAATCCTCTTTTTCTATAGCTGTGTCAAAAGCAAAAAAACGGTCGATTGAAAAAATTCCAAGCGTAGTTTGAATGAGATCTATCCCAATTTTTTCTGAATTAAGGCAGAGTAACTGATCCAAAATAGATTCCGCATCCCGTAAGCTGCCGTAGCTGATTTTTGCAATTAATTTCAGCGCTTCATCAGTAATTGTTATATTTAAATCTTGGGCAATTTTTTTTAGTTTTGCTACGACAAGGTCAGGCGCTAATCGCATTAAGTCAAATCTTTGGCAACGGCTTAAAATTGTAGGCAAAACTTTATGTGCTTCTGTTGTGGCAAAAAAGAATTTTACATGGCTTGGGGGCTCTTCAAGTGTTTTCAGTAACGCGTTAAATGCCTCTTTAGTCAACATATGAACTTCATCGATAATATAGATTTTAAATTTCCCGTAAGCGGGTGCATATCCGCAGGTATCGTTTATTTGACGGATATCATCGATTCCCCGATTTGAGGCGCCATCGATTTCGATTACATCTAAACTGCTATGAGTTTGAATTTGTTTGCAGCTGGCACATTCATTACAAGGCTCTTGGTCTTTTAAGTTTAAGCAATTCAGAGCTTTAGCGAAAATTCTGGCCAAAGTGGTTTTACCGGTTCCTTTGGTCCCGGAGAATAGGTAAGCATTGGCTATACGGTTGAGCCGAAGCGCATTTTTTAAAATTGTAACAATGCTCTCTTGCCCAATGACTTGTGAAAAATTTTGAGGTCGGTAACGTCTTGCAAGAGTTTGATATTGTTCCATAATTGATTTCCTATCGTATCGGACGGGAGCGCCATTTTTCTTTTAGTATATCTCAATATCGATTACGATCAAGCAATGAAAATATTAAATTGCACATTTCGTCATCGATTTTCCTCTATTCAAATCGAGATTTTCTAGATTTATTCGTGGGAGTTGTCAACTATATAAGTTATCGGCTATGAGTAGATTTAAGGATTTCTACAGAGGTGCACTTTGGACTCGCTAAAAGATAAAAAAAGCATGTATCGGCTCTTTTTAGCCTTTTTAAGCGTGTTTGTTTTGTCTTTGTTTATTCATTTTAAAGAAGTTAGGGTTGAAACGTTAGAGCTCGGGTTCCATGCAAAAGGGTATGTAGTAGCCCAGGTAGACTTCGAATTTCAAGATGAAGAAGCTACCCTTATTTTGCAGCAGGAAGCTGTTCAAGATATCGGATCCATCTATAGAATTGACGACAAAGAGATAAAAAAGCGTCGTTATGAGCTGGAAAAGTTCTTAATCGAAAATCGGGATTGGAGAAATAAAATCCCAAAAAGCACCTTTGAAGAGATGTACAAAGCTTTAGATGTCGTCGAAGACAGTTTACTTCAAAGTAGGTTAACTGACGCTAGAACTTTTCAAAAAATGAAAGAAGCCAGCTTTCCGAATAAATATTACCAAGTTGTGCAATCACTTTCTGCCAAAAAGGGGTTTGTATTGCCTGTGACTTTTTGGCAACATCTAGAGTATTCGATCGTTAAAGAATATCACTATAATCCTCAGGTGATTTCTTATATTGTGAATTATTTCAAGCAAGATAAATGGCAACTTGAAGAAGATTTTGAAACTCAAAGGGGATTTAGAACTGTCGTTGAATCGACGATTCCTGAAAAGTTTACAAAGATCAAAGCAGGACGGCGAATCATCGATCAAGGAGAAGTTGTCACTGAGCGCCATATCGCGATGATGCAAGCGATGAAAGAAGCCCTTAATGATAGTCGAAACCTCTTTCAGTTGGAAACTTATTTAGGGAGTTTGCTATTTGCAGCACTGCTCACAATCATTGGTGGTATTTATTTAAAGTTTAATCACAAAGATATTTACCAATCGCTATCTTCTCTAACACTTTATTTAGTTGTCATTTTTTTAACTTTGTTTTTAGCCAAATGCGTTGAATTCGGTATTATAAAAAGCGGTAATCGCTATCTCGATATGACGCGGTATCCTATCATCGTTCCTTTTGCAGCTATTTTAATTACAATTTTGATTCATAAAAATCTCGCTTTATTTACCACGACAATTTTAACAATAGTTTTAGGTGTGACGTTAGCCGTCGATCATGAACGATTTTTATTTATCAATTTGATCGCTGCTATGTCTGTGATCTTGTTTTCTAAATCTTTAAGAAAAAGAACAGAAGTATTCAGAGCTTGTGCTTATGCATGGCTTAGCTGTTTTCCTGTTATTTTAGCTTTTAAATTGTCTGAATTACAGCTTTTAGAAGAATCATTTGCTTTAGATATTATTTCGACATTAATTTTTCTTTTAATGACAGCAGTTTTAGTGATTGGAATATTACCTGTTTTAGAATCTTCGTTTGATGTTTTAACTGATATTACATTAATGGAGTTTATGGACCCTAACAACGAACTTTTGCAACGTTTGAGTATAGAAGCACCGGGAACTTATCAACATTCGCTTGTTGTAGGAACATTATCAGAAGCTGCAGCAAGAGCTATAGGAGCTAATGGATTATTCTGTCGAGTGTCTGCGCTTTATCACGATGTAGGAAAACTAGTAAACCCTCAATATTTTACAGAAAATCAGCGAGGTGGGTTTGATATTCATCAGCTACTAACACCCCAAGAATCTGCGCAAGTGATTATTTCACATGTAAATGAGGGTGTGGCGTTAGCTAAAAAATATGGTCTTCCAAAAAGCTTTATCGATATTATTTTAGAACATCACGGCACTACGATGGTCTATTTCTTTTATTGCAAACAAATAGAAAAAATGGATGGAAATGTCGATAAGGTCGATGAAAAATTTTATCGCTATCAAGGTCCAAAGCCCCATACTAAAGAGTCCGCAATACTCATGATTGCAGATACAGTTGAAGCCGCTTCTCGATCTTTGGAAGATCCTTCTGAAGAAAATATTGTAAAGTTAATCGATCGAATAGTTGCTGATAAAGCTGAAGATGGTCAATTTGATACTTGTCAACTTACTTTCGAAGAACTTGGGATAGTAAAGAAAACGTTAGTTAAAACTCTTGCCATTGCTCGTCATTTAAGGGTAAAATATCCCGAGAAACGGATTCAGGGTTAAAAATTTTTTCCCCTTTTTGAATTTTCAAAAATTCATCAGTTCTTTTTCGATCTTGATATTGATCGATCCAAGTACTAATTCCACCTGCGACATCGTAAACCAAAGAATTAACAAGAGAAGTCAGTGTAATTTCAATCGCTCTTTCAAGAAAATTTGAAGAGACTAAAGGAATGACAAAAACAAATCTTCCGTCAGGATCAATATATTTTTCTGGGTCATTGAAACAGTAAGATTTAAGATCTTTGGTTTGAATTTCACCAAAAGGATCGTTATTAATGAACTGCTTTTTTAAAGGATCATAGTAGCGGTATCCAAAATTGACCAATTTTAAGTCTGGATCGTAAGGTTTGAGTCTGTAGACGAATAAACTCATTAAATTTTTAGAAATGAGCGCTTGACCTTCAATATCGATTCTATCAATAAGATGTTCAACACCTGTTTCTAGATGGATCAATTTGACAATATGAAATTTTGTGTCGATAACAGGGACAAATAATTCCCCTTGAAGTTCGATCATCGAAGGTTTAGAAAAAAAAGGAAGAATTTTGATTCCAGGTACAAACAGCTCTTTTAGGTGCATCTCATGGTCAAAAAGCGCAATTTCTACACTATCGGCATGACCGAAAAAATAGATTTTGCTTTCCTCATCTTGGATGACTTCTTTTTTGATTCGGTTTGAAAAAGAGTCATAGTCGATTTTTATTTCAATATTATCGGCATAAGCGCGGATTAATTCATTTTTGAAATTGAATTCATAATTTAAAGAAAAATTGAAGTCGTTTTCATCTGTCATAAAAGGGCGATGAGGCTCAATTTTATTCGAGATGGCTCTGGATTGATAATGAATGATCTCCTCAATTAAAATGTTATGGTCGTCATAACAGTAAACAACTTCATATAATAAACATCCGTTTTGTCGATAGCGTTTAAGTTGACTTAAAACTCTTTTTTCATCGTATAAATATTCAATCCAACCCTCGTTTGGGATTTCTATTTTGATGATGTCATTTCTATCGTTGAAATAAGTGGGGAATTCAACGCTGAAAATTATTTTACAAAATAGAAAAAGAAGAATGAATTTATAACTCATTGGATATTCGACTTTTGATTTTATTTTTAAATATTTTTTCTAAAATTCTTTTAGGTAAGATTGGGTATAGATGTGATTTAAAAAAATCTAGATAGGAGCAGTATGATTTTTTCTTCAAAAAAATGATCACATCGTAAAACGTTTTGATGACTTGATCGGTATAATTTTTTACAGAAGAGGAATTCTTATACAATCCTTTTGAAGCGGTCTTTGCGAATTCAGTCCCAAAGCTGCTTGGGCAAATCGCTTGAATAAAAAAAGTGTCCAAATGTTCTAGTTCCATAGCTTTGGTAAAGTGTAGAAGTGCCGCTTTGGCTGCACTGTAGCTAGCCAAATAAGCACATGGAACAATTCCAGCCAAAGAAGCTGCATGAACTATAAGTTTCTTCTTTTTTAAATTTTTTTGAAATTGAGCAAAATCATGGAAGATTCGCATATAGGAATGAAAGTTCAAATGCATGATCTTGATATGATCATCTATTGAAATATCTAAAAAATCACCATAGATTCCATAACCTTGCAATTGAATTAACCCATCAAAATCATTAGATCGTATGATTTGATGGATAGCTTGAAATGAAGCTTCTTGCATCAAATCTAAAACGATGACTTCAATGTGATTTGGGTATTTGTTTTTTAACTCTAGAAGGCGATTTTCATTTCTTCCTATGCATGTAAATTTTGTGATATAAGGGATTAATCTTGATACAAGCAAATGAAACAATTCAGAGGTGGCCCCTATGACAAGTAGATGGTTATACAAAGGATAGGAGCATTTTTTTGACATTTTCTAATCTACTTTTTAATTTTGATTCACATTCTTCAAGAGCGATTTTAGTGTCTAAAAAGGATTTCATAGGATAATTGGCATAAATTTTGATTTTAGGTTCAGTGCCTGATGGACGAATAGTCACGATTGATTCATCTTCAAGTTCAAAAGTTAATACAGGTGAATTAGGAAGAGATAACTTCTCTTTTTTTCCAGTTGTGACATCGATACATATTCCTAGTTCATAGTTTTTGATTTTTAAAATAGACACTCCATCTATTGAAGAAAAGTGCTCATTTTGAATTTCGCTCATGATTTTATCTTTAATTTTTAACCCCTCTTTTCCCGCTTCCAATGCAATCAAAGCTTGTCCATCCCGAATCATGCCGTATGTTCTATAAATATCAAAAAGAAAGTCAACCAGCGTTTTTCCTTGCATTTTGAAATAAAGTGCAATTTCAGCAATTAAACAACTGGCAGCGATTCCATCTTTATCTCGTGCATAGGTTCCATACAAAAATCCATACGATTCCTCTGCTCCAAAAATAAAATTTTTCTCTTGATGCAATTTTTCTAAAAGATGAATTTTTTCACCGATATATTTGAAGCCTGTCAAAACATCGACATAATGGATACCAAATTCTACACAGATTTTTTCTAATAGACGGGTTGTAACAATAGTAGAGATAGCCGTAAGCTCGGAGGAGAGTTGCTCTTTGAGCTCTCTCATGCTCAAAATATGTTCAAGACAAATTGTGGCCATTTCATGACCGCTTAAAATATAAGGTTTTTTTTCATGCATGACAACCGCCGCCAATCGATCGGCATCTGGATCTGTTGCAATCAATAGGTCGTCTTGATTTTCTATCATCTCATTAATTCCGAGTTCTAACGCTCTTTTATCTTCAGGATTAGGCGAGGGAGCGAAGGGAAAATCTCCATCATATGAGGCTTGCTTTTGAACTAAATGTAAGTTGTCAAACCCAATCTGTTTGAGAGCGTAAGGTAAAAGTGTAAGGCCGGTTCCGTGCAAATTGGTATATCGAATCGATAAAGATTTCCCAAAATCCAAAGATTGTTTTTTATGCAAGCTCAAGGAGTACAACTCTTTTAAATAAGCATGGTCTTCTTCATCACCTGTTAAATGCATGAAGGGAGATTTAGGATCGAGCTCTTTGATAAGATCTTGGAATAAAAGATTTTGGATGATTTTTTCAACTCCATGATCATGAGGAGCTACGAGCTGAGCTCCATCAGATCCATACACTTTATAGCCGTTATACTCCTTCGGATTATGAGAAGCGGTAATCATGATGCCAAAATCAGCCTGGCGGTATCTAACCAAAAATGACACAAATGGAGTAGGTCTAATATGGGGAGTCATGTAACTTTTAACTCCTAAAGAAGCCAATACTTCAGCAGTTTGATTTGCAAAATTTTTGGATCGATGTCTAGCATCGTAACTAATGACTGCAACTAATCCTTTTTGTGGATGTAATTTTTGGAAATATTTAGCGACTCCTGTTGTTGCTTTTGTTACCGTGGTTAAGTTCATACGATTAGGGCCTTCAGCCATAATTCCACGCATGCCACCTGTTCCGAATTCTAAATTTTTTGAAAAAGCGTCTTCTAAAAGTTTTGGATTTTCTTTTCTAAGCGTTTCGATTTCAATTTTTACCTTTGGATCTTTAGAAAAATTAAGCCATTCTTCTATCCGAGTTTCTATTAAATTATTAATCATTTTAGCAATTTCAATATCCATTCTTTCAAAAAAATTTAAAAAGATTCAAAGTTTAGGTCTCTAAAAAGAGACCTTAAAGATTATTCTAATTAATAGCAGGATCGAAAATTTATGGCCACCCGCTATTAGGTTCGTTAGATTTTTATGACTAACCGCGGGAAAACCCACGACTAAAGTCGTGGGAGCTGTCAAAGGGTATCGCTAAGAATTTGAAATTTCATCGATTTGATTAGCTGGAAAATGAATAGCTTCTTTACTTTCAATTCCTTCACAATATTTTTTTTCTTCTTCCCAATTTTGTCTGCTTTGCAAAATTCCGCTCCAAAATGGGTAAGTTCTACATTGTTTAGGTCTTGCTTCGTAAAGTGAGCATTGATTGTTTTTTAGAAAAACACAGTCGTAATTTTTAGGATCTTCTATAAGAGATCTTCTGCCAAGAAACATACGAGTATATTTTTTTTGAAAGGTTTCAATAGAAATATTTAAGGCATCGGCGATTCTTTTCTCATCTATTTCTGTTAAAAATACATATCCAGGCGAACCTGTACAACAAGCACCGCAGCCTGTACACTTAAATTTAAGTCCTTTTTGATACCATCTTTCTTTTTCAGCTTTTGTCATTTCAGCCTTATATAATTTTGAGTTTCTACAGGGGTAAATTTTTGATTGAATTCATAGCGTGTTATAGCCATTTTCGTCTCATCATGTGAGATTTGATTAAAAGTACTGCGATGTTTGAGAGTTAGGCTTCCAGAATCGGAAATAATAGGAAGGTGATTGGATCGCAAATCACAAACTGCCTGGCGGTGTGTATGTCCATGAAAAAAAAGTTCTATATTGGAATAACGCTCAATGATGGCTTGAAGTTTTTTAGCTCCAATTAAGATACGCTTAGGATGTTCATGTTGAAAAAAAGGGAAGTGGCAGCAGATCCAAATTTTAGAATAAGATGGGATTGAATCCAAAAGAAATTGTAAATGTTGTTCAATTTCAAATGAAAATACCCCGTTAGACTGGAAATAGGGGGTATAGCAAGAGGCATCAATCAGAACGAGATGTAAATGTTCTTCTAGTTGGAATGCCGCTACTTTGTGTTTTTCCAAATCAAAATTAAACTCCCCTTGAAACGGGATCAAATTGCGAAAATGTTGATAAAAAGCCTTTTTGTTATAGGCTTTTTTTGTATAAGCATCATGATTGCCGGGGATTGCAAAAATTTTAATGCCTCTTTCTTTCAGCTGAAGAATAAAATTTTGCGCTCTTTTGAATTCTTCTCTCAGTGCAGTCGAGGTAAAATCACCAGATATTAAGATTGTTTCGGGGGCGAGTTCTTTTAAATGATCAATAAAATGATCTAATAAATTAAGATGAATCTCTTTTTTTCGAAAAAGTGCCAAATTGAGGTTTCCGATCCATCTTTTTGAAAAAATTTGAAAAGGGTTATAAGTAATTTCTGAAAAGTGGAGATCAGACAGATGTAAGAAATTTTTCATCAAATGCTCTCATAGACAATCGAATTAGTTTCTTTTGCATTACCAGCTTTTAGCTACTCATGAACACGCACTGGTTTCGTGGGCATTAGTTGTCGACCAATTTTGAAAAAGAAACGTGGTGCGGATATGATTTGATTGGTTTTAGGAGATGATATCAAATTTATGAAAAATTAGCAAAACTACAAAGCTGATAATCGAAAACCAAGCAATAGCTTTAACCTACGCAAACTCCAAATCCGCAAATCATAAATGTAGAAATGATATTAGTCGATGTGATGATAAATAAATAAGCTGCTGCTATTTTTTCAAAAAAGTTCATTTTGGCTGCTTTGAAAGTTGGTTGATAAAACATCAAAAGAAAAGCGATTCCCAAAAATGTAGATACAAAAGCTAAAAAAGCCCAAGTATATAAACTGAGCCCAAAAACAGGGGTTCCAAAAGTAGGGGATCCAGGGCAAATATGTAAAAAAATTTGTCTGACCGATACAGAAGCTCCGCCTAAAGCAGCTAACATTGAAAGACCGTAAAAAAATGGCCTGATCCCAAACCGTAGGTTTAAAAAAGCCCCAGTTGCAGCTCCAATCATGCCAAGTCTTTGAAGGAGACATAAAGGGCATGGAGTTTCATGTCTGGCGAATTGTACGTAGTAAGCTCCGGTAATAATCCCCATCAGGATATAAATCATCAAAGCATTTAAAAATCGGCAAAATTTTTCCATGAAACTTTTCCCCCTAAAAATTGAGTTTGAGTTTGTCTGTCATATGGTGATTCAGCATGATCAAGCATAATAGGATATTGATTAAAACTAGATATATCGCCATTTTGGATTTTCCTTTGATGATAAAACCCATAGCAATTAGATAAATTAAAAATAAACTGGCCATCATAGAAACACCCTCAGTTCAATTATTTTTTTATATCTTTTAAATGAATTAATATGTCAATATCCATTAATAATTAAATTTAAATTTTTAATTATAGGACGCTTATGTGGAAATTCATCATGATCGCTTTTCTTGCGATTAATTTTTCTGATATCGAGGCTAAAGAAGATAAAAGTTTTAGAGAAAAGCTATGGAAAGCTGTTAAAGAATATCTAAAAGAGACTGACACTTATAGGACGATCGATTATGGAAGAAAAGAATTTAAAAAAATAAAAAAAAAGTTTGATAAAAATTTTAGCAAAAATAAAAAAAAATAATTACGAAATAGTTCTCTTTGTTTCATGTTATATTTATTTAATTAAATAGATCTGATATAATAGATCTGATCTTTAATTGGATATAAGAGTGACATGGCAAACATTTCGGGCTCAACGGACTTGATTTTTAGTAAAGAATCAAAGTCCTCTCAATCTTTTTTTTCTAGGTTTGATGATATCAAACTTGAAAATGTTGCCGCTGTAGCGATTCCAATTATTTCGTATGCTGTAGGGGCTTATTTCGCCTATCAGTATTATCAATTTAAACTTTTAAAAGATCTTGTCATTGGTTCAATCGGAATTTCTTACGGTATTTCGAAATTTTGTCTTTTGACAACAGATTCAAAAGAACTAAAAAAAACGGTTTGTACAACAATTGCTTTAGCGGTTGCAATTTTTTCACTAGCTGCTGCTACATTTTTTGCATTGAGTGCTTTTGCTAGCTTTGAGGGGTTGAAACTTATCGGATTTTTAGGACATACTTTCATTTTCGGGAATACGATTAAAATATTGAATCCATTAATTCGAACTAATTCACAGCAAGTAACAAAAAAACGAACTTTACCATCGATTCCAACAGTTGCTATTCCGCAAGTCAATGTGGCCCCACCTGATTCAAAACCTCGTTTAAGTGATCCAGAATCTCTTCAGCCAAAAAAACCATTAGAAGAAAAAATTGAAAGAAGCGGTTATCTAGAATCCATTGTAAATTTCAGACAAGCCCCCCCTGTAAATAAAGCGGGTTATTACAATTTGGGTAATACATGTTTTATGAATGCCGCATTGAAAATGTTAATTTCAAATCCTGAATTTAGAAAATCAATAAAAAATCTCAAGATAGAAGAAAGACCGAATCAAGAACCTACTTGTCTTATCACTCTTATGAAAATTTTGATTTCTGAATATGAAAAATCTGATGAAGAAAAAGATTTTACAATTCTTAGAAAGACTCTTTCAAATATTCGTAATCATCAACAATTTCGGCCTTTTTTTAAAAGTTCAAGCAGTCAAGAAGATGCTCATGAATTTATCATCCATTTATTAGATGTTTTAAAATTGCCCCAAAGTATGAAGTTAGGCCTTGTATATGAAGATCAGGATCATCTTAACGATTACAATAGGATTCGAACGACATATACATCCGTAATTGAATTAAATGATTTACCCCCACTTCCAAAAGTTGAAGGGGTTGAGATCAAAAAACAGTTAGTGATTCATCTTCCGAAACCGAAATTAGAGCAGAGTTTTCTATTTTTCTCGCAACATAAGTCAGTACTTGAGGCTCCTTTAAATAAGAAAGAGCAAGAGAATGAGGAAGATTATCAGGAGAGAGAAAGCCTTAGAAAAGAGTTAGTTTCCCTTGATAAAATTGAACTTTCTCAATTGATTAAACGTCCTATTTTTAAAGATGTAGACGCAAGTGATATTTTAAATAAACTGGCCGAAATTTTGAACTTAGAGAGTTCTGAATTTAGAGTTTCTTTCGAAGCTGATGATCAAAATTGTTTTCCGATATTGGCTCAAAAAACTGATGAAACAGCTCAAGATTTTGAATTACGAAAACAATTGCAAGGTCTTTTTAAAAAGGAAAAAAGACTGAAAATCTTAAGAGAACATCCTATTTTAGCGCAGGTACAAGAAGATAAGATTTTAAAAACTCTGTCTGAACTCTTGGAGATACCTATAGACAAGCTAGAACTTGCACAAATTAATGATGTCGTAACATCTGCATACGCCATTTCAGATATTTTTAGCGCCGGTTTTCAGGAAGAAATAATTAAAGATTATAACTTAAATCAGATATTGATCAAATCGTCAGTTCTTCAAAAATCCCTAACTCAAGCCTCGGGTGAAAGCAAAGAAGATTTTGAAAAGAGAAAAATGATACAAAAAATCTTAAAAGACCAAAGAATTGAGAGTTTTTCTACGATTAGATCACCATTCGGCGCAGGTGATTATATCAAAAAAATGTACTTTGAAAACCTATTTAAAGAAAAAAATGCTATCGATATCCCTGCGTTAAGAGATTTTTTAGGCCTAGATCCGCTATCTGTCGATGCATCTATCGATTGGTTAAAAGCAATTTTAGAAGTCGATCCTCATTCTTATGACAGTATACTAAAAGTTCAAGATGACGCTCGAAATTTCGACAAAGATTTCATAAAGATGACTTATATACCCCATTTAAAAAGAACATTTAATTTTCAACATAATAATTTAAGTGAGCTGCGCTCAATTACTATCAGATTACCGCGGTTTATAAATGAACAACATTATGGTGGAATGCGATGTGTAAAAAGAGATTTTCAATGTCAAAATACTCTTGAACCAATACAATTAGAGGTTTTTGATAGAACCACTAACCAAAATAGAAAAATCCGATTACATCCATCCAGTTTTGTCATCCATACAGGAACATTTGGATATGGACATTATTATAGTTATATCAGGGAAGGAGAAGATTGGTTCTGTCATAATGATGAAATTGTCACTAAAGTAAATAAAGATTTTACTGAAAATTCTACTTTTAGATCGAATGTTTATCTAGTTGATTATCAAGTTGAACTGATTAATTAAAAAACCTTAAGTCTTTTGAACCCTTCCATAACAAGGGAAGGAGTAACCCACTTCTTCCAATATTTTTCTCTTAATCTCCAAAATTTCCAATTTGGAATCCATTTTGGGGGGATGACAACAATTCCTTGCAACCATCCTGGCCTCCACATGCAAATTCTTTTTTCATGACCTGAAATCACTAGATTGGGGATTTGCAAATTAGATCCTAAATGAACAATACCCGATTCATTTCCAATTACATAGCCTGATTCGTAAATAAGCTCCGCTAGATCGCTTAAATTATTGATTGTGGGTAAAAAAAAGTTTTTTAAAATTTTAACATCGAACAAATCTTTTTCATTTTTAGACATCGAAAAAACTGGATCAAAATCTCTTTTTTTCAAAAGAGTTGCAACCTGAATAAAAGATGGTAATGACCACATGCGGTCGATTGTACTTGCTGTAGGATGGATAATTACTCTTTTTTTAAATCGACGATATTGTAAGTGTGGCGGGATGATAATCCCATTATTAGTTGAAATTTCGATCGACCTCAATAAAATTGCTATTCCTTTGGCTATATTTTCAACCATAGGGCGTGATGAATTGAAAACGACATCCCAACAGGTCAACGGCGGGTGTTTTTTTGATTCATAAGAGGAATAAAAAATTGATAATGATCGAATGATGCCTTTTTGATGCAAAGCGATAATTTGTTTTGACTTTTCAGAATTATCATTTTGTAAAATGACAAGATCAAAATAGTTTGAAAAACTCTCAAGATCACCACCTGCTAGTTGTTGTTGGAAATAATGCCCTGGAAACCAGTTTTGAAGGCCTTTCAGATGAGAATTCATTGTAACGACCCTATAACCATGTCTTTTTAAGCGCTCTGATGCAACCATCATCATCAATCCATCACCTAGTCCGTTGGAACTGATCACTAATGCTTTTTTTAACATAAGTTTTGGAGCTCCCTAATTTCATGTAAAAAAACTTCTTTTACATGATCGATCGTGATCATACGATGCCAAATCAAATCACGAAGTAACCTAGGAATGTTATATTTTAAAGTAATTAATCGATTTTGATAGAAACAAGGACGCCAAATTTTAGCAACTTGGGGATTAGATGCAATCGTAATGGTAGGAATTTTAAGACTGGAAGCTAAATGGCCTAGCCCTGATTCATTTCCGATGAATAAGAAGGCATCTTTCATAAAATTAGCCAGATCTTTAAGAGTTTCTGGGATAAAAGTGTCAAACTTCGCAAGTTGATCTTTCAATAAAAAATATTCAGACTCAGATACGACGATTTTTGGATTGAATCCTTCTTGTTGGATCAATTTATAAAGGCGTAACCAATTGTTAATAGGCCAATTTTTTTTGGGGTTTTTACTCGTTGGATGCAATATTACGAGAAGAGGATCTTTTTTCAAAGAAACAAACTGTGTTTCTAACGAATTACTCTCAATGGCACTTTGAAAGAGCTGAGAGGAAATTGTTTTAAGATTTTCTATAAATGAGAGATCTTGATTGAATAAAAAATCCCCCTTATGAATGAGGTGTGAATCCTTAGGAAAAATAAACCTGATTTTAGAAAAATGGTTTCTCAGGGCATTCAGCTTATAAGCCCGATTCGAATGATCGTTTTGAACGATTATTTGATCAAAATGATCGATATCTAAATGATCAAAATGATCCACTTTGCAAAAATTAAACAATGAATCCAAAATAGTGTGCTGAGGGTGAAATAGTGTTACATCGTGATTTATCGAGGCGTTAAAGGCTAACATCCCCATTAATAGAAAATCGCCTATACCATCGGCACAAATAATAGCGACTTTTTGCATGATTGATCCCAATACTGATTGAAATAAAATCATGATAGATCAAACAAATTTCATGCAATTTAAAAAAGAGCTTGAATATCTCAAGCTCTTTTTTAAAAAAATTAATTTTCTTCTAACAGATTCCCGATTAAGACTTCTGATAAAAGTAAAGTTGAAGCTGTAGAAGAAGCAAATAATAAAGCTTGTTTGACTACTTTCGCAGGGTCGATTACACCTGAATCAATCAGATTTTCAACCTTGTCAGAAAATGCGTTAAATCCATACCCTTTAGGAGATTTTTGAATTTGTTCTAAGATGATAGAACTATCAAATCCAGAATTTTTTGCTATCTGCCTAACTGGAGCTTCCAAGGCTTTTTTGACTATTTGGGCGCCAATTAACTCCTCTTGATCAAATGAAAGGTGATCGATAGACTCAATGGCATTTAAAAGAGCAATACCGCCACCTGCAACGATTCCCTCTTCAGCAGCTGCTTTAGTTGAATTTAAGCTATCTTGATAATTTTGTTTTTTTCGTTTCATTTCAGGTTCTGTCGGAGCTCCAACTCGAATGACTGCTACACCACCGGTTAATTTCGAGCGTCTTTCTAAGAGTTTTTCTTTGTCGTAAGCATTGCTGGCTATCTCGATTTCTTTATCAATTAACTTAATACGCTCTTTGACCTGTGTATGTGTTTCACCACTGCCAACTAAAGTAGTGGTATCTTTATTAATGACAGCTGACTCTAAAGATCCTAAAACATCGCAGTTGCAATCTTTTAAAATAATACCTGCATCTTCAGTGACAAGAGTAGCGCCAGTCAAAATTGCTAAATCTTCTAGTATGGCTTTCTTTCGATCCCCAAAACCTGGTGCTTTTACAGCGCAAACTTTGAGAGTGCCTCTTAATTTATTGATGATGATTGTAGAAAGTGCTTCCATATCGATATCATCTGCGATAATGAGTAACTCTTCGCCTGTTGTGACGATAGTTTGCAAAATACCTATTAAATCGTGAATAGATGAAATTTTTTTATCTGTGATTAAAACGCGTGGTTTTGACATCTCACAAGTTTGTTTTTCCAAATTAGTGACGAAATGATTGGAAATCATCCCTCTATCGAATTGCATCCCTTGAACAATTTCAACTATTGTTTCAACTGTTTTTCCTTCTTCAATTGAAATTGCTCCTTGAGCTCCAATTTTCTTCATCGCTTTGAAAATGTTAGAGCCGATTTCACTATCACCCGATGCAGAGATCATGGCAATATTTTGGAGGTCTTTATCACTTTCAATCGGCTTTGCTTGAGATTGAATATTTTCGATAACAGCTTGAACTGATTTTTCTATTCCTCTTTTGATATGAATCGGAGAAAATCCTGAGGCGATACATTTCACTCCATGTTGGACTAAAGCTTTAAGCAAAATAATAGAGGTCGTAGTCCCATCTCCACATTTTTCTTTGACCTTATTAGCAACATCTTTGGCCATCAAAACACCCATGTTAGCATATTGGTCTTTAAGCTCAATATCGCTAACAACCGTATGGCCATCATTGGTAATTTTTGGGGCCCCAAAAGCGGCATCCAATCCAACATTTAATCCATTTGGACCTAAGGTAACTTCGACGACATCTGCAAGTTTTGTAATCCCTTCTAAAAGTTTTGTGCGAGCTTCTTCTTCAAAGATAAATTCTTTTGCGGTCATAGCATTCTCCTAGAAATTAGTCGTTTTAAATTAAGAAATGTAATCTAAATAGGGATTAACATCAATAGTTTTAGCAAATGTAGCTGTTTAGTGCTAGTTTCTGTTCAACCAACGATCATAAAGGGCATTTTTTGGTTGATTTAAAAGTTTACACGCAAGTTTAATGAGTTCATTATAAGGTAAGTTTAATTCTTTTTTTAAAATTGTCATGACATGCTCTTCTGAAATCGTTTCAGATTCTTTTTTTTCACCCTCTATGATACAGACTAATTCCCCTTTAATTGGTGTTTGTTTAAACAAAGAAAGCCAAGTTTGGGGCAAATTAGTTGAAATATTTTCATATATCTTTGAAAGCTCTTTAATAATAGTTAAGGGAGTGCGAGGTGCTTTTTCATTTAAAGCATGAAGAGTTCTTTCAATTTGATGGGGAGTATCGAAAAAAACTGTTGTACCGTCATAGAAAAGGGCTTGATTTAAAAAAGACTGGATCGATTTTGATTCTTTAGGTGCAAATCCGAGAAATTGAAAATTAGGGCGGATCATTCCATAAAGAGATAAAGCAGATGTCAAAGAAGACGGCCCACAAGCTGCAACGACTTTAATTCCTTTTTCATGACATTTTTTCACTAGAAAAGCAGAAGGATCACAAATGCTTGGCGTCCCAGCATCTGAGACCAAAGCAATATGTTTTCCAGCTTCTAAGTCTTCAATAATCTGATCGATTTTGAATAGTTCGTTGTGTTGATGAAGGCTGTAAAGAGGCTTTTGAATGCCGAAATGGGTTAAAAGTTTAAGGCTATGTCGAGTGTCTTCACATAGGATATAGTCTGAAGATTTAAGGGTATCTAAAGCTCTATATGTGATATCTTGAAGATTGCCTATCGGTGTTGATACGAGTGAAAGCATAAAAATTTGAAATAAAAGGTGGCACCCAGATTTGAACTGGGGAATGGAAGCTTTGCAGGCTACTGCCTTACCACTTGGCTATGCCACCTTAAGGTTAAAGGTGCCTTAAGATTATGCAAAATGACAGCATATTGAGTCAAATTTTTTTAGTATAAATAAACCAGCACCATTTTCTGATTTCAACCAAAAAAAATGCTCCAAAAAAAGTTATCAGCGGGACTTTCCATAAATTTAAAGGAATCGGGCTAACTTCAAAAATTTTCCCCATTGGATATAAAGCGATGAGTTGAAGGATAATACCTAATAAAATACCGCCAAAAATCCAAGGATTGATCGTAAAACTTTTTTTGATGTCTTTGAAAAATGGTTCAAATTCTTTTTGCGCTTGTATGCCGTTTCCCCACTGGGCTATCGCAACACATGTAAAAATAAGGCCGTTTAAAATTTTGGGGTCCAACCGGTCATAAAAAACATAGTAAATAGACGCAATAATTCCACCGACGCTAAGTCCGAAATAAAGAATATTAAATATCATAGATCGATCAAAAAATTGCTGACGGGGAGATTTGGGTTGTCTTTGCATAACGCAGTTTTCTTCTTTTGCAAATGGAAATAATTTATCTTGGACACCGTCTGTTACAAGATTGATCCATAATATCTGGATTGCTGATAAAGGAACTGGAAGGTTCATAAAAATAGAAAACGCAATTAAAAAGATTTCTTGCAAGGAGGTAGAAAGTAAGTAATACATTACTTTTCTAATATTATCCGCCGTGATTCTTGCTTGATGGATTGCATCGGTAATAACGGAGAGGTTATTATCGGTGATGACCATTTTTGAGACATTTTTTGCGGCATCAGTCCCATTCCCCATGGCGATTCCGATGTCTGCTGCTTTTAATGCAGGAACATCGTTAACCCCGTCACCAGTGACTGCTACAATCGAACCATTGTTTTGCAATGACTTGACTATCTTATATTTATGTTCTGGTAAGATTCTAGCAAATACGGAGACGCTTTTTAAAAGTTCTTTAAACGTTTTTTCAGATGCGGCTTCGATTTCTTGTCCCGTCATCACTTGTTGGGAGTTATCACATAAGCCCACTTTTTTTGCGATGGATAAAGCTGTTAAAGGATGATCGCCTGTGATCATAATAACCTTTAAACCTGCAGTTTTAGCGATAAAGATTGCCTCCTTAACACCTGGTTTGGGAGGATCTATAAATCCTACTATTCCAGCAATTTTGAGTTTCCATAGTTGAAGATCTCGATCAGCATTGAAACTATATGCAAAAGCTAAAGTTCTTAATCCTTTATTTAGAAAAGATTCGTAGTGTTGATTTAATAGATCAAGATTTTGACTAGAATCGAGTTTTTCAATTAATTTCTCTAAAGCGCCTTTAACTAAAAGGCATGGCCTGCCATTAATTTCTATCTCTGTTGCCATCAACATCAATTTTGAATCAAAAGCTAGTGTCCAATTTCTTTTAAATGATGCTTCCGGTACTCCAAAATGCTCAATCAAAGCTCTATCGATTGGATCTCCGTGCCCTTGTTTTGAATCATTGCAAACAGTTGCAATCGTTTTAAGCATTGATTCATCCAAACTAAATAGAGACTCTACTTTAATTTGACCTTCTGTAATTGTCCCTGTCTTATCTGAAGCTATAATATTTGTGCAGCCTAAAGTTTCGACAGCAGGTAAATGGCGGATTAACGTTTTTTTTCTACTGAGCATAATAGCTCCAACAACCATTACTATTGTGATGACAACAGGTAATCCAGCTGGCACTGCAGATACAAGACTTGCAACTAACACATAGGTGAGATTCAAAGGATCTCTTCCTTGAAAAAAACCAATAGTTCCAATTAAAATAAGAAGAGACATCAAAAAAAGAACGTACCGTTTTAAGAAAAAATCTAACGCTTTATCAATAGGCGTTTTAGGTGATTTTTCTTGTGCTCGATCGGCAATTTTTGAAATGAAACGCTCTTTTCCTGTATTGACGATTAATCCAATCCCACTGCCTGAAGTAATATGTGTCCCGGAGATTAAAGAATTGGTAAGTTCAAAAATCATCGCTTTTTCCGAAACTTTAGATAGATGATTTTTCACAACAGGAAGTGACTCGCCGGTCATAGCTGATTCATCCACACAAAGACCTGAAGAAGATAAAAGCCTGATATCTGAAGTGATCACTTCACCGTCGTAGAGATGAATGACATCTCCAGGAACAAGTTCTCCTGATGGTACTAATATCAGTTTTCCATCTCTTAATACATGATGCCGGCTTTCTGACATTTTCTTTAAAGCATCAATTGCATTAGAAGCTTTTAACTCTTGGATGTAGCCTACAACAGCATTGAGCAAAATGATTAAATTAATAAATAAAAAATCGGTAAACTCCTTAAGAAACAAACTTAAAATTGAAGCTGCTATTAAAAGATAAATTAAAAAATGCCTGAATTGTAAAAAAAATAATTTGATTTTACTTTGAGGTTTATCCACTAATCGATTGGGACCAAATTGAGCCAAACGCTTGGTTGCTTCTTCAGATGATAGTCCATTAATAGAGCTATTGAGTTGTGTTAAGAGATCTTCAATTGATAAAGAGAAAAAAATCATTTTTCATACTATTTAAAATTTACTAATTTAACTTTTTACATAAAAAATATTATTAATTAATAAAAGAGGTTTTTTCTCTAAAGAGATATCTATCGATTAGTAATCCCATAGTTTTAATTGTGAGAGCTGTCGATAGAAGGTAAATTTAATAATCTATTTGACTTTTAGAAAAACAAGATTCAGGCTATTTTACAGAAAATGTGGGAATGTCATGTTAAAGCAGCTTGTAGAAAAGTTTTTTAATATTTCGCTGAATACGATGCATCAACAGATCGACGCAGAAGTCGATTCTAAAAAAGTAAAATCTAATTCGATCTTTTTTGCCCTGCAAGGGAAAAAAACCGATGGCCATTTATTCCTTCAAGAAGCTATCGATCGCGGTGCAGTTTTATTGGTCGTAGATGAAAAAAAAAAGATCCCTATTTCCAAAGTTCCTTATATCGAAGTTCAAAATCCCTTAGAATGCCTACAAGATTTAGCTAAATTTCATTTTGCGTTTATTCAAGCAGAGACTATTGCGATAACAGGATCTTCTGGAAAATCGACCACCAAAGAGTATGTCTCTCAGCTTCTTGGTACTCAATTTAAAGTAGGTAAGACTAGGGGGAATCAAAATTCTCAAATAGGTCTTGCTCTTTCTTTAGTTGCTTTAGAAGGGGATGAAGAAAAACTTGTTTTAGAAATGGGAATGTCTGAAAAAGGAAATATTAAAAAATTATGCGAAATTGCTGCACCTAATATTGCAATTTTAACCTGTATAGATGTGAATCACATTGAACAGTTTGGTAGTAAAGAGGCCATTGCATTAGAAAAATCAGATATTTTTATTCCCCCGTCAGTTCAATTTTCATATATCGAGGAAAATGCTTATGCATACGAAGCAGTTAAAAAAAAATGTCATTCTGACAAAATGATCTATTCTTTAAATACACATGTTCAAAATGAAAAATTTCAAGTATTAGATTTTGAAGTTGGATTAGAGGAACTCAATATTAAAGAAGCGCATTTTTTAAAAAATTTAATTCCTGCTGTCGCTATAGCGAGAAAGCTACAAGTTCCTCATGCTAAAATTTTAAATAAGATGAAAAATTTACATACTCTTGAACACCGCTTCCAAATCATCGAGAAAAATCGATGCGTGATCATCGACGATGCTTATAATAGTTCTTTAGAGTCTTTGACATGCGCAGTTTCAGCAATTTTAAAGCGAGATGTTAGAGGTAAAAAAATTGCTGTCATTGGAGCATTAGCTGAACAAGGGGATTTAGAAAATCTGCATCATCAAAAATTAGCTGAAATTCTTGAAGGAAAATTCGATCAAATTTATTGCATAGGTACTCCAGCTCAAATCACTGTTAAACAGTTGAAAAAAAACGGGTGTGATGCTTTTTATTGCGAGTCTTTAAAAGAAATTGCCGATCAGTTAAATCAAAGTATTCAAAACCAAGACCTTCTCTTTTTAAAAGGCGCCAACACTTATCGTCTTTGGGAACTCGTAGATTTAATTAAATAGTCAAATTTATGTTTTATCATTTAGTCATTCAGAAGTCGTACCTCATGCAAGCTTGCATGATCATTTTTATTAGCTTAACATCATCGATTCTAATGGGGAAATATTGTATTGCTCTTTTGTATGGTTGGAAAATCGGTCAGCCTGTGAGATACGCCGATTGTCCGATGCTGCTTAAGTTGCATGAAAAGAAAAAAGATACTCCGACAATGGGAGGAATCCTTAATATCGCTCTATTTGTATTAATCGGCATTTTATTTTTTGATTGGAAATCTATAACTAGTTGGATTTTCTCTTTAACTTTTGTACTCTTAGGCGCTTTAGGTGCATTGGATGATTTTAAAAAGTTAAAAGGAGTATCTGCAATGGGAATTTCTTACAAACAGAAATTAGCTTTACAGACCCTAATTGGTCTTTCGATGGCTTTTCTTCTTTATTATTTCAATGCTCATCTTTTCCAAATCAGTTTTGATAGAACTTATCTTTCTATAGGTTTTTCAGTTTTATTTTTTATATTCATTTTTTGTGGTAGCTCAAATGCAGTCAATTTAACAGATGGATTAGACGGATTAGCCTCTGGATGCGTAGCGATAGTAACGATAGGTCTTTTAGCTTTAATTCTCATTAATCCGTCTGAATATCCCGATGTGCATAACTTAATTGTTTGTTTATCGATAATCGCCGGCCTTTCAATCGGATTTTTATGGTTTAACCATTTCCCAGCTCAAGTTTTTATGGGAGATACTGGTTCTTTAAGTTACGGTGGCCTTTTAGGGCTTGTGGCCTTTATGATGAAAAAAGAATGGCTATACGCTTTAATGGGTCTTGTATTTGTCGTTGAAGCGCTATCGGTGATTTTACAAGTTTTAAGTTTTAGATTGCGTAATCAAAAACGCATTTTTCTCTGTTCTCCTATTCATCACCATTTTCAATATCAAGGCATTCATGAAGTTAAAATTGTAACAAGATTTTGGTTATTTACTGCCTTATGCGTTATCTTAGGGATTATGGTTTTTATGGGGAAGCGATGAAACATCCTTTGATTTTAGGATTAGGGGTAACTGGCTTTGCAGTTGCGAGTTATTTTGAAAAGCATCAAATAGCTTATTATGCTTTCGATGATCAAATTAAGTCCTGTGATGACTTTAAATATCCATCGATGCAAATCCTTTCTAAGGAAGAAGCAAATCAAGTTTTTTTTGATGTTTTAGTGGTTTCTCCGGGGATTGATCCAGAACATTTTTTATATAAAAAAGCACAAGAGCTTAAGATTAAAATTGTAGGGGAAATTGAGTTAGCTTTAGGAAAAATTACATCTAAAGTGATCGGCATTACAGGAACGAATGGGAAGACAACGGTTACTAAATGCTTACAAGATGGTTTAAAAAAATTAGGATTTAATGCGATTGCTTGTGGAAATTATGGTATGCCTTTGATTTCCTTGGTTGATGAAGCGGATCGAAATACCATTTTTTGTGTAGAACTTTCTTCATATCAACTTGAGACTTGTCAAAGTAAAAAGCTCGATTTTGGTGTCATTCTCAACATTACGCAAGATCATCTAGATCGGTATAAGACAATGGAAGCATATGCGAAGGCGAAATTTCGCATGTTAAAGATGATCAAACCCTCTGGAAAAATGTATATTCAAAAGAAAGTAGCAGCCGATTTTCATCATTTATTGCAATTCGATCATTATGAACTCTTGGAAGGTCAAGAATTGGCAGGCTCTTTTTTTGAACGATTTGGATGTAAAGAGCGAGAAAATTGGGCAGCTGTTTACCATATTTTGAAACATTTCGGCATGGACCTTCCCCTTTTAGCAGAATTCATAAAAGAGTTTAAAAAACCCGATCATCGAATAGAACTTATCAAAGTCATTGATGAAATAAGCTTTTATGATGATAGTAAGGGAACTAATGTCGATGCTGTGATTTTTGCTGTTGAAAAATTTTCAAATCCCATTATTTTGCTATTAGGCGGGAAAGATAAAGGAAGTGATTATTCACCTTGGATTCAGGCTTTTAAAGGTAAAGTGAAAAAAATATTTGCTTATGGATCTGCTAAAAATATCATTTTTAACACATTAAGTCCCTATTTCGATATAGAAGTTGTAGAACATCTTGAAGAAGCGACTCAGTTAGCTTATAAAGCATCTTCAAAAGGGGATCATGTGTTGTTGTCGCCTGGTTGTTCAAGTTTTGATCAATTTAAAGATTATAAACATCGTGCTGAAGTTTTTAAAAACTGTGTTTTAACACTTAATAAATAATAAGGTGAATATGAATAGAAAAGATACAATCCTCGTAGCTGTTTTAGTCAATGTAGGTGTACTTTTAATTTTATTTATTTCAAGTTTGAAACCCCATACTCAACAAGAATGGCAGGCTATTCAATCTTCTCAGGAGTCTTCTCAAGAAATACAGTCGAATATCGCCAGAGTTGAACCTCAAAAACCGCTAATCAAGCAAGAACATTTACCTAAAGAATTTTCTCAAGCTATTGATGAACTTTTAAAATCTGAAGAGAATAAAATTGCGGCTGTAGAGCCTGAAAAAGAATCGATTAAAGCTGAGACTCCTCTTATGGCTCTTGAAGTGAAGTCGGGAGATATTTTGGGGAAAATTGCAAAAACAAGCGGAACGAGTGTGGAAGAAATCAAAAAAATCAATCACCTTCCAGATGATAAACTTCAACCTGGTCAAACTCTTTTAGTTCCTCAAACGACGATAGCGAAAAATACGCAAGCTCAACCTAAATCAGAAATAAAACCTATCAGTAACACAGATGATCGATATTATACCGTTAAAAATGGTGATAATCCTTGGACTATTGCAACTAAAAATCATATTAAAGTTGAAGAGCTTCTCCGTCTAAATGGATTGGATGAAGCGAAAGCTAAAAAAATCAAACCTGGTGACCGTTTAAGAATCAAATGAGCAAATATGCTTATATTTTAGTGACGATTGTCGCTATCTTGTTTTTAACTGGCAGCTTGATGGTTTATAATACTACATCCGCAGAAATCATAGATAAAGCTCTAGAAATTGAACTTAATGCTGCCTTTTTAAAACAGTTAACTTACGCTTTTATTGGGGTAGTATTTGCTTTTTTAATTAATTATTACGGAATAGAAAAATTGCAAAAAAGCTCTTTTTTTATTTTATTTTTTCTATGTTTGATGTTGATTAGCGTATTTATCCCCGGGATAGGGATGCAATTGAATGGTGCAAAAAGATGGATTAGAATTTTAGGTGTTTCTATTCAACCTTCAGAATTCGTCAAAATTTTTTTGCCGATGGTCGTCATACGTCATTATGTATTAAATCCAGTGCGTTCAATTTATGATTTTATCAAACTTTTAGGTATTGCAATACCACCGGTTTTTTTAATTTTGATAGAACCTGATAACGGGACATTTGTGATTATTATGATCACACTGTTTGTTCTATTTTTATTATTCGAAATCAATAAAAAATATTGGATGCTTCCTTGTTTATTCGTATTGTTATTTGCTGGTGTTTTAGCCTCTAGAATGCCCCATGTAATGAATCGTATTCAAATTTATATTCATCCGGAACAAGATATTTTAGGGAAAGGGCATCAACCGTATCAAGCTAAAATTGCAGTTGGATCGGGTGGAGTTTTAGGACGGGGTATGGGGCAGAGTTTGCAAAAGTTAACTTATTTACCTGAAGCCCGAAGTGACTATATTGCAGCAATTTTTGCAGAAGAGTTTGGTTTTGTAGGAATTCTTATTTTAATAGGGGCTTATCTTTTGTTTGCTCTAGTTGGGGTAAAAATTGCATTCAACTCTCGTAGTATTTCTACTTTTTATTTAGCGATAGCTTTAGTTTTTTTAGTTAATATTCAAGTTTTTTTAAATCTTGGCGTAGTTTCAGGATTACTGCCCAGCAAAGGGACAAACTTGCCTTTTTTTAGCCAAGGGGGTTCTTCTTTAGTTGCAAATTTTATGATTGTCGGCATACTCGTTTCGATCGCCAATACCAAAGAAGCTAAAATCCATGAAAAATAAAACAATTTTATTTGCAGTCGGAGGAAGTGGTGGGCACCTTTTCCCAGCGATTGAAATAGCTAAAGTGTGTCAATCCCTTGGATTTGATCTCATTTTTTGCGGTGTGGATTTAGAAAGAAATCCATTTTTCTTAAAAGAACAGTTTAAATTTAAAAGTGTGTCAGGGAGTGCTATCGATTTAAAAAATCCCTTAAAAAAAATCTTTCTGATTGTAAAAGGAATTGTTCAATCTCTTTTTTTTTTAAAAAATAACAAACCCGATTTAGTAATCGGGTTTGGCAGCTTTCATAGTTTTCCAGCTGTATTTGCTTCTGCAATTTTAAATATTCCATTTTTTCTTTTTGAGCCTAACTTAAGCTTAGGTAAAGTCAATCGATTCATGTACTTTAAAGCTCGAAAAATTTTAAGCTATTTTGGCAATGATCTTCCTAAGCAAATTCAGATTTTCCCCGTTAAATCTTATAAAAAAATGTCGCCTGATCTTGTAAAATCACAATTCAATATCCCTATTGAAAAACAGGTTCTTCTGATAGTTGGCGGGTCTCAAGGCTCTAAAATTTTGAATGAAGCTATTCTGAAAATTGATCCAGAAATTTTGAAGCCTTTTTATGTGATTCATATCGCAGGAAAAAATGAAAATTTAAAAAGATTAGAGGATCATTATACACATCATGCAATCCAAGCATTCGTATTAGATTTTTCAAGTCAAATGGAATTATTTCTATCAATAGCAGACTGTGCAATCACTAGGGCTGGGGCTTCAAGTTTAATAGAAAGTATCGAGTATCAAATCCCAACTCTTTTTATCCCATATGGCCTAGATCAAAAAGGGCATCAATATGAAAATGCAAAATATTTTTGTGAATTTTTAAAGGGGGGGCTTTTGCTCAACCAAAATATGCTAGCAAAAGAAATAATCGATCATTTCGTTACTTCTTTATTCGATCAACGGCAATTTTTAAAAGAAAATTTAAAAAATTACAGAATCGATAGCGATAGAAAAAGAGTTGAATCTGTGATTTTAGAGTTTTTAGGAGATAAATGATGCGTGTTCATTTTATAGGGATTGGCGGAATAGGAATGAGCGGATTAGCTTTGATCGCTTTGCAAAAAAATTATGAGGTTTCTGGCAGTGATTTAAAACAGTCTAAAATTACTGAAAAGCTTATGCAAGCAGGAGCTAAGCTTTTTTTCTCTCATGATGAAAAAAATATTTCCGCCGATATGGTCATCGTCGTAACAACAGCGATCAAAAAAGAAAACCCGGAATATCAGGCCGCTTTAAAAATAGGGTGTAAAATTGTTCATCGCAGCGATTTTCTTTTGCAGATGATGGAAGGGAAAAAACAGATCATGGTCAGTGGCGCTCATGGTAAAACGACAACTACAGCTTTATTAGCTCATATTTTTAAAAAAGCGGGTTTGAATCCCTCTTATGCTGTAGGGGGATTGATTCCAAACCAACCGCACGCCTTTTTAGACCAAGGAGACTATTTCATATTTGAGGGGGATGAAAGTGATGGATCTTTTTTAAATACGAATCCAATAGCTGTAGTATTGACGAATATCGATCAAGAGCATCTAGATTATTGGAAAACTTTTGAAGAGCTTTTCTTAGGATTTAAGCGCGTGATTGAAAAGGTCGGCAATCATTCATTTGTATTCTATTCCTATGAAGATCCTTATTTAAGCGAGATGGCTTCTGGATCCACTTCTTATGGATTATCGCCTAATGCTGAATTTAAAGCAGATAACATCTCTTTTTCTAAAGAAGGAATGGAATTTGATATTGTGACAAACCAAGAAAGAATTGCTGCGAAAATTCCTCTTTTTGGATTGCATAACGTAAAAAATGCACTAGGGTGTTTTGCACTTGCATCTTTTTTTGGAATTTCTTCTGATGCGATTGTTGAATCCATGAAAACTTTCAAAGGGGTAGGGAGAAGATTTGAAATTTTAGGTAAAATGGGTAATACAGTTTTTGTCGATGATTATGCACATCACCCTGTAGAAATGGGGGCTGTTTTTAGCGTATTAGAAAATATTTCAGATTTAAAAAGAGTGTTAGTTGTTTTTCAACCGCATCGATATTCAAGACTTCAAGATTTGCTCAAAGAATTTGTAAGATCTCTTTCAAAACCATTTGATGTGGTAGCGCTTCCTGTTTATTCAGCCGGAGAGGATGAAATTCCTTTGTTGTATGAGAATTTTTTAGATGCAGTTCGTCCAAATCAATTAATACGCTTAGAATTGAATCAAGTTTCAGACTATTTAGATCAAAATTATCAAAAATATGATTGGGTTATAACAATAGGTGCTGGTAATGTGACTGATGTAGGGAGAAATTTTTTAAATTGCTTTTAATGCTATGCAAAAAAAATCTTATGTCAATTTCCTTCTTGTTGTGGTTGCAACGTTACTCTTGATTTCCGGCGCTGGTTTCAAAGGGTATCATTTTTTTGTAATGCATCATAATAAGATCAGAAATTCTAAAGAATTTCTGATCAGTGGAATTTTTCAAACAGGACCTAAAAAAGAGGCTATTTCAACATCTAAATTAGCTGAATTAATTGGGCTTTCTAGTGATCAGCCCGTACATATTTATGACTTTGATGAAAGAGAAGCTGAAAAAAAATTATTGACTTTTCCTGTTTTCAAAGAGGTGCGCATCCAAAAGAAAAAACCAGCTTCTATTTTAATTGATTATTCAATTAGAGAGCCTTTAGCTAAAGTTAAAGATTACCTCGATATCGTGATCGATGAAGAGGGAGCTTTATTTCCCTATTCTGAATTTTATAGTCAGAAAAATATCCCCGATATTTTTCTTGGCGTCATGGATGCGTCAGATTTAAATGAAAAGAAAATTTTAAGTTTAAAAGTTTTGAAAATGGCTCAAGAGATGCTTAAACCGCTTTCTTATCAAATTATTTTAGTTGATGTGTCCTCAGCATATATTGAAAGCTTTTCTAAGCGGGAAGTTGTTCTAACAATCGAGCAAGAAAGTCAAAACATAAAATTCCCTTACCTACTGAGAATGAATGTCATAGATTTAGAGAAACAGCTGTCTAATTTTTTAGTTCTTTCTAAAGAACTCACTAAACAGCAAAAGCTGTGGAATAAATTGAATCCCTCCTTGAGTCCCAAACCAAAAGTGATCGATTTACGCTTAGATGGAATGGCGTTGATCGAATGAATAGGGGTTTTTGTTTTTCGAGGTAGAATCTAAAAATCTTTAATGATAAAATACTCTGATTACTTCAATCGAAATTGCTTAAGAAAAGAAAATTATGAAAGAATTCATCGCTTATATCGTAAAAAACCTTGTCGATTCACCTGATCAAGTACAGGTCAATGTATTTGAAGGTCAAAGTTCCACTATCGTGGAAATTCAGGTTGCAGATCAAGATATCGCTAAACTTGTTGGAAAACAGGGTAGAATTATTAAATCCCTTCGAACTATTGTAATGACAGTAGGTGCAAGATTTGGTAGAAAAGTGAAAGTAGAATTGCTCCAAAATAAAGTAACAGCATAAGGGGATCTATAGTGGCATTGACAATCAAAGAAGAAATTAAGTCTCCATGGATACTCATCCACCTTGGTGGTAAATTAGACGTCGTCACATCGCCACAGTTAGATGAGATTTTATACAAATGTTTTCAAGATAGTAGAGCAGGTGTCGCTTTAGATTTTTCTAATTTAAATTATCTCAGTTCTTCAGGAATTCGAGTTTTACTCACTCAGCACCGAAAATTTGCAGAACAAGAACGGAAATTTGTTCTTACTGCTTTGCCAGCCCATATCAAAGAAATTATCCGGCTTGCTGGTTTTGATAAAGTATTTACAATCGTTGAAGAGTTGAATGAGATTCAAAAATAATTTATGCACACTTCGACATTTTTAAATCCTTTAGAATTAAAACAAATTACCGAAAGAGCCCAGCAGAAAAAAAAAGTGATTATCATCGCTGGTCCTACTGCAACTGGCAAAACTGATCTTTCAATTGAATTGGCTCAAAAACTCAGAGGGGAGATCGTTTCTGCCGATTCTATGCAGGTTTATCGCGGATTAAATATCGGAAGCGCCAAAGCGACATTAGAACAAATGCAGGTTGTCCCTCATCACCTGATCGATATACGGGATGTCGATGAACCCTATAATGTAGCTGCGTATGTAAGAGATGCTTTGGAAGCAATTAGTCATATTCTTTCGGAAAATAAAATTCCTATTGTGGTCGGAGGAAATGGCTTTTATATCCATTCTTTGATTTACGGGCCCCCTAAAGGGCCAACTTCCATTCCTGAAATCAGAAAAAAATTAGAAGAAGATTTAGACAAGTTTGGAGTTGAAATGCTTTTCACAAAGCTTAAAGCTTTCGATCCAGAATATGCTGAAACAATTACAATACAAGATCGCCATAAAATTGTAAGAGCTTTAGAAATTATCGCTATCACTAATAAAAAAGTGTCAGAGTTTCCAAAACCTGGCTTTAATGACGAAGATCTCAAGTTTGATTTTCTTTGCTATTTTATATACTATCCTAAGCCTACAATTTATCAACGTATAGAACAAAGATGCGAGATGATGCTGGAAGATGGGCTGATTCATGAAACTGAAGAAATGCAAAAGAAAGGATTAGAAAAAAATAACTCTGCTTCTTCTGCCATCGGCTATAGACAAGTGTTAGATTTTCTTAAAACGGACAGATCAGCTAAAGCGTATACCGAGTTTGTCACGGAGTTTAAAAAGGCTTCTAGGCATTATGCAAAAAGACAGTTCACTTGGTTTAAAAAAGAACCGCTATTTCAGTGGGTTGACATGTCGCAAACTTCACAACACCAATTAGTTGAAACTATTATTAAAGACGTTTTTTATTAATTTTTTTTTTCGCTTGCACCTTATAAAAGAGATTTTGTATTGAGT
>JACCDV010566599.1_pt1 | contig 31498 bp, 21 predicted proteins | sample 7446131 | NCBI WGS metagenome assembly JACCDV01 (sample SAMN15323448, study PRJNA562643) | freshwater metagenome | isolation source: river surface water | place: USA:Blue River Watershed | collected 2017-08-17 | reverse complement strand
TTCGTAATAATTGCTTCACCAAATACGACGATTCGCATAATTATGAGTGCGGGAGTGGAGGTCCCCTGTAGGCAGGCAAGCATTATTAGAATGGTGTGAAATTTAAACTTAAATAGAACATGAATAAAGAAATAGAACTATTATCTCCAACATTCCAGCACATCGCCTCCCCAAACCACCAGTCACCTTATCAATATCATAATCAACCCTACAACCATTATCAACATACATTTTCTCCCCATTCACTCGATAACAGTCCCACCTCATTCGACAAACAAATCAAATCCTCAACTTCCCAAGCCAATTGCCGCAGCCAGAATAACTTATAATTTACGACCTAACTATACGAGGACTCTTGGCAAAACGAAAGTGACATCAACGATACTGGCGAAATAATGGACGGTAAATTTGACCAGCTGCTTTAAATGAACTTGAATGACAATAATTTTACAGCATAGCCCAAATTCATTATATTAAAGAGCCAAAAGACAGTCAAAGATCTTTAAATTCATCTAAAAGAATCTGAGCAACATAACACTCATGAGAAATTACTTGAATAGGAAAATGGTTATCTGCGTGATCAGCTGATTTAGTTTTCGGAGGTGCAACAATAGCAAAAGCTCAAGTATACTGAATTAAAAATGACTAATAAAATGACAAAGAAAGAAAATAATAAACTAAAGAGATAGCTAAGGACCATACAAGAATATAAGAAGAATCTTTAGGCTTAGTTATATAAAAGTGAGGAAAATTACTCAAATCTTTTCAATAAGTACCAATAGCAACAAAGCTACACTTAGAAAATAAATCGCATTAACTAACAGCTTTCTGGCAACTTGAAAGTCTTATAAAGATAATACTATATTTTGTAGTAAAGGAAATAGAAGAGAGAAAAACATATTGAACTGATTGAGTAATAAAAATAAAGACTGAAATAAGAATACACTTATTTATTGTCCCTCAAAGAAAAATAGATAGGTTAGCTCAATGAAGCTCTCAGCCAGTTGAAATAAAAAAGTAAGCATAATATCACAGACGATAGTTCATAGGAGGCAAAGAATCTATCAGACTCTAAGCTCTTTTAAGATGGCACTAATAGTATCTGTCTTTCCTTGGCTGAGGCTGAAAGCTTAAAGAATATTATCGAATAAAAGTAAGAGTTGCATAAGGCTGAAATTATGATGCTTAAGAAGCACCATCATGAAGCATAGCAAAGCCTTTTGAAAGAACTATAAACATTAAAGGCCAAGATATCTTCAATCGAAAATTTAAGCGTGCATTGCTAATAAGGTTTAAAGAAAAAATAGTAGGAGTATCTTTTGTATTGGGATGGGATGAAAGAGGAAGAGAAAAGCGAATACTTTGGGAAAGAAATAAAAAGACTTTATAGATAATTATTTGAAGCCAATAGTAAAAAAGAGTAGCTTTAGAACTACGTATGTGAGCTATAGCAACGATGTAGCTAGAGGCAGGAAGATGACTAAGTCTAAGATTTGCTCTAGAACTGTGTGTAGTAGTTGTAGAAATCAAGGAAGCTGAATTTCATCCTTACTAACTAAAATAATTACCTAAAAACACTCTTTTGCAATAATCAAAAAGGAGTTAATCCTCTTTACATGTGATCATTCAATATTTATTTCATTCATTTATTTCATGCTTACTACATATTTTGCCTAATTATAAGCAAGATATATCACAATCATTTTTTGTCTGTGACAAAGGAGGCTATACTTTGAAGGACTTGCATACCATGAGTTCTATCTATCTCAGATCGACACTTAGCGTCCCCGCTTGTTTTAGCAATCAAAATAGCTGCACTCTTTCTCCAGTTACCTGTTCTCTCCTTTGCGATCTACACTAGTCTTTATATGCTATCCCTTAAGACCAATAACACTTGCTCTTTCAAATCACTCTTACTTTACAATAATAGACCAAACAAGTTACATGTGTTACAAAATAAGTTTTAATGAACTAAATTGTTCTTTACGAAGATAGACAAAGACTTGAATAAGTTTGCAGGGATGAGATTAGGCGACTATGGCTGTTTGAAAGTAAAGAGTAGATTAAGGATCTTAACGATTTGAACTGCGTTTTTTTATTATTTATTTGCTAAGGGGTCCAACTTCACTATCATCTTATTGAATACTTGCATCCATTTACTTAAATTTTCATTCGAATCGTATTTGAATCTTCCCAATGCAAGAAGGCCTCTATATATAATAGTTGCATTGTAATTTTCCCAGCTTTCAATAAATCTGTTGAAAATGGCATCCTGCAGTCCTCGAGGCTTCAAATCAGTCTCTAAGGAAGCGTTGGCCAAAAGTGAAAAGAGGTTTTACATGTAAGGATCAAAGTTATGAGCGTATCGAGGATATGATTAAATTTAATTCTTAAGGAATGTGATGCGATCACTCTTTATCATAAAATCAACAAATGCCTTTCTATGTTAGAGATTTGTTATAATGTTGGAGATAAGGCTAAAGATAGTTTGCTTTAAATCCATAACGCTTCTATTTTTTGTCCTTTCGTCAAATATTCTCACAAAAAGAGACTCAGTCATTACAATAAACTGCTATCTTTTTAGGAAAGTGTTTTTGAGAGTTGAGTTGCCTTCGCATAGATTGCTAAGCAAAATAAAGAAATTATCGAGAAGAACTGGCTGTTTTTTATATTTGGTGATGAGTATGGGGAACATCTTATTAACAAACTCATATGATTTTAAGGATTTGGATATCTCAATCCTACAGGGCTAATAGAGAGATACGGGGACTAGTATCTACAAAAGGCTATCAATGAAGTCATAAGCACATTGGCTTAGTCTAGTTTCATCTTCAAATTTGGAAAGAATCTTCTCATAAAACTTTTAATAACCCCATTAAGCAATTCTTTTCTATGCGATTCCATCGCCGCTACAGCAATAACAAATCAGAAGTGCTTATCTTTTACGTGACTAATTTTAAAATAGATGTTTTAGAAGTGTTTCTATTCCTTTGGATTGAATGAAAACGCTTTTAAGTTAAGGGCTCTTTATGAGAAGATTGAAAAGATACTAGATGTTTTATTAGTTTAGATCAGATAATCTCTTAGGTATTTATTTAATGGGATTTTCCACCTTTTATTCAACTTTTCCCTTCCTCTATTTTTCCCTTTATTAGGCTTTAGTCTTTGACTTTTGTTCCTCTTCCTTTAATTATCTCTCAGCAATCTACTTTATAATTTCCTTCTCGATATTTTGAGAATTCTATTTTTTCTATTATTATGACTCCTCCTCAACCTCTGCACTTGGTTCAGGGTTTTCTTTACTTTGATTTTCCCTTATCAATTTCTATACAGATTCTGTATGTTTGATGAAGTTTTATGTTTCTGCTTTGAGGAGTAGAGCTTGTTTATCAAGAGGGAACAATTTGAGAGCTTGATTAATATCTTCAAGTGCTTATTTATACTCTTTGATTTCTTTCTTAGCGAGGGCTCTTCGGCTGTAAGCCTTGAATGTTGTATCTTTATTTTCACCTACCTTCTCGAATACTTCCATGAATTATATAACATTTGTGCAATCCTTTATGGCTCTTTTGTATTTCTTCAGCTTTATATAAGCTAGGGCTCTATTCGTGTAGATAGACTTCATGTCTTTGATCTAGATAGAGACTGATGTACATGTTCTAGAGCCAATGTATAATATTCACTAGCCTTCTAGTAATTTCCTTATTTCATCTCTTTATTCCCTTTCTATTTCAAATTCTTCGCTTTCTCTGTATCTTTGGCCCTTCTTTTCTTCCGCTATTCAATGTCAAGCTATAAAGCTTTGAAGTTGGGGTCATTTTTCGGTAATATAGGTTATTTTTCTGTTTATTATTATGAGTCCTAAACAAAATATTACCATTTTTTACTGTAGTCGATAGAGCTTTTCTTCCACATAGATGCTTGTGTCTTTTGAAACATTTACCATTTGTGTCTTTTTTACTCTCTGCTCTTTTTATTATACTTGTAGTCTTCAACCATCAGTAATAGCTGTTGCTGTCTTTGTTCAAGAGTCATAGTGGGTCTTAGGCACTTCAGGCACTTGGGTGTTTATAGTTCATATTCTTTATGGCAGTGTCTGCAAAAGTGAGAAAAATCTTTGGTGATTCCTTTGCCATCCCTTCCCTTGAGTTTAGCTTCATAAGCTTATTTTTCTTTACGTGCCTTATACTCTTATTTCCTTCGCTTATCTGCCTCTCTTTGCTATGCGTACTTATCAAATTATTCAGTGGATATCTTGTTCTCTGCCAAGGCCTTAACCTTTTGGTTGATGAGCTCTGCCTCGATCAAAAAGGTTTCTAGTTCTTAGTTATCAATGTTCATTAAATTTTAATTTATACTTTAAAAAGATTTAAATTCATCATAAGCTATACTGAATCATGTTATCAATTATGATCACTTTTATCGCTCGACTGCCGAGCACAATAAAACTGGCTTGAAAAGTTAGCGTCGAACGTACTGAAAGATGTGATGTTGACGAAGTAAGGCACAGTTGGCGAGATGGGCGTGAGGGGGATGTTGACGTACCAGGGAGAGTAAACTTGAGGAAGATCAAAAGTGCAAGTAGTATGTGGTACATGTTTATCCTGCTCTCCTTGGTTTGGCTCCTAGCTATCTTCTTCTTGGATGAGGCCTTCCTCGTTCAATCTTTTCGAATCTTCGGGCTCCTCCACTTTTTGCTAGACTTTGATTTCTTAGTTATTTTATGGCTTTTCTCTTTTCAAATATTTGGCTGCAACTGAGGGATCCAAATATGCTTTGAGTAATATGTTTTCGTTGCGGATGGTTGGGTATTCTTTTTTTTGCCTGAACATGATGGTCTTAAATCTATTTTTGATTTGGTGCTCAGTCCTGGTGTCTCCTGTTTTTTTGGCAATCTTGGACCATCTTTTCCCCTCACTAATCAGCAAGTTGACGATAGCCATATCCTCTTCCTCTGTCCACTCCCCACTAGAGTAAAAGCAATATTACTGTTTTTTGGAAGGGTCCAGATGGTTGAGCCACCTTTCTCTACATTGCTTGCCCGTTCTGTAGAATTTCTTTTCTGAAACCTCATAAAGCCTTCTGGCGAACTCATTCCATTTGTTGTGGTCTGCATATTGGCTTAGTAGCCTGAATATTACTTGACGATTTCAAAAAGAATCTTGTCTTCCTCTTCTGCCCAACTTTGCTTTTTATTGGCCTCTTCCACTAGCTTGTTGGCTTCGTATTCGAGGGTCAAGGGCTGCTTGAAGTAGAAGATCTCATTGATAATTTGTTTTTGCTTTTCGCCCTGAATAAGTGAAGGGTAACGAAGTCGGCAATCCTCATTTCTGCGATGCAGCTGACGGCCACACAGATCCAGTAGAAAGCTTTGAGCTCATTTTATATCCATCTTTAAATTTTATCCCCACTTTTTTTCTCATAACTTGATGAAGGGCAGGGTACATGGCTGCAAACTTAGAGTAGGCGGCTCTAAATTTGAGAGGAGTAAAATAGGCGACGATATCGATGACGAGCTTATTGCTGCGGCAGCACTTCCTCATGGACTCCTTCCAAGAAGGCAAATCCTACAGCTGCTTGATTGTTCTCTCCATAAAAAATTAAATAAAATAAGACCATCCTTTCATTTTTTAATCACCAACCCTCCAAAGTAGCTCACTCACATCCATTAAATACAACCTCAAACATCACCCCTTTCAACTTTTATCTTCTATTTCTATGATTGCTATTCATTTCAGCATTAATATTTATCTGTTTTTCATATGTCGTCAAATTAAAACATATACATAAAATACAATGCTTCCATGAATACGTTAATGATTCTCAAATATTCTGTCACTTTATGAAGTTAAATAGAACTGCCTTTATAATTTTATTATATTTGGGCCAAAACAATAAAAATTTCATATAGTACAAATATAAAATAACTAATATGTACAAAATGATCGTTGATGGAGAAGGGCTCCTAATGATGAGGTTTATTAATAAAAAAGGACATACCGAGAATTGAACTCGGATTATTGGATTCAAAGTCCAATGTGCTAACCATTACACCATACGTCCTTACTATTGGCTTGGGTTCAATCTATAATTTGAGGTTAGTTTTGTTGCTGATGATTGTGGAGTGTTGATAAAGACGATATTGATTTTATAAATGTAGTATGTCTGACGATACAATTTATTACAGTGGGGTGGCCATCGCAATCGTGGTGCTCAATGCTCTCTCCCTTCTCTCACTCACCTTCGTCATAATAATATATATAATCCGATGGAACCATATCGCCTCCTTCCCCATGCGCTTGGTATGCCTCCCCATATTTAGTCTTTCTACCTGTGCATCTCCTGCCTCATCCAGAACCTCTACGTCATCATGTACCCTCCCTAATTAGTTTATCAAGACCAGTCTTCCTCAGGCGCCCTCACCAACTACTGTGTGTTCGAGGCGCTATTAAAAACTGCATTTGATCTTAGTTCAATAATATGGACTAGCATCATTATGTATTCCTCCTATGCGAGCGTGGTGAAGGAGTCGGCCTTGGATAAAATGGAGCTGTTCTATTTAGTCTTAGGATTTCTGGTTCCCATCTTCCTTGCCCTTGTGTACATCAATCAATAAGATAGACCTATTTTCATTGATGAATACGGCTTCGATGTTTACTACTGTTGGTTTATGTCTGAAAATAGGAGTATACAGTTTGGCCTTAAATTAGGATACTACTTTGGCCCCCTATGGATATTGTTTCTGCTGGAGAGCTTCTGGGCTTTGAGGACGTTTGGTAAGCTAAAGCAACTGGGACTATAGGGAAGGTAGCTGAATATATTCAAAAAGATTTTACTCTTCCCTCTCATACTATTTATTACGGGCATCTTTCCGACAATCGATTTGATCTACATATACGCCACAGACAATTTTCTGGAGTGGCTGGACACACTGTCTTACTTTACACTAAGCTGCTATGGTCTATGCACTTCAATGGTACTTTTAAATTTATATAGGCGTACGGATTTAACCCTCTTCTGCAGGACCAAATACTGATCCTGTTTAAGATCAAACAGCCTGCCCCTGTCAATAGGGACTCCTAGACGAAGAGCGATTCTTCGAGGGGCCAGTAAAAATTGGCAGAGTTAATTACCATGTGATTTTTATAAACCGTTCCTGCTATCAATATCGTCCCACAGGGCCATTGCTGGTCTAGTGGGAGCAGTATGATTTTATTGGAGGGCAGATTGGAATATTATTTATAATTTGTTTAGGGTAGTTGAATAGGTGATGGGACAGGAGCAGCTTAGCAGTTTGAAGGAGTAGATCAAACTGGTTCACAATGTGGATAATCTGACCAACCAGACCTCATTTTAATTTTTGAAGAATATCATCGAACATACAGAAAATACCTCCAAATAACCACTCACGCCCGAACTCATACAGCACCATCTTACCACTTACCTGGAAAGCCTCGCCACCAAGACTAGGAAGAGGAGCCGCAGCTATGAGCTCTTAAAGCTTGAGCACAACTCCTCCCAAAATAGGATAGAAGAAAACAGCAGGCAGGAGGACTGCCAGGCAATTGAGGACTAAATGAAGTGGGTTTAGGTATCTCTTACTTAATTCAGCTTGTCGATTAGCAAATCAGGGACAACATCACAGAAATCATGTGCACTCAGAAAACATTCAAAATTCGCCAGAATTTTAGAAAACTCATTTTGAAAATATTGAAATTATAAAACCTTTATTTGCAGATAGTGCACCAAAACGGCAGGGTTGAGTACCACGATTTCAAGAATAACTACATTACAGATATATTATAGGGAGATAGGCAAGAGAAGCTTTAGCAGCTGGTTGCTAACCCTCAGCCATTCTCTCCCTACCTCCTCTCACTCTTCGAACTAATCTAGCCCAATTAGCAATAGCTTTTGTTGTATGAGTCATCTATTATTGTACCTAGCTAAAAGTTCAAGCTCATATTGCTATGGAAAAATCATTCTATTGACATGAAGATTACCTCCATAAATGCTAAAATGATTTAGAAAATCGCATACATTTGCATGATATCCACCCTTTAGTCAGAAAATACAGTTATTCAGAATTACTCCAAGGACCTTCTTGACATTTTCGAAATTTTTATCACTGAGACCGAACTCAACATTTGCAAAAAGATTGGAAAAGAGTTCAATAGTTTGAAGCAAGTCTAAGAGAAGTTATTATAGGAAGAAAGTGAATCAGGAAGTAAAGCTTTGATGTTAAGGATTCAAGCCTTTTAACAGTTGTAATATTAGCTTTTGGAAAGGATACGAATGTATAAAAAGTATGTTTGCTAGTTTGACAAGATATTCCTTGACTTTGATGAAGAGGCTCAGCTAATCTTTACGACAAATAATTTCACACACAACAGTTGTTGTGAGCTGGGCAAACTCTATTAGAAGAAAAAACTCTACATTTAAAATATCTTTAAGGATAATAAGATCATCAACGATTTTCTCAAAAAGGCTATTCAAAAGAAGGTTAAGCACAATAAGCTCTATGAGCTTGATTTTGAGACCAAGGCAAGAGTTAAGTATGATTCATAAGGACGAATTGTGAGACTTCATGTCATCATCTAATAGCTATAAAGCTCAAGCAGTCACAGCAGCTCCAACATTTATTACTCTTCTTCCACAAAAATCCTATCAGATTAGTCTTCAAAGCAAAGTGATAAAGAGATCAAAGATGAGAAGGAAATCCGGCAATCAATGCTGATCAAAAATCTATAGAGATAAAACCCTGGTATTACCAACGAAGGATGGATCAATCTTTTCATCAAGGATCATCATATCGTTCGTCAAAATACTCACTTGAAGCACAAGGGCGGTAAATCATATACAGTAAAAAGATCATTTTCATTAAATAAGGAGGAATCAAGTCTTGATAACTAAAATGTTTAGTTGAAAGAGAGGCTTTCCAGCATTAACATCGAAAGTATTGACTTGAATTTACTGTAAATGGATGAGGAACTGCTTTAGCCTTTAGTCATTAAAGTCTTTAAAAAATTGGATTATTTCCATGAAGAAAATATTAACAAACAATATTTTTGTAATTTCCTATCTGAGCTTCACAATGGATATCAAATGCATAATAATCCTTTTCATAACTTCACTCATGGAGTCAATGGTACTTCTGCTCATATTTAGTTATGCACACTTGCTATTTACTTGCTAACACTCCTAAGACAAGACAGGTCCTCACTCCCTTCAAGATGTTCACTATCATCTTTAGTGGGCTCTGCCACGATGTTGGACACACTGGCTTCAGCAACCTCTTTGAAATTGCAAGCCATTCAAAAAAGGCCATCACTTATAACGACAATTCGGTAACTAATAGCTTATTTAGCCATTATAAAATTTCCATGCCTCCTACACATTCTAATTATTGAAAAAACCTGAGAATAACTTCCTTAAGTGCCTTACTCTGGAGGAAATTAAAGAGTTCAGGAAGTCAGTTATTTCCAACATTTTATATACTGATATCAAATAGCATTTCCCTTTGCTCAAAAAATTCAACGCCATCTTAAAAGATTAAATCCCTAAAAATGATGAATATGTGAGTTTGCTTTCTGCGATGATCGTTCATACAAGTGACTTTGGAGGGTCTGCCAAAGATTTCTAAATTTGCAAGCAATGGTCTTTGAAAGTAAATCTGTAATTCAGCAATCAATACAAAATGGAAGGAGAACTCGGGCTCCCCCAGACACCATTCATGAAAGACCTAACTAACATTCAAATATTATCAAAGAACGAGGGAGGATTTTTGAAAGTCATCGTATTCCCTTTGTATGAGGCTATTGATGAATTCAACGGGACAGACTTCAACATAAGAAGGCTAAAGCAGTATGTGGAAAACAACATAAAATAGTGGTAAAAGATCCATACCAAATCGCTTTAATAGAAGAAAGAAAACGAAGGAAAAGAATGATTATGATTTTCTCGATGCTATAAAAGTTAGTGAATTATCATCGATAAAAGCCATTATCGTAGTGAAAATTTTATTTGTTTCCGAAAGTCCTGAGTTGACTTATGGGTGTCTCTTTATTGAAGTATTATCTATCCCTTGATTTCCTTTGGTGGGAGTATTTGCTGTTGAGGGATTCGTGGTGATGTGGTTTATTGGGGTTGAATTGGAGCTGATAATCAGCAAGTAGATTATTCTTCTCAGTGGTATATCTTTGTAAAGTTTTAGGCTTCATGCAGTTCTCCTGCTATTCATTTGGATAGATCTGCACTTATGAAATCTATATGAGCTTTTTGATTTCCGTCTAAGGAACATATGCATTGAGAGCTGTTTCGAAAGCAATATCCTCAAGCTGGAATTAGAAATAGTGTATTTTTTCATTATAGCGTTCGATGATCTAATTAAACTGCTTGTAAGATAGGGACTCAATAATGTCTTAGTAATGGTTATTGATGTCTTCAATGTATCGATTGATTGAGCTTTTTATCTCTTATAGCTGCTGGTTTTTACTTTTAAGGCTCTTTTTTATTATTTGCTGCTTTTTCATCAGCTAGTTTAGCAGCTCTCGCTTCTTTTATTACACCATACATTTCATGTTGTCAAAGGTTTCGCTTATGTACTCTTTTTGCTCATAAAAATTTTGGTCGCTTTGATAGCTCCACTCTCCATATGCAGATGAGGCCTCTTAGAGCTTGAGTCCAAAGCCTTTAATTCTTCCTTTGAAATCATCGAGTTCCCTTCTTTTTTAGGTTTGTACTGAATATTACCAAAAATACTTTACTAATCGCACTCTTATTCGTTTTTAGCCAGGATTATGAAGCACTTATGGCACCATTTTTTGTTCAGACTTTCGACGGGATGGGTCGCGATTCTATCAGCATGGTTACAACAATAATGAATGTCTTCTTTGTTTCTTATATTCTCGTTGAGTTTGTCCATGTTTGCCTTGATGACGATTTGGGCTTTGTGTGGTTTAGGAGTTGGAGGGTTGGTAGGAGGGATAGAATATGGCTTTCTTTTCGATTTGGATTTATTATCTCGCTTCAATCCTTACAAGTTCGGAGTCTGAGGATTAATCACCTTGCGTAACTGTCCTGTATTCATTCTTAATATAATAACGATTATTATGTAAATCAAATAAGAAAGTCAGCTGCAATACCTTTGCCAAGAATCAACAAGCTAAATATTCAAACATTTATCTAAAACTGATGATAATGATTGGGGATATGAATATAATAGACTTTATTAATGCATGCTTTGTGACGGTTTTTATTTTTTTCCGCTTTTTTGCCTTTTTGATTTCTAAATTGACATTTTTTAAAAGGCGTCAGGTGCTCATTATCATATTTCATTTAGAATAATCACTGCTAGATATAAAAGTGATATTGTATCGATAAACATATATTTCATTGATGGGAAAGAGGGTTAATGCAGAGACTCATTAAAGCTAAGACATACTTACAATGAAGGAACACATTAGACGTGCTTCTAACGCCTTATAAAGGCATATCTTTCAGAAGAATAGCCTCAAAATAAGACAATTCCTTGATTAAAACATGAAAAATCATTCTATTTCATTCCAAACCCATGACAAATACATGGATTTACTGAGGTAGACTAGAAGATAGGCTCAAAATAAGGCTAGAAACCTTTAGATCAACAAAGATCAGGATGAGGAGGAACAGAAGCAGTAAATTCATAAAAAATAAAGCCTTCAGAATTAATTTGAAGTCATGCTTGATAAATCATCACAATCATACTAAAGGACATACAGCCTTTTCAAAAGATTGTCTTTGCTTCAGAAATATGGGCATTTAGTAGGATTGGAATAATAGTAAGAGGAAAAGACAGATACTCAAGAACTAACTGAGGAATAATAGATTGCCTTTTTGAAGATAAAAAATCTGTATCGGCGTTATAAGGTGAGCAATATGTATAAATACAGTATTTCCTTAAGGATAAAGAAGAAGTTTATCTAGAAGTTGATCCACAAAGGGTACTTAAGGGAAAAGAACCAAATTGTATCTCTCACTGCTTGATTAAGTGTTCCTTCATTTTGATTATATAAACTCATTATTAAGATTAATTAAATAGAATATAGAAACAGTATGCTCAATAAAGTGAAAGGTGGGTAGACTTTAAAACTACAGTCCTATAAAGTGGATAATCAAGTCTTGGCGAGTAAGATAAACGAGCTTAACGATCTCAAGAGCGAACTCGAAAATACTTTAAATAAGCATCGCCATCAATAATCGTCAATTATGGATGAGATGCAGCAGGTGAGAGCTTAAAACTAAAAGTATGCATTTTATCATAAATGATAGATTAAGAGCCATTGTTAGTGACCTTTAGTTCACCAAAAAATCTCAGGCCTATCTTATAAACCAACTCGAAAAACGATTGGAAGCTTCATAAGACCATGCTTCTAAATACAAATAACAGTTGGAGAAGGAGCAAAGAGAGAAACTATCGCTTACTAACTTTTATGAGAAAAAGATAATGATGCTGTAGGAATAGGGGAAGGCAAGCTTTAAGGGTGTAAAATATGAAATATCGAATGTTAAAGAGTTCCAAAACCCCCTTCAGCCCTCATTCAAGGTGGATAATTTAAGCATTTCTTCGATTGATTCAAGTTCCAAATTCAATAGCAACAAGAAAATAACTAAACTGAGGAAGCCATCAGTAAAAATGGAATCAAACGATCGGCCTTCACTGTAGGTAGGGGATAAGTATATGAGCAGTAATATGATTATGTAGAAAGAGGAGGAAATGGCTTAATCGGGATAGGACACATACTTGTAAATGAGTAATTATTGTGTTATATAGTTCGAATTCTATTCAAGCAGCTCCTTAAAATATAACTCAGGGCTCATGATATTATCAAAATCCCACAGATTTAGGCTTTCTACAATTTGCGAAACCCAACTAGGAATGATTTGGCCAAACTACTCACCAGCTATCCTTTTCACATTCGATAAGGCCATAAAGTGGATCTCATCTTTCAATTCATCGTCAAGTAGTGCGAGCGAAGAGGGAAGCTTCTGAATGGAAGATTTGTTGTGGAGCACATAATAAAGGGGATTTAGTAGATTGATAGTTCTCAAGGCTTCAAATAGGAAGGGGATATCTACTCTTCGTTTGATTGCGATAAAGAACAGATTAATTTGAAAAGCTAAAAAATGAATAGAACATCATATGAGGATATTCAACAGGACTACTCCAAAAAGATGAGCATTGACTCAGCTTGGTAAATGGAAAGCGACAATAGCGATTTTTGATTCCTTTTAAATAATAATATACTAATAACATCCCATTTGGTTTAAATTACAAAGCCTTAGATCGAAAAGTAGTATGATTTTTGAATACCAGAGAAGGAGCATTAGAAATAATTTATTTATCTAAGAATGCATTAACATAATCTTAAAGTCGATATTTTGCTTTTTCATTTACGGGGCCATTCCTCGAAGAGACTAATTGATTGTTGGTGCTCAAATAAATTGTTCCTCTTATATTTTGATTGACTAAGGGTTTGGCAATTAAACATAAAATTGGGCTAAAAATAAAATGTTCTACACTGACTTTATAGCTACAAAATAGTCAGCTTTACATATTGATAAAGGCAAGGTTTTTCCTCAAAGGATTGTTAAATAGTCTTATTTGTTCTTAACATTGTGATATTATAATAGTTGTAAAAGGGAAGAAATAAATTTAAAAATAGAAATACCTTGCACGCATAGTGTTTCACCAAAGGAATGCCAACAATCAACATAAATCTTAGCAGGTATATTCCAGCAAGAGTCATCAATAAATTCTGTTTGCTCCAGACCCCACAGCAAAGATAGATTGACTGTCCAAGGGCTGAAAACGAATGAAATAAAGTTGTATGTATGTTGGGCGAGTAATTATGGATGAGTGATTTGAGCTATAAGTCTAAATTCCAGTTATTTAATATAATGTTTCGTATTGGTCGTTTATCATTTATAATCAGAAAAACATTAAAGATGACTTCTAATATTTTCTTATCGACATTCGCTAGATTTAAGCACACTCAATCCATTCAAGAAATTGCCCAAGCTTCAAAGAAATAGCTCAACATTGGCATTTATCATTCGATTAATCTCAAAGTAGGGGATATTCTTCAAAGGTTTTAGCATTTGGAAAAAAGGTAAAAAGTGCATTATAGAAGATATTCAAAGTCGTTGAGGGAAGAAAACAATACAAGCTGGAAGTAGGAGTAAAAGAAAGTCTTTTTGTGCTTTTTATTAGCTTATTGCCATCTATTTCTAAAGAAAATTTCGGAAATCGTACTTTATCTCTGATTTAGACCTAACAAGAATGGCAAGATATATCACAAGCTTTTCACCATAAGAATATCTTGTTGATGAAGTATGAAGCTAAGACAGTTGATAAAACTGTATAGAGAGTGCATTGGGATTTTTAATAAGAATTGTTGTTATGTAGCTGCATAAAGTAAAAAACATTTTATTTAGTTCCCAAACCAATGGCAAGTGGGCAACCATTTCTCGTCACATCTTCTTCTAATCCAATGGCTAAGCTTATAAGACACCCAAACAATGTCGCTAGCATTGGTTTAATCATATGAATAAATCTCTTAAACATGGAGGGTGGAGTATTCATTAGGATTTAATCATTCTCTACTCAGTTTTGGACTATGGGCACAAGTGGGCTCGAATAGTGGATCTATTATAAGGGAAACGCACTTAGCATATGATTAAAAATCGCTTTCACTCTCTTTTAACAACTTTCTCTAAGTTAGAAAAGCACGAGCGAAAGCAATAACACTAAAGCAAGTTTATTAAGATGATTATCAATGAGCTGACAGCATAGAAATAAGGGATGAGTAAGGAAGAAAAAAAGATCAATAATTATAGATTGGGTTAATAAGGGTAAATTATTAAGGGCAAGTAATTTAGCGTTAAATAAAATAATCCTATAAATTAAATTGACATCTTTAAAGAGTCATATAAGCCAAAATAAGTCAAACAAGAAGAGTTATAAATATTAGCCCCCCATATTCACAATAAAATACCTAGTCATTAAGGGATATAGTGTTAGAATACTCTCAATCTAACCTAGCATTCATTCCAACCCCACTTTATCATCCCAAATCATCCCATTCAATACTTCTTTGTAGTTCCATATTTCAGCAATGTCGCCGTCAACAATCTCTATTGATTTTATATTCAAACTATCAAATTTCTTTATTATTGCAAGAAGTATTAATAATTTGCTTTGATACGACATATACGAAGTAATTCTTATGAGATTTATATTCAAAATAAATTTAATACATGCATTACTCTTTCCACTCCACCCCAACCTGCACGTTTAAATCAAGAAACGAAAGTATCTATTGTCTCATTAAGCCATCACCAAACCTAATCAACTTTCCTCTATGCCCGGACCAGCAGACTACATTGTGAAAAAGCCCTTGCCTCAAACACAAACTGTTTCACAAACTACAGAAGCCAGAAATCTCTATAAAACTTTTGAGCCTAACCCAGGACCTGGCACCTATTAAGCAAAGTCTTACATCACTGTATCTAATAATTAAATTAGGAAGGGCAAAAGCGATCTATGAGTCAACATTTTATTGACTATACAAAGCATACACCTGGTCCTTCAGACTATGATGTAAAAGGGATAAAAGTATTAAACAAATCGCCTGTTTATAACTTAGGCAATAAAAGTAAATCTGCCAGGCAGATCATATTTGACCACAACTCTTATAAGCCAGCTCCATCCAATTATATCTCAAAAGATGATTTGATTAAAAAGACTGGAGTTGTTATGGGCACTTCCGATCGACAAGATTTAACTGAAACTGAAAAGACGCCTGCCCCCAACTATTATATGACTGCTTCTGCAGCTGACTTTGCATCGGTGAGTAATCCTCGGTGCAAAATCGGCGAATAGTTCAGAAAGACGACAGGATTTATGCACGTGGAGAAAACACCAGGGCCTGCTGTTTACAACAAAGCGAGTTTCGTTGAGGACAATAAGAATAAATCCAAAGGATTTTCATGCAGGAAAAGAGTAGCCGATCTAGTTGCTGAATAAATTTCTAGGTTCCCCGCCCCAGGGCACTACTAATCCCATCTGAAAAATAAGGATCAAGCTCCTCAATACACGACAACACTAAGAAAGCGTTAGACCTTTATGGACGATATGCAGTCTTTCAAGAAAGAATACCCTGGACCTGGAACTCATGAGGCTGTTTTCGCAGGCACTAAGTACAGATCTCTATCTTTGAAATCTTTTGGAAAGGATGTGAGGAAGCCTCTTGATTAAAACTAAAAGACCCCAGGACCAGCTTAGTATAAAAATCAAAGAATGAAAGTGCTGAATGCAGCACCAAAATTTTCATCAACCAAGACTGTGGCTAAGAATTAATTTTTGGGTGTGAATCCTTAGCTCCCAGGGCCAGGACAATATGATCCAAAAGTATCACTTGTAAAGCCTAAATTGCTTGTATCTGAGTGTCCAAAATAAGATAGGCCTAATTTCTAGAAACATCGCCATACACCTGGGCCTGGATTTTACAACCTTAGAGGAAAGTAATAAGGACCAACTTGGAAGTATTTCTTTTATAATGTAGATTCCCAAGCGAAAAGAGAATGGCGTTTACTGATAACAAGAATGAAGCGAAGGAAGGAACCCATTATCAAATTGCGCCAAAAGTGGTGGATCCCCCCAACTACATGAACGTTAACTCGAAGATTAACTACTAATCGAGGTCTAAATCAATGGTTCGAACAGGCATGTCAGCCAAATGATATAATAATTTTATTATAGTCATGAATCAGTTATAAATATCACAGATAGGCTGCCTTTCTTTATACGTACATGTTATCCTTGGCCTCAAATTATAATCCTTTCACTTTCTACTCATCACCACTGTAAATCTTCTTTACTCGTAAAGTAAATCTAGGCCCGATTTATTGCATGTCAACACCCTCATATCCTTATTTAAAAATATATCGATGGTGCCTGAAAAATATAAAGTCTCTTTGGTTATGGAATGTTACTACTCTTCGTCCTCTAAACTAAGGATTCTGCGGGAAGAGTGAGGCTAGAAGCCTTCCGACTCTTACTCCTACTTTGGAGTCAAAATTGTTTAAGATGAGCTCTGGAACATGTTCTGTTGCAATTGCATGATGTTTGATATTCTTTTGATACTAAACACTTGTGATTTTAAAGACTGCCAGCATTCCTTCGAGATGGCGAGTAAGCAGTTCCCACCCGTTCGAATACCTTAATACCATTACATGAGTGTAGTTAAGATTCTTAGCGTATTTGTATATTTCTTAAAGTTTCATGTTTCTGCGGGGATAGAAAGCTATATTGTGGAACACCATCATGATTTCTTTCAGGAAATCATAGATTTTGACGGGTGGTTTAAGTTGAGTTGTAATAAGAATTTTAACAGGTGCATCGTTTTCAAGAATATTGTTGAATTAGTCGAACATTGCCTCATCGTACTCTTAGACAAACTCTTAGCCTCCCTATTGCTTATCCTCGATAGTGACTGGTTTTTGACGCAACTAATCAGGTAGTTTCTGCCTCTACTTTCTTTATTTGATTTGAATTTGACTTTTGATTAGGTTGCGCTTATAATGAACCTCCACTCTCTTTTGCTTATTCTTGATTTCATTGGGTTGCTTTTTAAAGGCAGTAGCAAATTATAACATGCTTTTTGGCTTTTGCTTTGCAGGCTTAGCTTTTTGCTTGGCAGCCCCTAACTATTCTTTGTGAGTTTTGGCCTTACCGGTCTTCTTGACCATTGTTGAATTATATTATTAAACTCTATAAACTCTAATCATATCGCCTTCATATTGGATACCCTTAGATTGAATGAAACAGTCTTGATTCTTCACCCAAGCAAGTCAAACTTCATTAATTATAATTATTAATATGTAGTCAATTTTCGCAGTGAAGGAAATCGTGTGGGCGAAAGTAAAAGGGTACCCTTGGTGGCCAGCAGAAGTAAATGATCTCATAGCCAGATAGCCAAATTGCCTACTTCCGATAATAATGTGTTCAAAGTTGTTTTTATTGCCGAAGATACCCAGTAATCATTATCTTAAAAAGCGCATTTCTGAACCCAAGGGACGTGAGGAAATATAGTGAGTTTTATGACGAGTGTTCCAAGAAGAAGATGAGAGGATTAACACCAGCAATTCAGACAGCTGATTAAATGTATAAAAAAAGGACATAGAACTTACCCAAAAGTACATTCATCAAGGAAATAGATCGATCTCCACATAAGCCAAAAGGCAAGGCAAGTACCAAGACTAAAATAATAAAAAAGCCAACTATTAGGGGACATGCAGGCAAATAGCAACTAAGTGAAGAGGAATAAAACTAAGAGCCCAACTCCGAAGAGTAAATCTAGTAGTAGCCGATCGCACAAATCTGCGCAAACAAATAAGAATAGAACAAGGCTTAAGAAATATAATCTTAATAATGTGAGGAATAATCTTCAGAGGAGAGTGTGGACTAGTAGAAATTCATGAATGAGGGTGAGTAGAAAGTAGACCGTTTGAAGATTGAGTCCATTGAATAGAGCATTTATCGGCATATTGAAGATATTAAGCAAAGTAACTACAAGTTCAATATTGAGCATTATAAATCGATCGCCCTCTCGAGCCTAACTGACTAAGAACTGCTTCAAAGCAAAGTCACCAACATGCTCAGCTTCATCATCAACCATCTCAAAGAAAAGATTAGCTAAGCACTTTCAAAGGAAAAGTAGGATTTATGTCAGTTAGTCACCATACAGAAATAGCTCAAGCAAAGGATCATTACACATCTTAATGACACTTCATACTACGATCAATACCTTAAGCTCATACAAAGAAATAAGAAAAACCGCAACTAATATGAAAATCGTCTTATCTATTATCTCAAAAATACTTACAAAATCAAGAAAGAACTATCCCAAATATTCGCAAGCAGACTGATGACTGAAATTAGTAATGGAGCTTTAGTGAAGTAGAAATAGCTGCTCTAGGACATCAAGGTAAGCACTGTGTAATATAGGAGCATCGATTATAGGTTGGAGTGATAAACAACAAAGCTGCGATTGACCGAAGTATTGAGGCAATAATCCCCAAGTACATGTGATATTATTGATTATTAATATTAACATTCTTGAAATAACATCATTCCTATTTGTTTAGACTGATCTCCTTTACTCCGCTTGCTCCATTCACTTTAAACACTTTTATCTTGCCCTTACCAGACGAGTCCATTTTCAATACACTCTACCCATGCTCTTACTGCCCCATCTCAAGACAAGTCCCTTTTGGCGCCTCAATTATGATCATCGTTTGCTTGTCATCCTTTTCTCTGTTCATGGTCTGATATATTTTCTTGAGATCATCATGAGTGATGAAGTGATACTATCTCATTTCCTCATTATCAAGGAACTATCTCCTGATCTGCTGATTCAGTTATTGTATTTTTGAGTCCAACGACTTCTATTATTCGTTCATATGGTCCAGGCGCACTTTTAGTTAATGAATTTCTCTTTCTACTTAGGGATCTTAATTGCCGCCAATCCATTTAATTGTATTTTTTTGTATTTTTTCGACATAGCTGATTCCCTCCAAAACGTTAGTAATATCATAAATTCTTCTCTTTTGAACTTTAAGAATGTCAACTGCTGCGTTCAAATCAATGGTCATATCTTCGCTATTTTTGATGAGATCGATGAATTTCTTGGTCAATACTGATAAGCTATTATCCTGCCTTCCCCGAGCACTTTCTTTGTTTCCCTTGCTATTTGCACTCACATCCTCTTCCTCCTCCTCTTAGTTCACATATTCCTATTTGGCTTTGCTTGAGGCTTTTGCTGCGATTCTTTTCCCCATTTCGCAACTATTAATCTAAGAATCAAAAATATTATTTCGCGCACATATTTACCATTTTTATTTAATGAATCTCAATAAATACATGAATAATGTGAGCTGATTACTTAGATATATTTTTTTGCATCAAAGTGAGAGCTTACTCCCTTATAAGTTATATAATAATATGGGAAGCTTGTTATTTAGAAGGCAAGCTGCGATTGAGAGTAAGCAACCTTAGCCAGTTTTAGAGCCACCAAAATAGATAGTTGCGGAGTAGCCTAAGAAGAAAGTAAGATACAAGGTGGTGTAATACTACGACCCCAAGCCAATATTTAAGCCCATTTCATAGAATAAGCTGATGGCGATATAAAAATCCCCAGCTATTTACGAACTCATCAATAATTAAATCTGGAATATTAGTATTGCCATGGCTATATAGACCCCGAGATAGTTGAGCATTTGATCATCTTCAATGCATTCGAGCACATTTAAGTATCCAATGCCCATGTCCTTCAGGTTTCATTATTTCGCAATGTTATCAACTCTACTTTCAAACTGTAGGGCATGAGGGGAGAAGAGAAGATGGAGAGGGAAGAGAAGCACTTAAAGCAAGAGCCTATTCTATAAATATATAGCTAGATATATGCCAGCCTATTTGACATCAAATTCCTACATCTAAAGAAACTTAAAATACAAGGCCAAAAATAGGAGCATTAGCAAGCAATTACATCTCTATAGTTATTGCAGTATTTAGATTGTCCTCTTTTGGAAGAGCTTCATGCGGGTAAGTTTGATTCGATAAAGACGGACACAATTTGACAAGCGTGAAGTTCTTAAGGAAGTGCCACTGGAAATACCTTCAAACCTTATCCCTGAGAGAGACGAAGATAAGTGATAGTAACCATTTTGCCTCAGTCCTTCCCTATATTTCCAACAGCAAGCATATCTAAATCATCAATATAGAGTCCAGGCTTATGAGCTCAAACTGGTTTGAAGTCAGTTGGCTCATCAAAATGGGCTACGCTAATGCAGAGAATGAGAGGTAGCATATGAATGAAGATGATGAGTCTTTTTATATGAACTAGGCAAGGGTGTTGAGAAGGATAGGTACACATCTTATAAAACAGAATTTGGTATATCGAAGACTTAAAATTTGCGGAGAAAGCATATTGAGATGATAAAAAGGAAATTTAATAACCAATATATTGATAACCCACTGGTACTCTGGTGATTTGCATCGATCGTTATTATAATATTAAATAAATAATTGATGGATCCTGTTGACTACGCATTAGCCTACGATAACAAATTTAGAGCAGCCCTAGGGCAAAGACTTAATAAGGCCATTATCAACAATGCTGTCTTGAGGAAATGCTTGAAACTCAACACTTCATAATTAACCCGATAGGAATAGACCTGCCTTGAAAAAGAGGCAAAAATAATAAGCAAATACATAAGCGAGTAAAAAAGAATTCCAGAATGATTGGTATATTTATTGATGCATCATTAGCCCATAATAATGTTTACTTTTGGTATCACAGCCATAAGTAAAAATTTAATCTTAGCAGTTATCATGCTACGTAATAATTGGATTTAAGTGTAAATATTTGAATAAGGAAAATATATTTTAGAGAACAAGTTAACCATTAGCATTTGAAACAATATTATTGGTACTTTTATTCATAAAGCTTTTCTTGATACAACTACAAACAATTCAAAATATTAATTGTTATTTTCGGGTCGGCCTTTGAGTATGGCTGGGAAGTAGTTATGGCGTCATTCTCAATTTATTGCTGTTGTTATTAGAGATGAAGGTGATGATAAATCCTAAGATGGAAACTTTGAAGCTGAGCATGCTTTTTTTCATCCTATTCACTGCTACCAACTCAGTCCTCACCATCATTACTTACATATACGAGCAGGCTGACCTCTCCATTATTGGGCCCACCAATATCGCAGTCAGCTATTTGACATTCATCTTCTCCACTATCTATGCTCCCTCCTGCAAGTGGAAAATCAAGAATCAAATGCTCATTGCTACTATCGCCTACACCCTCAACTTCTCCACTGGCCTCTTCATCCCCCACGTTGCTCATGCATTAAAGTTTGTATTGACGATCAGTGGGTCAGCCATTTGCGGGCTCTCGGCAGGCCTCCTCTGGGTCAGCCAAGGTCGGTACATTCACATAATATGCGAAAATGCAGGAATAAAGGACTAAAAAGGATATCATTTTGGGCTCTTCAGTTTAATCTACTGTCTGTCTCATATTTCAGCCGGTCTCATTACAACATTCGGCCTTGGGCTGTTTAGTGCCTACATCTACTTCATCTGCATTACGATAACAGGAATTCTAGCTGTTTTATTCTGCTGGTTTTTCATCCAAGATGTGGAGGTCAAATAGTAATTATTATAGTAGAATATGTAGCAAAATTAGTCATTAGTCCAAGTGTTTAGGTATTACCCCAAAATGTCATCCATCCTCTTCATCCTCATCATCGATGGCCTCTGCTATGGAATACATATATCCGAAATCACACACATGATACCAACTGATACCCCAGATTAAATGATGAACCTCTATGCTGGCTATTGCAATATCGCATTAGGAGTGGGAGCATCTCTTGGAGGGTATGTAAGTGGCAAGTTTGGAGACAATATGGGGAGTAGAAAGTCAGGAGCATTAGGAATTGTCCTCTTTGCCATTGGATGCTTGCTTGCATATCTCACCATCTATCTGCAAAACTTCAACCTAACTTTGGCTTCAGCATTCTTCTGGGGACTGTTCCTGTTCTACATTGAAGGGTGGCTTTACATTGTGTGTTCAAGAGAATTCAAGGGAAGGTCTGAGTCATTCTCGGTTAATAAGCAGTTAGGGTCAATAACTTGCTTTTTGTTCCAAATCATAGTCCTCTTTACAGAAAATAACCTCAATCTTGAAATCCTCTTCCCTGTTATAGCGTTACTAGCAATCCCTGCCTTCATCTCCCTACTCAAACTGCCAAACTCCTAGGCCAACTCAAATATTACTGCTAGTGGGGAAACTCCAAGTGGAGAAGAATCACTTATCAATTCACACTGATTTTGATTTATTATCTTATCATCTATCATCCTTACTTATTTATTAAATTGAATCTTAGTATAATTGACAAATTTGAAATGGAGGATGAAACTATTCGACTGCTCATCAACAAAATAGAAAATGGATTGCCAGATATCAAACTGCGATCCATCGCCACTCTCTATACCAAAGTCACTTTAGGTATTATCGAGCATAATCACTTGCCTAGATATGTGAATCTGCCTGGAGTACTCTTGCAATGGATTAACGATAATAAAAGTCGCAACTAATCACTTTTTAAAGTACTCACCATCTTCACTTACTTCACCAAGAGTTAGCAGGGACTTTTACTCCTTAAGGAATACGAGGCAAAAGACTTTTTCGAGGAATATAAGTAATTTTTACTAGGACAGCAACCGAGGCATGATGTAACTATTTAATCATTTAGCAATATACTGATCTATTGGATAACATCATTAGGCAGCTACTGCCTATCTCCAATAATGCTCCAAACCAATAGCAACATAAGCCTCCCCCAACTAAGCCTCCAAAATAATAGAAGCCCAAACCGACTAAGCAAAAATAAGTCTATAAGTAAGGAGTAAAGATGAGCTGGATAGTTGTGAGAAATCAGCTTGAGAAGAAAGAAGAGGATGAGATATATTCTTTGATGATGGAGCTGAGGCATAGTAAGAAATAGTTGCAGCTTCAATGGCTAAACAAGATACAAAGCCTAGTCAAATACTGGGGATACAAATGGTTTAGATTCCGTATCGACCTCATCAACTAATTAACTTAGCAACTTACAAGGACCCCATTTGCTTGGCTAATCATAGATATATTAACCATCTTAGTGAGAGGAATAGGGTAAAGCTGTAAATCACTGGCCAATGAGGAACTTTTATTACTTAATTTGAGTGGAGGGAAGTTGATTAGTGTGCCCGAAACATAAAAAATATCAATTACATTAAAATCGTAAGTCTTTGACAATATTTACTCTTTTCAACTTATCGAAGAGCTCATTAAGTATAACTAATATGCGAAAGAAACCAATCTACTATAAAATTTGGTCGAACTTAACTTTAAACACTCGCCTAAATACTTTATTACTTCCTTGTAAACTTTACTCAAACAAGCACCAATATCCATCAATTTGGATGCTGTAACTAAGAATATTTAGTACTATTGCTTGAGTTACGATCATTTTGCTCAACGGGTTTCCAAAATTCTACTGTAAGCACCATAGGAGTGGAGTTTAAAACCATAGAAATTCAGCATATTGAAAGAGCATATGGAGAAAGCACAGAAGAGCAACAGTTTTAATTTCATTTCGATGTATAAATCATAATGGAATATAGGCAATAACTTGCATAATATCGTGGAGGTAATGAGTAATTTATAGCAAGGAGTTGTTGCCATAGACCAAGAAAATTCGAACCATTATGTTGGGCTTTATCTTAACAGCTTACTTACCTTGGCAGTGGCAGTCTAAAGGCAGGATCCTCTCATGGCTTATTACCCTTTAATGAAGTCTCTCATCGTCAAAATAGCTAAAAATCCCTCCCTTCGTCCAACATTATTTTAAAAAGTTCTTTCATTAGTTGAATCCGCTTCTGCAGTTAGATATGGTAGCAAGCAGTTTTCATCAGCAGATTTATCTATTTTGTCTTTTTCTTAGGCAAGCATGTTTAAGGAGATGTTCTTTGAGAGCTTTGGAGATGAGAAGTCATTACAGTATTGGCTTTAAGTGGCATTAATACTGGGCAAGAAAAGCCATTAGTTCTGTGAACTATCTTCTTATGCATGTATCTTCCATACATTAACCTACCACAAGCAAGAGAAGGTCAAAAATATAGCAAAGAAATTAGTCTAAAGTTTAGACAGGGAAGGTAAGCAAAAGGTCATAGTTTGCAGGTTGTTTAGTAAAAGCTAATAATAGAGACTCAAGATATCGATTGATCTTTTTGGAGATAATCATGAAAATGTGCTTGGCCAACTTCAGACAAAGGTATAAGCAATTAAGTTGAGTAAGAAACCTTTAAAGATAAGCGAGAACAGCATCGAAAACTACATGCAGATTATTTTCAACAAAACTATTGAAGAATAAATTAGACTAAATGCTGCAAAAGAACTATTGTAGTCTCTTCAAAGAATATAACTTAATAAGAATATTGAGTAGTTACTCAATCTACTATCCGACAGCATCTGTAAGTCTTTGAATCAGGCAGATGGCTTCTCACAACCTTTCTTGTCGCTGTTTATCCAAATGAATGGAGTTCTAAATAACATTTTATAGGAAAAATACTATTTAAAGATATAAAATACGATAAAGCTACTTCAATGTCCTCTCCCAAGTAAGGCAGTTTCGATTTTGCTTGAACATTTATTCACATCTTCTTTTCAAACCCCCTTCTCCCTTCAAAAGTAAATTCATTTTAGCGCCCTTCTCTATCCCCATCTTAGCTACGTTGATATGAAGGTATCAGGATACATCTAAAATCAAAGCTAAATGGCCAGTAAACCGGCTTAATTTAAGAAAAATTCAGCAAGCCTTTATGAAAATGTGTAATCGTTTTCACACCTTATTGAATGGTTGATGTTCGCTCAACTCAATGAAATAAATATTAAGCTTGATCAACGGTTCGTGAATATAGTTGAGAAGGAAATCGGGTGTATTCTTCATGCTAGCAAAGGATACTCAGAACTGCACTATCTTGCTTATGGGTTTAGCTTTATTGGAAGAAAAAGGCTAGTCTTACCTGATAAAATATTTGACTATTCATCTCCACTTCTCAATACCTTGCTTGCTAAAGATCAGTCCAACGATAACTGCGAGCCAATAGTCTCCATCATTGCCGTAATCGGATGCAAGAAATCAAGACAATTAAATAGTCTTCTATTAAGCAACCCTCAAGGCTTGTGGAAATATTCAATCCTCATGAAAATGGATTCGATTGAGGGCTAGTTAATAGATCTGATAATAAAGGGGCTGTTGGGGATTGGTTATGGTAAGTAAGCAGTTCTTATTTTGAGACTAGTATTGGGACAATCAAGTAGAACAACATTTAGCAAGCTTAGCTAAACCTTAATAATAAACAGTTGTATCAAATATATGAGGCAGGAGACAGATGAATTATTAAGAAAAACAGCCATCTGCGTAGCTACTGAGCTCTACAATAAAGTATCATGCGAAGGGCGCTAAGATATGTTTAGCTCAGCCATCTCCATATTTTTATAGCATAAATTAACTCTGAGCATCAGCAGAATGTTGCTTAGCCTTATCAAGGTCATATTATAGAAGAATCAATCTGTATTGATTAAGGAGGCCAACATTATTAAAATATTCATTGGTAAAATGGTGGCATTATTGTCAATAGCATCGGTTGATTGGTTGACAGCAGCCATTATCTTCCAAATTATCAATGTGATTGGCTTGAAGAATAGGTCATTTCTGTAAGACTATTAGCTTGTTGATACATCAATCATATTGATTGGAAAGGCTTGCTAAAAGAACTCATTTGATGACTATCAGACTGTGAGATTAGTTTAATAGATAATAGATTATTTATTTCTATAGTGTAGTTCAGATAAAAATTTATCTAAGTATCTACTCACATCAACTAATCTTCTCAAAAATATAGTCAATATTTGTAAAACAAAATCTAAGCTTTCCCCTCAGCTATTGTAGAGCATGGGGAGGATCATGATGACATTATCTCAGTAGGAATAAGACCTATTTGTATATAAAACTAACCTTATAGTTAAAACATAAATAAGTCCCTTTATTAATATCCTAGCCTCACATGTTGAAGGAGCAGGGCTAAATTATCTCAAAATGATTGGCTGGATTATGGTAATCTGGTTAAGAAATCGATAAGATCTCGACCCAACAGTCGGGGAGAAGATTGCATCAGTAATTTTAAACAGCTAGCAGCCCAATTTGATTAAATCAATTATGCCTTTTTCGATCAAAAGTAAAATACTATTTTTGTCTTCCAAATACGTAGAGCGACTGATCAAAGAAAATAATCAAATAATTGATGAAAGGTTGGTGAAGGAATCTAAGGAGAAGAAAAAGAAGGGCAAAATATACTAACTTGGTCAAAAATAATTTGTTTGTGTGAATTAATTCCTTTGCCTACTAAGTTCTCTCTTCTATTGGTCTCAGTCAGCAGAAGAGTAGATAAAGTAAACCTAAGGATTGAAGAAGATACTAATCTTTATTGAGAAGATGTATGGTTGTGGGGAGTGGGATGACTAAATTACTAAATCTTACTTGAAGGTTATCACTAATATGGCATTGAGCCAGCCTTTTGCAAGCATCTGCTCGAATAGGCTATCTTAAAGTAAAAACTATTTCCTATTTAGATGCCATTATGGTTGAGGATATCATCAAATGTGTCTCCAAATCTTAAAATTCAGATGGGACGGTTAAACTCTCACTCAAACTTATGAGTTTGCTTGTCCACTTTTAATCCATCAGAAGCACAGTGCTTAGGGCGAGAGTCATTGAATAATTGACCTCCAAGCTGATTCGAGGTATTAAACTTTGAATATAGGATAATAAAGAGGATAGTTGAATCTATAGCATACTATGGATATCGTTTAGTTATTTTTATCTTTCTCTGCATATAAAGATTCAAATATCCGTTTATTAGTACCTGTTTTTTCTATTTAGAATGACAAAAAAGTGTTGGAAGTCTTGCTTAGAATAATTAAGCTTGGTAAATTTTCGCTCTTAGAAGAAAAGATTATCTTTTTACTCAGTAACTTAGCTTGCTTCAAGACAAACAAATCCACCTTTATGTCGAACAGAGAAATCCATAAGATTATATTGGGGTTACTTGAAGATCCATAGATTTCTTATCACTCTGCCATTCTGTCTTTGCTCTATAACATTCTTTATAAAAATTCAGCAGGACTTAAGCTCTATAGGCGCCCGTAGGTCATTCAAGTGATCAAGAATATAGTAGTTAGTAACTAAAGTGATGTAAGCAAAGCATTGATGGAAGCTCTTGTGAGTGATGAGTCCAATTGAGAAACATGATTATTTTTATATCCGATTAAACATTAAGAGCCAAGTACAGACACAAAATATTGAAGTATTAATCGTAAGCTTAATCCCTTATTGATAATCGAGGAATAATCCTTATCATTTTGCTTCCAACATAATCACATGTGTCTTTATTTTTAATGCTTAAAGATAAAAGAGTTAGATGATACAATAGATGAAGTGAATGATAGCACAATGCATCTATTGGGGTAATAAAACTTGAAATAATTATTAGCTTCATATGGTAAATTTAAAATGATCAACAAGTTGTTAATGAACAAATATCGTATTATTATATTTGGAAGAAGCAAACTCATTACAGCCATACATTCCACTCAGTGATTATATAGTAATCAAAAAGCTGATAAAAGTAAAAAATAAAGATGGATTCAAGATGGTTTTGGGCAAACACTACAATAGAGTCATAAAAGTTATCACATGCAAAGACAATCTTGATTTTAGGCTGCTTAGGCTATTTTTTATTTTTTACTTGTAATGTTGAGATAAGTGATGAAAGAAAGGGGCTTTTAAAAATAGATATAATAAAATAAAGGATTTACGAGGAGACACTAGCCATAGATAGTATTGTTGGGCTAGCCTAAACAAGTTAGTAAATACATCGACTTATCACCATTTATTAGTTGTTTTCCTTGGCATTAGATATATAATTAATATTTTATTTGGGAAAAAGATGAGCTATGGTTATTCCTTCTACAATTGCTTCAGCCCCTATCAAGCAAATGTCTTCCCTCTATACATGCAAGTGCCTTGTGAAAATTCGCTTCAAACACTCTATTTTGCTAATACCGTGTCATCGCTGGTTTAAATTCCAAATCCTTAGCATTTCGAGCCAATCGTCTTATCAAAGACATCTAACACATAAACTACCATATAAGCCTTGCCCAAAACCCCTAAAAAAGCTTAAAGTAAGCAAACTAAGAAAATATCAAAAGACAAGGATTAGAATTTTGGGTGGAGGAATCAGAATAAATAAAGGAATGTGATTTCGAGTATCCTAAAAGGTTACATAAACTTTGTGCTGCAAGAGAGAGGAATGATAAAATTGATTGAATAGCTTTCCAAGAAGAAGATTTTGAGCAATGGCGTTTCAAACTTCTATTAATTCCTCAGTATGAGGTTTCCTTCTCGGAAGTCATATGTAGGCATAAGGTACATGCAATAAACTTTGACTGCTAAGCCTTCAGAAGACCCTATGACCTTTATTATGAGCATTACTCTTCGCCAATATCTTAAAGAGGTTTACCCTTTGGAAATTATACAAAGTTGCAAAACTAAAAAGAAAGTTAGGCTGGCTCTTTTAAAGAAAGCTCGATCCATTAGAGCCATACTGTTTACAGAATGATTCAATATAGATTATTTATTTAAGTCCTTTACTTTGCTTGAAATGTTAAGAGAAAGGCGTCAAAACGACGGGAGCTGGTTTTTATTATTTAGAAGCCAGACTTCTCAAACTACTTGTAAATCAATCGAAACTGTTATTTCATCGCATAGCTTTAAGCTACGAGGCTTAAAATCTTAGTTTAATTTAATACTTTCATCTAATAAGTTTATTGTGTTCTGTTTTTCGATTTTACATCTTCCATCAATTTTCGATTAATCACTTCTTTCTTGCTGCCAATACAACAAGCGTGGAGTTAAGAGCTGACCTTGCTTTTAGACAGTGTTAGAGATCTCTTGCGCGTTCGCATGCAAATCTGATAATCATGATAATATTTGATATGACGTTCAAATATCAAAGAATATGTACACTCTCCTCATTTGCTCAAACTATACCTAGAAATAGACATATTATTTTTGAAAGTTTATTCTTATTGGATGAAGCGGGATTATTTTAGATGGTCATGCGTTAATTAAATTCTCTAAAACCACAAATTAAGGCCCCATCTAATCATATGTGCTGTACTTGTTGGTTAAAAAGAGTGAGTAATAAAATTGAAATGGAAAGCATATTTGTTTTGGAATTATAAATTCTATTTTCAAATAATAGCGATAATATATTATTTGACTGGATTTCATACTAAATTCAATAAATATGAGAAAGAGAGGTGAAGGAGTGATGACTATCATAATATCTAAAATTAATCAGAGTCGTTGTTTATGAACTAAGATGATTCTTTGCGCTTATTGTCTAAGATCTAAATTGAGTCATTATAAACCTATTCTTATTCATCCTCCACTATCGTTATTGAAAATGACTGCTTGCTTATATTCCCCTCTTTGATCTCCTCATGCTTTTGAGGATTGTTGTTGAGTTGTTTATCTAATTTGGACTTACTTTACTATGAGATATACTCGAATATTAGGTTGGGATAGTACTTTGCTGATATGGATGACATCCACTCAATCCATTTTAAGTGACTGCTTCTATCTTAGATATAGTAACTGAAAGTAAGGGATGGACTTAAGTTGGAAATATCTAAACCCCTTGGTGTCTTATTGAAATATGTCTACACCTCCATCTATTAGTCATTACTTTGCACGTAGTGTGGATCTAAAAATATTACCTTCCCCTCATAGCTCCCAATTATATACAAAGCCTGCCCCTTTACTCCACCAATTGCTCCTAGCCAGCTCGGATGGTCCATCATCTCAAAGTAGTGAGGCTGGATTTCTTAAGGGATGTTATTAAGACTGACTCGATTAGTTAGGCTGATCATCACTGGGTATTTTTCAAAAAGCTGGCTTTAAATATCTTTATAGACAACTCCTGAAGAGAATATTTCGATATTGAATTTGAAGTGTTCAGGGTACTTAGACATGATCCTTTTGAAGATGCCTAAGATCTCTAGGGCGCTGGTCCATCTTTTGTTAATGTTCCCCTCTTTGCATACTTCAGATAGAGATAATGCTCCTTCGCTTAATTAGCTAAAATGCCTAATGACCTTGTATTGGTCTTTTTATGAGTCTTCCAGCTTAAGATTACGTTTTATAGTCTATGCGAAAAGCATTTGCATAGCTCGAATCATACATCCCCAACCGTTATCACTCTCAATCTATTTTATTCCTTGCCGGTACGTAAACCAAAAAGTATTACGATAGACAAACAGAAATTTATAAGAATTAGATGCAGTATAGCGATGTCCTAAAAGCTGAGCATGTGAACCATCCTCTTTTATTTCAATTTCCTTTCTTTGGATCAGTGGAATAATTGGTATGTCTGAGTGTTTGAGGGAGTAAATGAGGTTGGTTTTGATTTATCCGATTTTGGAGAGGGTGTTGGTGAAGGCAGAATTGAAGGAAGTGGTTAGTAGGCCCTTTTTGTCCATGACTGACTGTGTTAGAGTGGGAGTGTATTCATAGAAACTATTGGCTAACGATTACTATTTCTTTTTGAATGGCAAGTCTAATATTATAAATTCAATAGTAAAGGAATAATAATCACTTGCTGTTTGAATACTTTATATTTTTCTATCTTTTAACATATAGCTTATACTCAACTTTGTGCTTCTCAATGATTGGTAATAAGGGCGATTTCATAGTCATATTTGATAGAGATGACCAGTCGAAG